>Ga0169931_10002909_pt1 | contig 27586 bp, 27 predicted proteins | sample Kivu_15m_20L_FD_129675 | JGI IMG/M metagenome (GOLD analysis project Ga0169931, IMG submission 129675) | Freshwater microbial communities from Lake Kivu, Western Province, Rwanda to study Microbial Dark Matter (Phase II) - Kivu_15m_20L... | ecosystem: Environmental > Aquatic > Freshwater > Lake...
CCGCACAAAAGGGCGGTAAGTATGAGTTTGCGGGTGCTCATCGCCTGTCATCCTACGGTCGGAGTCTTTCGAGCCCCATTGCACACGCCCAGCAGACCAGACCTAGCCTCAATGGCATGAAAGTTCTCATCACTGGCGCATCAGGTCTCATTGGGTCGGCGCTCAGCGCACACCTGTCCTCTGCCGGTCACACCGTGTTGCATGCAGTTCGCGGCGACAACGCAACATCCACTGCGACAGCAGTGAACACATCTTCTGCGATAGCAGTGAACACATCTTCTGCGATAGCAGTGAAATGGAACCCGCGTGCAGGAACAATCGACGCAGACAAACTTGTCGGCATCGACGCCGTCGTACACCTTGCCGGTGCGGGCATCGGCGATAAGCGATGGACCACTGACTACAAACGCGAGATCCTCGAGAGTCGCACGAAGGGAACTTCGCTCATCGCATCAACTATTTCTCAGCTGCCCACCAAACCAACTGTGTTTCTCAGCGGATCTGCCATCGGCATTTACGGCGCAACTGGTGACGAAGAACTCACCGAGACCAGCCCACACGGCAGCGGTTTTCTCGCTGACGTGTGTGAACAGTGGGAAGCAGCTGCGGCACCCGCAGTGCAAGCAGGCATCCGCACCGTGTATCTGCGCACTGGCATCGTGTTATCGACAAAGGGTGGTGCTCTGAAGAAACAGTTACCCATCTTCAAGGCAGGACTCGGTGGAAAGTTCAAGAATGGAAAGCACTGGCAAAGCTGGATCTCCATCGATGACGAAGTCGCCGCAATCACCCATCTTCTGTCGTCGCAATTGTCCGGCCCTGTCAACCTCACCGCACCGCACCCCGTGACCAACGGTCAATTCACCAAAGAGCTCGGTCGCGCACTTCGTCGCCCCGCATTTCAGACCATTCCTTCGTTTGGCCCGAAGTTGTTGCTCGGTGGTGAACTTGCTGAAGCATTGCTGTTCACCGGTCAGCGCGTGTTGCCAAACGCCTTGTCGAAGGACGGATTCACGTTTGCCCACCCCACCCTCGACGTCGCCCTGCGCGCACTCCTCGCGCGTTCATAACTGTCGCAACATGACGTCACACGTGTCGACAGGCGGTCTCCCCGACCAGGTCGACGTATCAATTGTTGGAGCCGGGCTCGCAGGACTCGTTGCCGCACGAGTGCTCTCTCGCGCCGGCTTGTCCATTGCTGTCATCGAAGCATCTGATGATGTAGGTGGTCGCGTGCGTTCAGACATCGTCGACGGATTCATTCTCGATCGCGGTTTTCAAGTGCTGCTCACTGCGTATCCCGAATTGCATCGCCATCTCGACTTGCGGGCACTTGACCTACGCATGTTCGAGCCAGGCGCGTTGGTGTGGCGCGATGGTGAAGGTCACGTTGTTGGCGATCCGTTGAGGCGACCAAAGACAGTTGTTGACACGGCAACGGCGCCCATTGGTTCGGTACTCGACAAAGCCCGCATCGCCCTCTTACGCATGAAACTCGTGCGCCGTGACCCGAAGATGTTGCTACGTGGCGACGACCTACCCACTGCGACGGCCCTGCGCGCTTTCGGATTTTCTTCCGCAATCATTGAGCGGTTCTTTCGGCCACTCGTCGGCGGAATACAACTTGATCCGAACCTCGGAACATCACGTCGCATGTTCGATGTCATCTTCCGCACGCTTGCAACTGGAGACACTGGTGTGCCGGCAAAAGGAATGGGAGAGATCACTCGACAGCTGGCTGCGAATCTTCCCGCGGGCAGCGTGCATCTCAATTGTGCGGTGACAAAGGTTGAACCTGGTCGCACCACGACCTCGTCAGGTCACACTGTTGCGTCACGCGCAGTCGTCGTGGCCACCGAAGGTCCGATTGCGAGTTCACTGCTCGGTTTACCTCAGGTCACGTCGCGCGCCGCTGGTTGCGTGTATTTCTCTGCTGACACTGCACCCGTCGCCGGCTCGTACATCGTGCTCGATGGTCATGGACAAGGGCCCGTGTTAAACGTTGCAGTTATGAGCAATGTTGCTGACACCTATGCCCCACCGGGTCGACACCTCGTTGTTGCGGCGCTGCCCGGTGTGGCAGAAGGCGACATCGAGCAACTCGCTCGCACGCAACTTCGCAGTTGGTGGGGCCCGCAAGTTGACGGTTGGAAGACCTTGCGCTCGTATCGCATTCCCCATGGCCAACCGGGCCAAGACCCACCTTTCAATCCAAAGAAAAATGTCGCTCTTGGCGAGGGCCTTTTCGTCTGTGGCGATCATCGCGATACCGGAAGCATCCAAGGGGCGATGTTTTCTGGTCGCAGGTGTGCGGAATCAGTGCTCGAATGGACGACACTTCATCCATGACATCTACCGCGACTTCCCCTTCTTCCCAGCCAGATCCTTCAAAGATCGTGACTGTCGAGCGCATTGTTCCATCACCTCCTGGGGCCATCTTCGACCTGCTCGCCGACCCACGTCGACACAACGAGATCGATGGATCTGGTTCTGTGAAAGGTGCGCAGGTCGATGCTCCGGAGCGCCTTTCTCTCGGTGCCCAATTCGGCATGAACATGCGGATCGGCGCGCCGTACAAAATCGACAACACTGTCGTTGAGTTCGAAGAAGGTCGTCGTATCGCCTGGCGTCACATGGGTGGCCACGTGTGGCGATACATACTCGAGCCAGTTGCTGGCGGCACCAAGGTCACTGAACAATTCGACATGAACACGTCACGTTCCGCAACTGCGTTGCGCCTCATTCGGGCGCCGCAACGTAACAAAGCCGCAATGGAAAAGACGCTCGACAATCTGGTGCGTCGATTCAGCGAAACTTCGAACTAGCGAATCAGCGCAGGAATGCTGCGCCGCAAGAATCGACCCCTGCCAGGTGTGGCATTGAGTACTCCGCGGTCGACAATCACGTCGCCTCGCGACATGACGGTGCGCACTCCACCTTGCAGTTGCATTCCCTCGTACGCGGAATGGTCGAGGTTCATATGGTGCGTCTTTGCGCTGATGGTGGTGACAGCAACGGGGTCATAAATGACGATGTCAGCATCACAACCTGCATCGAGACGCCCTTTGGTGTCGAGACCGAACAGTCGTGCTGGCGCCGTCGAACACACTTCCACCCAGCGCTCAAGGCTGATCTCCCCGCTCGCCACACCCTGGTAGATCAAGTCCATGCGGTGCTCCACGCCACCAATGCCATTTGGTACGAGATTGAATGAGTCACCAAAGGCAAGCTTTTGCTCACGCAGACAAAATGGGCAATGGTCGGTGCTCACCACCGCCAACTCGTCTTCGCGAAGTCCCTTCCATAGGTCATCACGATGTCTGTCATGCTTCGAGCGCAACGGAGTCGAAGCAATATATGCGGCGCCTTCTGGCCAGCCCTTGCCCAAGTGATCCTCGAGCGAAAGATGGAGATACTGAGGACAGGTTTCCGCGAAGATGTTGGTGCCACGTGCACGAGCCATGCGAACTTCAGCCAGCGCTTCTGAACTCGACAAATGAACGATGTAAAGAGGTGCTCCGCCTGCGACTCTCGACAACACGCCGGCGCGATGAACAGCTTCTGCCTCAAGGGCCGCCGGTCGAGTGAGGGAATGGTGAATCGGGTCGGTGTTTCCTGCCGCAATTGCCTGCTCGATGAGAACATCGATGGCAAGACCGTTCTCGGCATGCACCATGGCCATCATTCCCGTGTCAGCGCACATCTGCAGCGCACGCAACATCTGACCATCGTCGCTGTACAGACGTCCGGGATAAGCCATGAACAATTTGATCGAGCTCACTCCCTCACGCTCGATGAGTAATCGTGCATCGATGAGTGCTTGCGCGTCGACACCCCCTAACACCTGATGGAAACTCCAATCGATGATGCACTGACCTTCGGCCTCTGCGAATCGAGCGGCGAAACTTTGCAAGACGTTTCCGCCTGCGCGCTGTTCCGCAAAGTCGACGATTGTTGTGGTGCCGCCGTGGGCTGCGGCTATCGACCCCGACTCGAACGTGTCCGAAGAACTGGTCGCTCCCGTGTCGAGTTGCATGTGCACGTGAGCGTCGACTCCGCCGGGAATCACGAAACAGCCCGTCGCATCGATCACCTTCACGTCGAGCCCAGGTGGAGTTTGGCCGCGGTCGAAGATGGCCTCAATTCGTTCACCGTCCACCAACACATCGGCTTCTCGTCGGTGCGTCGCCGTCACCACGGTTCCGTTGGCGATGAGCGTGCGCATGGACACAGCGTAAGCGTCAGATGGCGCTCCGCCGGTGCTAGACAAACTCCGTGGCCGAACGCAGCGACGCTCTCCTCTTGAGTCTCCCTTTGCCTTCCGGGTTCGCAAGTTTCGTCACCAACGTCGGCATCAAGGACGACACTGATGACTTCACCGTGGTGACAGCCGAAGGGCATGTGTCGGCTGCTGGTGTGTTCACTCAAAGTCGTTTCGCCGGGCCGAGTGTGCTTTTGTCGCGTGAACATCTTGCGGTCGGGTCGCCCCGCGCTGTCGTTGTCATCTCAAAGAATGCAAACGTCGCCACCGGAGAAACTGGTGCGGCACACGCGCGAGAAGTGACCGAACTCGTCGCCACTCGGCTTGGTATCGCCACTCACGACGTACTCATCGCTTCAACTGGCGTCATCGGTCGCGCCTACCCCATCGAACGCATTCGCACTGGCATTGCTGCACTCCCCGTGCCACTTCCTGGCGATGATGCAGCTGCGGTCGCACGCGGAATCATGACGACGGACACCGTGCACAAAGTCGCACATTCGAATGTGCGCGGAAGTGCAGCACGCATTGTCGGAGTGGCAAAAGGCGTGGGGATGATCGAGCCGAATATGGCGACTCTTATCGCTCTCGTGTTCACCGATGCACAAGTCGAGTCGTCACAACTTGATGCCATCCACCGCCGAGTCATCGACAAGACACTCAACTGCGTCAGCATCGACACCGACACCTCTACCAGCGACACTGCAATCATCTTGGCGAGCGGCTCAGCGGGTGTGGTCGATGCATCAGCGTTCGAGGAAGCTCTCTTCGAGGTGCTCTTGTCGCTCACAAAGCAAGTTGCTCGCGACGGAGAAGGTGCTGAAAAACTCATCGAAGTAGATGTCACCGGTGCACGTGACGATGATCAGGCAAAGCGTGTCGCGAAGTCAATCGTTAATTCACCACTCGTCAAGACGGCAGTTCATGGTGCAGACCCCAACTGGGGCCGCGTGGCAATGGCCGTTGGCAAGGTGAATGACGCAGACATTGATCAGAGCAAAGTGACCATCAGCTTCGGCGACCAAGAAGTTTTCCCGAGCCGTGTCGACGACAAAGGGCTACAGCTGCTCGCCGACTATATGAAGGGCGACACCGTGCGCATCGTGGTTGACCTGCACAACGGAATAGGTCGCAGCACCGTGTGGGGCTGCGACCTGACCGATGGTTATGTCCGCATCAACGCGGACTACACAACTTGATCTTTTCGACGCTGAACGTCGCTCAGCGAGGCGTCACTTAGGTGGCATACGAATGCCACCATCGACCCTGATGGTTTCGGCATTCATGTAGCTGTTCGTGATGCACTCAAGAACCATCGACGCAAGTTGCGCCGGGTCGCCGAGGCGCTGCGGGAACAACACACCCTTTTGAAGGTTCGCCTTGAATGCTTCGCTGCCCTCGCCACTGCCGTAAATCGGCGTGTCGATGAGACCTGGCGCAACAGTGTTCACGCGAATGCCGACCGCAGAGAGGTCACGGGCCACCGGCAATGTCATGCCAACAACGCCGCCCTTTGAAGCTGAGTATGCGTTTTGGCCGATCTGACCGTCAAACGCTGCAACTGACGCGATGTTCACGATTGCACCACGCTCGCCATACTCGAGCGGCTCAGTTTGACTCATCGCGGTTGCTGCGATGCGAATGGCGTCGAAGGTTCCGATGAGGTTGATCTCGATGACCTTACGAAACACATCAATGTTTGCAGCTGACTCGTACTTTCCATCCTTGCCAATGGTGCGTTGAGCAAAACCGATACCTGCCGAGTTCACCAACACACGAAGTGGGCCCATCGACTTCGCCATCTCGACGGCGTTGATGATGTCTTCGGTCTTGGTCACATCAACAGCACAGAACGAACCGCCCACTTCCTTAGCAAGTGCATTTCCCTTTTCTGCTTGACGCTCAAGGTCAGCGATAACCACCTTTGCCCCACGCTTGGCGAGCAGACGAACTGTCGCCTCTCCGATTCCCGACGCTCCGCCGGTGACGATTGCACTTACACCTGAAATATCCATAGGTCGGCAAGGCTAGAAGACCAGTACGAACAGGGCCTACTCGAACCGACGACCGGCCCAACTCTCAGCCTGAATGTGTGCGGGATTCCTCCACTGCCAGCGCATCGACCAGGTCATTCATCGGGTCGCCACTATGACCTTTCACCCATTCGAAGGTGACTCCCCCTCGCCGACGAACCAACGCAATGAGTGGTTCCCACAGATCACGGTTGGCAACCGGTTGTCTCTGCGAATTTTTCCATCCGCGTGACAACCATCCTTCCCACCAACGATCTTGAAAACACTTCACGACATAGTTGCTGTCAGACACCACGACCACGTCGACGTCTTGATCATCGAAGTGCTCGAGTGCTCGCAACGTCGCAACAATTTCCATGCGCTGATTCGTGGTGTGACCTTCGCCGCCACTTGCGCGCACGTCACCCTGTGGTGCAGTTGCCCACGCCCAGCCACCTGGCCCTGGGTTTCCCGAACATGCACCGTCGGTGTACACCCGAACTGTCTCTCGTACATCGCGTCGCTGCGCTCGTGAATCACCATCTGTCGCCCCATCGTCAAAAAGTGACGCTTGTGGCGAATCGGTCTGCATCTGACCATTGTCGGACACCGAGGGTCAGAAATGGTGCACCAGTCACACAATTCACCTGCGTCGTACAGAGCACCACCAGGAAATGCGAGACTGACAGCATGATTTTCGACGGTTCAGTGCATCAACTCCCCGACATTGATCCCGGCGAAACCAAAGAGTGGCTTGAGTCGCTCGACGCCGTGGTCGACACGCATGGCAAGACCAGGGCTCGCTATCTGCTGTCGCGACTTCTTGAGCGGGCACAGCAATCCCATGTCAGCTTCCCGGCCACCGTGTCGACGCCATATGTGAACACCATTCCGCGCGAGCATGAACTGTGGTTCCCGGGTGACGATCACATCGAACGTCGCATTCGTGCCTACATTCGCTGGAACGCAGCAGTCATGGTGTCGCGCGCGAACCACCATGCTGAGGGCATCGGCGGACACCTCTCGACGTTTGCGAGCTCCGCAAGTTTGTGCGAGATCGGCTTCAATCACTTCTTCCGCGGCAAAGACGACGGCAACGTGGGCGACCATGTCTATTTCCAAGGACACACCGCTCCGGGTATTTATGCCCGGTCATATCTCGAACGTCGCATTCACGAAGACGACCTCGATCACTTCCGCCGCGAAATCGGCCGCAACGGTGCGGGGCTGTCGAGTTATCCGCATCCGCGTCTCATGCCTGACTATTGGGAATTTCCGACGGTGTCGATGGGGCTTGGCCCAATCACCGCGATTTATCAGGCGCGCTTCAACCGCTATCTGCTGAATCGCGAGATCGATGATTCGGGCCAGAGTCGCGTGTGGTGCTTCATCGGCGACGGCGAAACCGATGAACCAGAGACACTCGGTGCGCTGTCTCTTGCTGCTCGCGAGCAGTTGGACAACTTGGTCTTTGTCGTGAACTGCAACTTGCAACGTCTCGACGGCCCGGTTCGAGGCAACGGCAAGATCATCCAAGAGTTGGAGGCGGTGTTCCGCGGCGCAGGTTGGAACGTCATCAAAGTGATTTGGGGTTCCAAGTGGGACGAGCTTCTCGCCCGCGATGTCGACGGTGTGTTGCTCAACAAGATGAACACCACCCTCGACGGTGAGTTCCAGCGGTACACGATTGAAGACGGCGCGTACATTCGCGATCACTTCTTCGGCCCCGATCCACGTCTTCGTGAAATGGTGTCCCACTTGAGTGACGACGATTTGCGCTTGTTGCCGCGCGGCGGACATGACTACCGCAAGTTGTATGCGGCGTACCGCGCTGCGGTCGAGAACCTCGGTTCTGGCCGACCGACGGCCATCTTGTGCAAGACCATCAAAGGCTGGACACTCGGCTCAGACATTGAAGGCCGCAACGCAACACACCAGATCAAGAAGATGAATGCAGCACAGCTTCGACGTCTTCGCGAGCGACTTCATCTTGAAAATGAAATTCCCGATGAAGCAATCGAAGCCGAAGACCCGCCGTACTACCGGCCACCGGAAGACTCGGTCGAATATCAGTACTTGCAGGAGCGGCGTCGTGCACTTGGTGGTTATCTCCCGCGTCGCACCACGCGCACTCGCCGTCCGTTGACGTTGCCAAGTGCCGATGCTTTCACCGAGTTTGATGCCGGCTCTGGCGAGCAAGCCGTCAGCACCACCATGGGCTTCACTCGTCTTCTACGCAACTTGCTTCGTGACGACAACTTTGGTGATCGCGTGGTTCCGATCGTGCCAGACGAAGCACGTACGTTCGGCATGGATTCATTGTTCAGAGAGCACAAGATCTATGCGGCCCACGGACAAAAGTACGAACCGGTCGATCATGATCTGCTGTTGTCATACACCGAATCTGCGAAAGGTCGCATTCTCGAAGAAGGCATCACTGAAGCCGGTTCGATGAGCAGCTTCATTGCTGCTGGCACCAGCTACGCAGTCCGTGGCGTGCCGATGGTGCCGTTTTACATCTTCTATTCGATGTTTGGTATGCAACGCATCGGAGACCTTGTGTGGCAAGCGGCCGATGCTCGTACACGTGGGTTCCTGCTCGGTGCGACCGCCGGACGCACCACACTTCTTGGTGAAGGCCTACAGCACCAAGACGGACACAGTCACCTCTTGGCATCTGCAATTCCTTCGTGCCGGGCATTTGACCCGTCATTTGCGTACGAAGTCGCCGCCATCATCAAACATGGCATCAACCACATGTATGGACCTATGCCAGAAGACGTGTTCTATTACCTCACGTTGTACAACGAGAACATGGTCATGCCCGCGCGTCCAGCGCACGTGACCGATTCCGACATCGTCGGTGGACTCTACGAGTGGCGTGCATCCGCATCGGGAAATCCGCACGCATCCATTGTGTTTTCTGGAAGCGCATTCGGTGCTGCAGAACAGGCAGCAAACATTCTTCGCGACACATATGGCATCGATGTGAACCTTCTGTCGGCGACCTCATTCAAAGCCCTTCGTGATGAAGCCATGGAAGTGGAACGCTGGAACAGATTGCATCCGCTCGACACACCACGCACATCGAGAGTGCAGCAAGTATTCTCTGGCGGAAATTCACCGATCGTGGCGGTCACCGACTTCATGCGAGTGATCGCCGACCAAGTGTCTCCGTACCTGGCGGGGCGCACCTATCTCGCGCTCGGCACGGACGGCATGGGTCGAAGTGACACACGCGAGTCTTTGCGTCGATACTTCGAGACCGACGCACCTCATGTCGTCGTGTCGGTACTCAACACTCTCATCGGAAGTCATGGCATCACTCGAGATACGGTCTCGAAAGCAATCGCTGATTTCGGCATTGACCCAGAACTGCCTCACGGACTCACGAAAGACTGAAGCGCCATGAGTGGAACCCTGTACGTCACTGGTGATCCGAAGTCAGACACGTTGCTCAACAACAACGGACTTGCTCTCATGATCGGAATGTTGCTCGATCAGCAAGTGCCGATGGAGTGGGCGTTCAATGGTGGCCCGACCTTAAAGAAGCGCCTCGGTCATTTGAATGCCAAGCGCATCGCCGAGATGGACCCAGACGAGTTCTTGCAGATCTGCTTGCAGAAGCCAGCCATCCACCGCTTTCCTGCCGCGATGGCCAAGCGCATCCAGGGAATGTGCGCGATCATCGCGCGTGACTACAAGGGCAAAGCCGAAAACATGTGGGCCGATGTCACCACAGCTGAACAGCTATACCAACGTCTCCGCACACTTCCCGGTTACGGCGACGAAAAGGCGCAGATCTTCATTGCCTTGCTCGGAAAACGCATCGGCGTTAGACCACGTGGCTGGAAGCGAGCCGCTGGTGAGTTTGGCGACAATGTGCCACGCAGCGTCGCTGACATCGACTCTCACGATGCCCTGCTCAAAGTTCGTGCGACAAAGAGAGCGCAGAAGGCTGCTGGTGTCGACAAGCGCGACAAGCCGCTCCGGTAGCGTCGTTCGTCGATGACAGTTCTCGTCACCGGCGGCGCCGGATATATCGGTTCGATCACCACTCGATTGCTCTCTAAGCGTGGTTTTGATGTGGTGGTGCTCGACAGTCTCGAGCTTGGCCACCGCGCTGCCGTCACAGATATTCCGCTGGTTGTCGGAAATATTGCCGATCGCGACCTCGTCACAAAGACATGCAAAGAGCACAAAGTCACCGACGTGGTGCACTTTGCTGCTTACAAGGCTGTCGGCGAATCGATGGCAGACCCGGGCAAGTACTTCGACAACAACGTGACAAGTGCACACGCCCTCATATCTGCAGCGACAGATGCAGGTGTCTCCAACTTCGTGTTCTCATCCACGGCGTCGATCTACGGTGACCCTGACATCGTTCCTGTCACCGAAGACGCTGAGGTTCGATGCGAAAGCGTGTACGCCGCCACCAAACGAATGACCGAACAAATACTCGAGTGGTACTCAACCACGCGAGGTCTTCGCAGTGTCAGTTTGCGATATTTCAATGCTGCGGGTGCCGCAAGTGACGGATCACTTGGCGAAGACTGGCGATATTCGCAAAACCTCGTTCCACATGTGATGAAAGCGCTCCTTGGTTTCGCTCCTGCATTGAAGGTGTTCGGAAATGACTACCCCACCGAAGATGGAACTGGCGTGCGTGACTACATCCATGTCGAAGATCTCGCCGAGTCACATGTGGCGGCCCTCACATATTTACGCGATGGGGGTGACACGATGATGTGCAACGTCGGCACCGGTGTTGGCACCTCAGTGATGGACATCATCACCACTACCGAGCGTGTGACGGGACGCACGGTGCCATACGACATCGCACCGCGACGCGCGGGTGACCCCGCCCGTTGTTACGGAAACCCTGCGCGAGCGAAACAAGTGTTGGGTTGGTCCTCGCGGCGCTCACTCGATGACATCATCACATCGGCATACGCCTGGCACAGTGCACATCCTGAAGGTCACGCCACTCAGGCGTGACTGGGCCTAGGGCATGACTGGGCCTAGGGCATGACTAGGGCTCAGGCCTGAATCTGTCGGTCGAGCCAACCCATCAACACTGCAATCGCGCGAGGGTCATGCCGCAGTCGGTGACCAGCGCCGGCAATGACACGAAGCTCTGCCGAGCCATGGGTCTCGGCCAAGAGACGTGAGTCAGCAACAGGAACACTTTCATCGTCTTCTCCGTGCATCACCAACAGCGGACGTGGAGCAAACCGCCGAGCAGCATCTGTGGGTCGAAAACGTCGCAACTCGCGACTCCACTCTTCGAAGTTCGTCGGAAATCCAACTGTGCGAACTGCACCAATCTCACGCGCATGTTCCAAAAAACGCCGAGGCTGCGCGGCCCAGTCGTCGAAGTCGACACGGGGCCCGAGCACTGCACATCCCGCGATGCGAGGGTCATCTGCGGCAACACAAATGGCAAGCGACCCGCCGGTGTTGGTGCCGATCAACCACATTCCCGATGGCGACACTTCTGCATCTAGATGATCGATTGCGGCACGAAGGTCATCGACCCATCCTTGCAATGAAAAATCTCCGGAGCTCGTGCCGCATCCTCTGAATGTGAACGTGAGCGCGGCAATGCCCAAGTCATTCGCCATTCGATCCATGAGTTCAGGAAAGGTCAGTGCTGACTGTCGAGCATCGAGTGGGCCGATGGGAAATCCGTGACACATGATGATTCCTGGCAAGCGACGACGCTCGCCAGCAGGCACCGCGAGATGCCGACTGAGCGTCAAACCACCAGACTCGAATGAACCGTTCACGATGTTGTCGCGATTCTCAGTGACGGCATTGCAAGGAACGCAGCGTGACTACTGACGCGGTTTGCGTTGACGACGCGTCTTGCCCGGAGTCGCCAGCGTGTACCCCCGGTTACGAGCTTCGGCCAATGAATCAGGACCAAAGGTGAGCCCGACTCCGGCATCAACGATGTCGTTGATGACAGCCTCGTCAGTCCACTCATCTAGGTCGTACACCAACTGAGTGCGCTTGTCACCAAGGAACCGACTGTGCTCGAACTTCGTGGGGCGTTCCATGCCTCTCACGGTAGTCGCCGGCTCGTTGACTGACCGTCGTCCAGATGTAAGTTCATCCGCAACACCCGTCAGCGGAGGGCACCATGGCAGTGAACGTCGACCTACCAGAGCGCATCGAGTTCTACTTCGATTCAATGTGCCCGTACGCCTACCAAACATCGCGGTGGATTCGTGACGTGAGCGACGAAACCGGATTACAGATCGACTGGAAGTTCTTCAGTCTCGAAGAAGTGAACCGCACCGAAGGTGCCAAACACCCGTGGGAGCGCGACATTGCCTATGGCTGGACTCCGATGCGAGTGGCCGCATGGCTACGTCGCCGCGACATGGAATGGTGCGGTCGCTATTACGAAGCGTGCGGACATGCGCTGCATATCGAAGGTCGCCGTCCGTATGACGCAAAGGTTGCTCGCGAACTTCTGGAAGAAGCCGACCTTCCGGTCGAGGCGTGGGATGAAGCTCTCGCAGATGACACCACTCATGACGACGTTCGTCGTGATCATGACGAGGCGGTGAGGCTGTACGGCGGATTCGGTGTGCCGATCATCACCATTCCCGGAGGCCGTGCTGTGTTCGGACCTGTCGTCGTACCGGCACCTCCAAAAGAACGAGCAGTGGAACTGTGGGAGTTGACGGTTGCGTACAGCAAGTTCCCCGGGCTGTTCGAGTTGAAAACACCGAAGTTGAACTCTGACATGAAGATGATTGGCGATGTGTTTGCTCCGTACCTCGGGGCACGGCAATGGCCCACGATCATGAACCCCGCTCCGTGAGATCAACACGCTGATATTCACCGACACATATTGAGAAAGACATCATGATTCCCACCGACACCATCGAAAAACTCGAACACACCTGGTCATCCATCTCGTCGTTGTGCGCCACACTCGACGAGAAGCAATGGAAGACACAGACTCTGTGCCCAGGTTGGACGGTTCAAGACAATCTGTCCCACATGATCGGTACTGAACGTCTCTTGCACGGACTTCCTTCGAGCACGGTGAAAGCAGGTCCGCGCGAGTATGTAAAGAACGCGATCGGTGCGGCCAATGAAAATGAAGTGGAAGAGCGCCGAAGCAAGTCGGGTGCAGACGTATTCGCAGAGTGGAACGAACTTGTTGCCACGCGCCTTGCTGCTCTGAAAGGTGGAGATGACGAGTACTTCGCCAAGGAAATGATGACCCCAACGGGGCCAGGAACGTTGGCTGACTTCCTGCATATTCGGGTGATGGATTGCTGGGTGCATGAACAAGACATTCGAGTTGCGCTCGGCCTCCCCGGAAACGACGACTCATCTAGTGCTCATCTCTCAGTCGACCGTCTTCTGCGGACCTTGCCAATCGTGGTTGGCAAGCGTGCCGCAACTCCCGAAGGTGAGGCCGTCGTGCTGAATGTGACGGGCCCGGTAGCGCGCACCATCGTCATCACAGTCAGCAACGGTCGCGCATCTGTCGTATCCACTCGCCCACCACATGTTCTTGCTGAAGTGTCAATGGACAGCAACACCTTCGTGGCGCTCGCCTGTGGTCGCATCTCTGGTGCCAACGCCCACAGCCGTGTCCTGATCAGTGGCGACAACACCATCGGTAGCGCAGTGGTGGACAACTTCAACATGATGATCTGAACACCGTGACGTGCGCCGACCAGGCGTACACACTGCCGTACACTGAACCGCGATGACTTCTCTCGCCATCGTCACTGTGCGCACCGACGAACCGGCTGCTGGACACATGATTGCCGAGCGACTCGCCGACCGAGTCGACATGGTTGATTGCGACTCACTCTCCACTTTGGGCGGAGCCATCTTGCAGACGTCTGCGCCTTGGTTGTGCATTGTCACTCCGAGTGTCCGCCTCTACGAAGACGGCCTCGAGCGCACCTTGGCCGCGCTCGCCGAGCCGGCGCTTGAAACAACCGCTGATGCGCTCATCCACCCGAGCACGTATCTACTTCTCGAAGGTCAGCCACCATCAACGCGCGAGGTGTACCGATTGGTGCTTGGCGAGCACGCGCTCGCTGCTACCCCCACCACGGTGCTTGGCCTTGGCATGGTGCAACCAGGAGCGCTCGTTGTGAAGACGTCATGGCTTGCATCGCACTTGGGAGAGATTCGCAGCTTGTATCAACCACGTGAGGTTCACGAACTCCTCGTTGCCATCGTGCGATATGCGGGCGGCGCAAACAAACTGCTGTTGCTGCAGTGGCAGCTGAGTGAACGTCATGCGATTGTGTCGCCCGAGGTACTCGACCTCGAACACGGCTTACAGCTTGATTTCCGCTACCAAAAGGCCATGGGTGACTTGTGGAAGTACGCCTGGCACGAGACTCCGAATGTGCCTGTCGACCAAGTGCGCCTGGTACATGCCCTCGGAGAATTTCATCTGAGTGCCGCGCGGCCACACGTGGTGCGGCGCATCGTGCGCCGACTACTGCGCAAGCGATGACCGCACACGCCGACGTCCTGTCCCTCATCGACAAGGCATCGTGGGTGTCTTTCGATGTGTTCGACACACTCATCGAGAGGACCGTCAGCCACTACGTACATGCATTCAGCGTGTTATATGAAGCACTCGTCGATCGCAACTGGATGTCGGGCATCGAACGGGATGACTTCGTGCGTCGACGTATGCGCGCAGAACGACTCGCCAGACGGCAACAGTTCAATGACACTGGATCAGTCGAAATATCACTGCGCGACATCTGGATGCGCTTCAACATCGACCATGGTGGTCTCGTCGACGTCGATGACGCTCTTTCTGTCGAAATCGACGTTGAATCGTCACTCATCAACGTGCGACAGAACGGAAAGTCGCTGTTCGATTACGCCCGTGACTCTGGCAAAACAGTCATTGCCGTCTCTGACATGTATCTCTCGACCGCCACAATCTCAGACTGGCTCTCGCGCCATGGAATCGACATGCACCATGTGTTCGTGTCTGGCGACATGGGATCCGGAAAGCGCGACGGCCTACTTGGCCTCGTCGCATCCCAGTTGAATCTTGATGTGAAGGACGGCCTTCACATCGGCGACAAACACGAAGTCGATGGTCTTGGCGCGGAGCGAGTCGGCATGCGAGCTGCCGTCGTGCCACACCCACATGATCACATTCGTGTTGCCGCACCGCCATCGAACAACACCACGCCTGCACTCGAGTCTGCGATTGTCGCTCGGGCAGTGAATGGTTATGAACCAGCAAGTGGAGATGCACACGCTCTTGGTTTTGCCCACCTCGGGCCCATGGTGGCCGGGTTCTCTGCGTTTGCTTTGCACACCGCACGGGCACACGATCTTGACTTTCTCAGTTTCACGTCCCGTGATTGCAAGATGCTGGAAGACATCACCACTCAGTTCGTGCGCACACCGGTTGGGTCGCACAACTACATGCACTTCTCGCGCCGTTCGCTGTATCTGCCAGCGCTTGCAGGTGGCATCAACGACCATGACATGGACAACCTCACAGGAGGCCTATGGGCCGCGCCAGCGCGCGAGTACTTCAGTCGAATAGATCTCCAAGTCGATTCGCATGGTGAAGTGCTCGCTCGTCACGGGCTCACCGCAGACACCGTGATCGCCGATAAGAACTCGCGCCAGCTGTTATCGCGAGTGTTCCGCGACATTGAAGTCGACATTGTCGCCGTAGCAAGCGAACGTTTGGGTGAGTTATCTGAGTACCTGAAGCGTTCCGGCCTACTGTCCGCACACCGTGTTGGTTTCGTTGATGTCGGATGGCGTGGCTCTGTGCAGGCCAGTCTCGACCGCTGTCTCCGACTCATCGGTTGGCATGGACACTTGGAAGGCATCTATCTCGGGCTGCTGTGGGCCTCACATCCATTGAACGATCAATCAATGTCAGCATGGCTCACCGGGTTCCCTCGCCATCGACAGTTCCATGCGGCACTTGCGAGTGCTGTGCCGGTCGTCGAGTCGATGTTTCAAGCCAACGAACCTTCAGTGGCTTCTTACTCTGACGGTCAACCGGTACTACGCGGATCCGTCTACTCGCGCGACGTCATTGATCACATTCAAAATGGAGCACGTGATTTCATCAACTCGAACAGCGAGCTCATCGCCAGGCTGTTCACGGTGGGTCGTCCTGACCACGCACTCGCTCAACCGATGATGCGGTTGCTCTCCCACCCGAGCGTGGCTGAGGCCCGTTTGCTCGGCACGGTGCAGTACTCAGACGGATTTGGTGAGACTGCAGAAGTGCGCACCATCCTCAGGCCTGTCGTTGGAAAGAACAAGGTCGCACAACAAGCACGCGAAAGCGAACGCAAGGTCACGCAGTGGCGCGCTGGTTTCGACGTGCTGTCGTCTTCTTCGAACTGATTCGACTCAAACCTCTCTGGCGCGACTCTCTTCACGTCGACCTATAGCGATTCGCCTTCAGGCTCGGGGCCAATCGCTCCGATCACATCGAAATACGCAAGATGAGCCTCGACAACATTCACCACGTCGACATCGTCCAGCACCTCGATGCCGCTTTCTTCTGCAGCACCCAACATGAAGGCCGCGACCGTCAACTCATCGACAATCAGGACTTCGTCGATGTCTTGTGGCCGGTCGACCACCTTGTCGGGCTGCAGACCTTTGGCGTGCAACCAGCGCATGTGAGCCACCAGCAGCTCACGCAATTCGTCGAGCGTCAAACGTGCTTGAGTGATGTCGGGAAGTGCATCAGCCACAAACGCGACCGCAACTTCGAGGTCATAGACAGCTCGAGGCGCAACCGCATCCAAACGACGCGCCTCTCGACCAACCGTGATAGCAGCGATAACAAACACGATCACCGCCGACACAACGACGAGAAACACGAACACGTCAATGACTCATTTCAATTGCGTCGACCCCGGTTTGAGCAGATGCCCTCTACTGGGGTGAGACGACAATCAGATTCCGATGCGCTGTGCGAGTTGCTCGCGGTGATACGTCGGGTCACCAAAGAGCAGTTCACTTGACTTCGCACGCTTGAAGTACAGGTGTGCTGGGTGTTCCCACGTGAAACCAATACCACCGTGAATTTGGATGTTCTCTGCTGCCGCGTGGAAGTACGCCTCGCTGCAATATGCCTTCGCAAGTGATGCAACTGACGGAAGCTCATCGTTCATCTCACTTGCACACCACATGCCGTAGTACGCAGCGGACTTGGCCGACTCGACTTCGAGCAACATGTCCGCGCACTTGTGCTTGATGGCCTGGAACGAACCAATCGGACGGCCGAACTGAACGCGCACCTTCGCGTACTCGACTGACATCTCGAGCACCTTCTGGGCACCACCAACTTGCTCTGCTGCAAGTCCGATTGCAGCAAGGTCGAACACCTTCGACAGCACGTCCCAACCGGCACCTTCGGTTCCGATGAGCTTTGCCGGTGTGTCCTTGAATTCGAGCTTTGCTTGCTTGCGTGTCTGATCCATGGTGGAAAGGGCTGTGCGAGTGAGACCCTTTGCATCGCCCTCGACGGCAAACAAGCTGATTCCCTTGCCGGTCTTTGCAGCAACGATGATGAGATTCGCGGTGTGTCCGTCGATTACGAATGACTTGGTTCCGCTGATCGTGAAATCGCTTCCAGAGCCTTTGGCCTCTGCGGTGATTCCCGATGCATCCCACTTGCCTGACGGCTCTGTGGTTGCAAGTGTCGCGATGGTCTCGCCTGAAGCAATTCCGGGCAAGTGCGCCTTCTTGGCTGCATCGTCACCTGACAACAACAACGCTTGCGTTGCGAGCACTGCAGACGAAAAGAACGGGGCACACAACAATGCGCGACCCATTTCTTCGAGCACGATGCCGAGCTCAACCCACGAGAAACCCTGGCCGCCGAACTCTTCCGGAACGACGAGTGATTGCAGACCCAACTGCTCGGCCATCTGCGACCACACCGCAGAGTCGTAGCCATTCTCTGTTTCCATCTGCTCGCGCACAGCGGACTCGTCCGACTTGGCCTCGAGGAATGAGCGCACCATCTTGCGCAGCTCTTCTTGTTCTTCACTGAAAGCAAAATTCATGTTACGAAGTCTGGTGGCAGTCAGGCAGCCACGACGAATCGGCTTGTGTACACCTGTGTACGCACTTCTGGTGGGCTCCGGCTATCGTGGCCCCATGGCCTCACTAGGGATTCGCGAACTGCGCAACGCTCTTGCCGCAATGGTGCGACGCGCCGAAACTGGCGAACGCCTGGTCATCACCGTCGATGGTCGCCCCATCGCCCAGTTGGGCCCCGTCGATGCCAGCTCGGAAGCCATATCTATGGATGACCTTGTGGGGCGTGGCCAAGTGATCGCGCCGCGCCGACGGTCGGCGTACGTGTCGCCAGAGCCCGTCTTTCTGCGTACAGGAGCGCGCATTGATCAAGCACTCCGAGAGATCCGCACGTGACCATCTATCTCGACTCTTCTGCGCTTCTCGCGTGGCACATTGACGGCGCATCGCGAGACGTCGTGCACAAAGAGCTGCAACGAGATACCACTTGGTGCGCGAGCGCCATCTCGCTCACTGAAGCATTGGCTGCCGTGTCTCGTTTGACCGACGATGAGGTCTTGCGTCGCGAGTTCGAGGACAACATTCGACACACGTGGGACTTCATCCACGTCGTACCACTTGATCAACGCTGCCTTGACGATGCCGTTGAACTGATGGCCGAGCAACCCATCGGTGTGTCAACTGCGCTGCACCTCGTCGCCGCACAGCGCCTTCCTGCAGACGTCACCTATGTGACATTCGATGCGGCCCATATTCCCGTAGCCCTGTCGCTCGGGTTCAATGTTGTGTCAGGCTGAGCACATGGCAACCGACGACTCGACACTTGCGCTCCCCACGTTGCACTTCCATGATGACGCCGTCGAAGTGCACAAAGTGGTCGTCGGCAACTACGACAACAATGTGTTCGTGGTGCGCTGTCGCCACACTGGTGACGCCGTTCTCATCGATGCGGCAAACGAACATGAGTTGCTGCTTGATCTGTGCAAGTCGCTAGGTGTTCGTCGAGTCCTGGAGACTCACGGCCACTTCGACCACATCGCTGCCGTACCCGCAATGCGCGAAGCCGGATACGAGGTAGGAGTGATGTCAGCGGACGCTCACTATCTGAAAGAAGTTGGCTACGACGTATTCATCGACGACAAGGAAGTCATCGAAGTCGGCAAAGTTCGGCTGCACTCGATTCACAACCCAGGCCACACACCTGGGTCGGTGTCGTTCAAAGTTGAAGGCTCACCAGTGCTTTTCACTGGTGACACACTGTTCCCAGGCGGCCCAGGGGCAACAAAGTTTCCGGGCGGAGACTTCACCACCATCATCTCGTCCATCGACGAGAAGTTGTTCACTTTTCCGGCGGACACCATCGTGATGCCAGGACATGGCACAGACACCACCATCGGAAACGAGCGCCCCCACTTGCAGGAATGGGTGGACCGTGGCTGGTGATGCCGCCGTGCTCGGTGGAATGTCACCAGATATAGAACAACTCGTCTCTGCACATGCCGACACATTCGTCAACACTGACGGTCGACCCACGCCCACATACCGAGATCAACTTCGGCGTATCAGCAATGCTCGCAATGCTCTGACCGTTGCCCTCCTCTACGTACAGAACATTGCGATCATTACCATCGCTTTGTGGTGGCACCACCCGGTTGGATATGTCATTGCATTTCTTCTGATGGGTCGCGCGCACGCCCAGAGCACTTCGCTCATGCATGAAGCCGCGCATCGTTTGTTGTTCACCAACAAGTCGCTGAATGACTTCGTCGGATCTTGGCTTCTTGGATATGTCAGCTTCACGAGCACCGCTGCATATCGGCGTGTGCACATGGCGCACCACCGCCAGGAATTCGGGCCCGACGAACCAGACATTCCGTTGTATGCCAATTATCCGGTGACTACCGCAAGCCTGCGTCGCAAGTTGGTCCGCGACGCCACGGGCCAAACAGCGGTGAAATTATTCCGACAGCAATTCGTCGCACTGCGCTCACCGGTCGCACGCGTACGTCACACCCAACTCAAGATCATCGCTGTTCATGCAATCCTCATTGCTGTGTCGACTTATGTTGCAGGCCCGTTCGTGTGGGTGGCGTTCTGGTTGTTGCCCTACATGACAGTGTGGCGAGTCATTAATCGACTGCGTTCGATTGCCGAACACGGCGGCATGACTGCTGGCACCGACCGACGCATCAGTACGCACAGCGTGCGTCAGAGTCTCTTGGCTCGCATGTTCCTTGTTCCCTATGGCATCGGGTTTCACTTGGCCCACCACGTCGATGCCGGCATTCCATTTCGATCACTCCCCGCCTACCACCGCCACTTGGTGTCGTCGGGGTATGCACATCTCGAGTTCCCGACCTATCGCTCACTCTGGAAAGCCCTGTCCGCGGCAGCCCGAGCACGTGGCTGAATTACCACTACACGGATAGTGCTAATCGCCCGGCGGCTTCTACACTTGGCCTCGTGAGCGAGCTGTTCCGCATCTCCGATTTACATGCCCGGCCCGTCGCCGATGATGGCGACAGCGCCACCTCCGACATCCTCCGAGGCGTCGACCTGGTGGTGAACGAGGGTGAAATTCACGCGATCATGGGTCCGAACGGCTGTGGCAAATCCACGCTGGCCAGCACCCTTCTCGCCTCCCCGGAATACGAGGTGACGTCGGGCTCGATTCACTTCCACGGTGACGACATCACCGATTGGTCGACCGACGTGCGCGCAAAAGCCGGCATGTTTCTGGCTTTCCAGTACCCCCAGGAAATTGCCGGTGTGTCGGTCATTCAATTCCTACGCCAAGCACTGTCGGCTCGCAAAGGAATCGACCTATCGGTGCTCGAATTGCGACTTGCGGCAATGGACTGGATGAATCGCCTCGGCATGGATTCATCCTTTGTCGACAGATACCTGAATGAAGGTTTCTCTGGTGGCGAGAAGAAGCGCAATGAAGTCATGCAGATGGCAATTCTCGAACCAGACATCGCAATTCTCGATGAGACCGACAGCGGTCTTGATATCGACGCGTTACGCATCGTTGCAAAAGGAATTCGTGAAGTTCGCGTCGACCGTCCTCAGTTGGGCATCGTTCTCATCACGCACTACCAGCGACTACTCGATGAACTACAGCCCGACCATGTTCACATCATGATCGATGGACGCATCGTGAAGTCCGGAGGCATGGAAGTGGCCGAAGAACTCGAGCGTTCTGGTTACGAGGCGTACAGGTCATAGCCATGGCTCTTGACGTTGCCCGAGTGCGCAAGGACTTTCCGGTCCTTCAACGCCACATCAATGGCAAGCCGCTTGTCTACCTCGACTCAGCCAACACCTCACAAAAGCCTCACGCAGTCATCGACGCCATGACTAATTTCCTGCAGAGCGGCTACGCCCCCATCAACCGAAGTGCCTACACATTGGCAGCCGAGGCCACCGATTTGTTCGAAGGCGCGCGCTCGTCGGTTGCACGATTCATCAACGCACCGCATGACCACGAGATCGTGTTCACCCGCAATGCCACCGAAGCCATCAACCTGATCGCATACTCATGGGGTCGCGCCAACTTGAACAAGGGTGATGTCGTGGTGCTCACCCACATGGAGCATCACGCCAACATCGTGCCGTGGCACATGCTCGTTCAAGAACTTGGCATCGAAATTCGTTGGGTGCCGCTCACCGCAGACGGGCAACTTGATCTCTCGAACATCGATTCACTGCTCACCGGAGCAAAGTTGTTCGCGTTCACCGCGATGTCGAACGTGCTCGGAACCATTACTCCCGTGGCCGAACTGTGTGCGAAAGCTCACCAGCATGGTGCATTGGCACTTGTCGATGGATGTCAATCGGTTCCACACATGCCAACCGATGTCGCAAGCATTGGTGCAGATTTCCTCACATTCTCGTCGCACAAGATGTGCGGTCCGTCAGGTATTGGTGTCTTATGGGCGCACGAGAAACTGCTCGACGCGATGCCGCCATTCATCGGTGGTGGCAACATGATTTCTGACGTGCGCCTCGACGGCTTCACTTGCGCGGAACTTCCCTACAAATTCGAAGCGGGTACACCACCCATTACCGAGGCCATTGGGCTTGGTGCGGCAGTCAACTACTTGAACGGCATCGGGATGCACAACGTGCGCGAGCACGAACGGACTATCGCCAAAGCTGCACTTCACTCACTCACCGAGCGCTTCGGTGATGACATCGTCATCCACGGCTCACAAGATGTTGATGTGCGAGGTGCCACCATCAGCTTTGCTTTCCGCGACGTGCACCCACACGATGTCAGCCAAGTGCTCGATCAGCACAACGTCTGCGTCCGCGCCGGACACCATTGCGCCAAGCCGCTCATGCGCCTCCTCGGTGCCAATGCCACCGTTCGAGCCAGTTTCTACTTGTACAACGACGAGTCAGAAGTGCAGGCGTTGTGCGATGCCCTCGCAGACACCGGTGATTTCTTTACACTCTGAGACAGACACGAACGAGGAAGTACCCCCATGCCCGGACTCGAAGACCTGTATCGCGAGATCATCCTCGACCATTACAAGAATCCCCGTAATCGCGGAGAACTAGCGCCGCCGGCCGTCAGCGCTGAAGGACACAACCCGCTATGTGGCGATGAAATCCAGGTGTATCTGCTGGTTGAAAATGGAACGGTTAGTGACGTACGGATAGCTGGTCAAGGTTGTTCCATCAGTCAGAGCTCGGCATCAATGATGTCTGCTGCTGTCAAAGGAAAGTCCGTAGATGATGTGCGCAAACTCGTGTCGAGGTTCAAACACATGATGTCAATTGAAGAGGGTGACTCAGAACCCGACACCTCGGTCAACCTCGGTGACCTCGAAGCCCTGCAAGGTGTCGTTAAGTTCCCCGTGCGCATCAAGTGCGCGACTCTCGCGTGGAACACATTGCTCGAAGCACTCGAAGGTGCGCATGCGTAAGGGCATCGTGCGCTCAGTCGCTGTCGTCCTCATCACCACTCTCACTCTTGCCGCTGCATGCGACGGCGCCGCTGCCGAATCGACAACAACAACCACCGTTGCTGTCGATTCAGGCTCCACCTCAACCACGTCGCCACAAACGTCATCGACCACATCGATAGTGGCCCCGGATACAACTTCGACCACAGTTGCCAAGAAGCCGCAACCCTCAAAGGCGCCCTCGCGCAAGAGCATCATCGGAAAAATCGTTGTCGATCTCAGCGACCAGACCACCGTGGTCTACGACAAGTCGGGTGCCGTGCTGAGAACATTCGATGTGTCAACAGGTCTCGACTCTTCCACTCCACTTGGAACATTCAAGGTGTTCTCAAAATCATCTCGCACCTTCTACACGCCACGTCCTGAAGAAAAAATGCGTTGGATGACCCGGTTCACCAAGGGCCGACGCGGCGGAAATATCGGATTTCATGGCATTCCCTACAAGGTCACCAAACAGGGTGAAGTGGCTTTCCCCACGCCGCTCGGTGTCGCCCCGTCATCGCATGGCTGTGTGCGCATGCTTGAGACCGAAGCAAAGTGGATCTACACCCGCTCTGACATCGGAACTGTCGTGAAGGTGCAGAACTAGCACTACGGTGTCATCTCATCGGTTAGGCGACCGATGTCCACACTGACGGGAGGACACATGGCGCGCGCCACGTTCACCAGTTTCGAAACTTCGACAAAAGAAGATTGGGACAACATCATGGTGTGTCTCCAAGACACACAAGCCCAAGTTGCAGATCGCGTCATCGAGAACTTGCGTCACCTAGCTCACGACTTCGGCGGTTTTCCAGTCAATCGCCTCGAGCACTGTCTCCAGACAGCTACACGTGCTGAACGAGATGGCCGCGACGATGAGTACATCATGTGCGCGCTGCTCCACGACATCGGCGACACACTTGCCCCGTTCAATCACCCAGACATTGCTGCTGGAATCCTGAAGCCGTTCGTATCGCCAGCAAACCATTGGATGGTGCAACACCACGGCATTTTCCAGGGTTACTACTTCTGGCATCACATCGGGCTTGATCGCAATACCCGCGAGAAGTTCCGTGGACACGAATGGTTCGAATACACCGAAGAGTTCTGCGCAAAGTACGACTCACCTGCATTTGACTCTGACTTCAAGAGCAACCCACTCGAACACTACGAACCACTGATTCGTACGTTCTTCGCACCACAGAGGCAGCCATGACCACACTCACAGGAAGCGAACTCTCTGCAGCCATCGACTCCACCGTCGGCATCATCGGTGGAAAGTTCATGGTTCACCCCGAAACCATGGCTATGGGTGCTGAGGCGGGCTACCCGAACGGATTCGTGTTTTACATGCGTGGTCGTGGAGGTGTGCTCGGTGAAGTTGACGCTGATGTGATTCATTCGGCGTTCATGTTCTTCAACAAGGACATCATCACCAAGATGTGGACGGGTGGTGTTGCAACTGAAGATGCGCGCGCGGCAGGTCGACGCTTTGCCGCAGCATGTCAGGCATTCGGCACGAAGCGACTGAGCGGAGTGTCAGGAATGGACCGCCTGGCTGTGATCGCAGAAAAAGTCATCTCGTCTGTCGATTCATCAGGTCTTTCACTTTTTGCAGGTTGGAGAGCAGAGCCGCTGCCGAGTGATTCAGCTGCTCGGGCCTATCAATGTCTCCATGTGCTCAGAGAACTTCGTGGCTGCGTGCACATCATTGCAGTGGTGCACGCTGGGTTGAACGGACTGCAAGCCGTGCTCGCCGGACCCGGTGGCGGACCCGACATCGCCAAACTGCATGGCTGGGCAGAGGTCTCAATGGAGGGAATTGACGCGTTGCGCCCACAACGGCAGCGCGCCGAAGATGACACCGACGCGATGATGACAGCGATTTACGACAAGTCACTCACCGCCGAAGAACGTGGCGAACTCGCACAGCTTGTAAAAGTTGCGGCGGCAGCAATTGACGCCACCCCGTGAGCGTTACGAGAACGAAGGCGTGAGATGGCCCGACACGGCGACCCACAGTCTGAACCACTACCGCAAGGGTGCGGTGATCTCGTTCCTCCATCACTATGTCGGCGGATTGGTTCTCACCGCGCCGGCGTACCGACGTGTACGGATCACACCGCGACCCGGTAGTGACATCACGTGGACGCGGACGCACCACGACGCACCGCACGGACGGATCTCGGTCGAATGGCATCGCAACGACCACGGCGTAGTTCTCACATCGGTGCTACCCAAGGGAACAACCGGTGAGATCGTGCTCCCGAACGGCGGGTCATTCGAGGTCGACCCCGGACCCCACACGCAGTCCTGGTCATCACTGACCTGAAACGGGCTCCTCGTCGCGTCGCCGCAGACGAGCCGGCAGGAAGAGTGCACCGAAGATCGCCAATGAGATCGGGATTCCGATCAACCACACATTCAGGGATCCGTCTCCATCGCCGTCGTTGACGTCCATCGGGGCCTGTCGAGCCGACACTGCGGAGGACTCGTCCTCGAGGATGAGACCGGCGGCAACGGTCACTTTCTTGCCGCGGGTGTCGGTACCGACAAGAACAACCGTGTGGTCACCTGCCGGTGTGTCGTCCTGCAGCGTGAACTGCGAGACGACGGCACCGTCGGAGCCGGTCTGGGCCGTGCCCACGTCGACCGGATCAGAGAACATCCACACCGCCACCGGGGACTCAGGGGCGAACCCTTCGACACCCATGCCGACCCGTCCGTCTCGGCTTGCCCGCAACCGACCCGACGAATCGATGTCGGTTGGCTGTCCGTCGGCGGTGCGCACACCGAGCCTGACTGTCGAGTCCACGGCACGGACCACGTACTCGGTCGAGGTCCGTTCAATGGAAGCTTCGACCTCCTCATCGTCGACCAGCACCGTGATGCCCCCGGCACCAATTCGAGGTGCGCGCTCCGGCGGGGCGGCCGCGTTCTTGTCGGCAATGGCATCGATCTCGTCAGGGTCGAGAGTCGCCGGGCGGGCCGAGATGGTGCTCGATGTGGTGCTGGTCGTCGTGGTTAGTTGCGTCGCAGCGGATGGACCCACGGGGGTCACGGGAGTCGTCACCGCGGTCCCGGTCGGTTGACCAACTGTCGTCGTCGCTGTCGGGTTCGAGCCGGAACCCGATGATTCGAGTCTTGTCATCGTCGGTGCGGGGGGTCGGGTGTCGTAGGCGACGGAGAGATTCACCGCGGCGGTGTTCTGGTTGTTCGCTGCATCGGTGAACTTGTTGGCCGCGACGCTGATTGTCGCCGAACCGGAATCAGACGCTGGTGGAGTCCAGGTGGCGGTGTAGGTGGTGCCCGACCCGGCGAATGCACTGAGTGTTCCCGTCGACACGGTGACATCGCCGACAACGAAGTTCGTCGATGCCTCCGACAACGTGAAGGTGATCGTGATGTCCTGACTGCCACCCACCGTGCCAGACCCTGTTCGGGTGATCTCGACGGATGGACGATTGGCATTCCAGGGAATCGACAATGCGGTGCCGGCGGTGTTCTGGTTGCTCGCCGTGTCGGTGAACGTGTTGGCCGCGACGCTGATCGAGGCGGTACCCGATCCCGACACTGGTGGGGTCCAGGTGGCGGTGTAGGTGGTGCCCGACCCGGCGAATGCACTGAGCGTTCCCGTCGACACGGTGACATCGCCGACAACGAAGTTCGTCGATGCCTCCGACAACGTGAAGGTGATCGTGATGTCCTGACTGCCGCCCACCGTGCCGGACCCCGACCGGGCGAGGGTGACGGTGGGACTCTCGGCGATGATCGTCACCGAATTCACCGACGCAGACGAGAGGTTCCCGGCTGTATCGACGACATACACCTTGTACGTGCCACTGATCAGACCCGTCGCAGGGATCGATGTGGAGGTGTTCGACGCGCTGATGGTGGCCGAGTTCCACAGGTTCCCCGCGGCACCGGTGATGCTCGCCACATTGGTGACGCTGACAGACGACTTCACCAGGTACGCGGTGCCCGACTCGGTGCTCTGAACCGTGGCGCTCCCGGCGGGATTGATGGTCGAGGTGGTGAGACTCGCGGTGGGAGGTGATGTGTCGGGAACAGCCATTGATGCGAGACCCGACGATCCCCCCTCGCTTGAATAATACGTACCGCCAGCCCACAGCCGCCCGCCGACCAACGCGAGCGACTGAACCGGATTCAGAGCCCTCCCGATCTCATTGGTTGGTCCCCCGGACTCATCGACGCCCGGCAACCACGACCACGACGAACCGTCCCACTTGGCGACATTGGGATGCAAGCCTCCATCCCTCTTGCACGAGGCGAAGAGATCATTCGATGTCGGATCG
>Ga0169931_10002910_pt1 | contig 27572 bp, 29 predicted proteins | sample Kivu_15m_20L_FD_129675 | JGI IMG/M metagenome (GOLD analysis project Ga0169931, IMG submission 129675) | Freshwater microbial communities from Lake Kivu, Western Province, Rwanda to study Microbial Dark Matter (Phase II) - Kivu_15m_20L... | ecosystem: Environmental > Aquatic > Freshwater > Lake...
AAACGAAACACAAGTGGCAACAAACGAAACACAAGTGGCATCAAACGAAACACAAGTGGCAACAAATGAAACACAAGTGTTAGAAGAAGAAGATGACGATCTTGCTGACTTGGCTGAACCCATTCCGTTGCGTCCAAAGGAAGTATAAGTTTGAAGTAATTTAAATAAATAAGATATACATTTTAAAAATTAAATGAAAAAAGAAATTGCTGGAATCATAATCACTGCTGTTTGCATTGGAGTTGTCAATGCAGCGGTTATTTTATTATGTAAATACAGTAGTACAGAGTCTTTGTCAGTTATTGACATGGAAACAATTGAACAACTTGAGGAGAACAAGCAAAATCTTGAAGAGTATGAACAAAAAATAGTAAATATTGAGAATAAACTACAACAAATTAGTTGATAACATCTTGTAATACATTTGAGACGATATATTGATCTCCTACAAATTCATATTTTTTTACAATAAAAAAGAAAAAACACAATTCTGTAAGATATCCAAGAGCAACATACAGCATACCTAAAGTATCCACTTCACTCCATGCTTCTTTTGAAACGTTGACAAACACAAAGTAGAATAGTGTAAACAGGACAATGAGAATAGGTACACCGCAATATTTCCATATCAAATCTTTATTTGCCCGTGTACGTTTTTTAGCTTGTTCTTTTACAATGTTTTCTTTACTTTGTATATATGCATCTTTTGTTTCCAATAGCGCTTGTTTGATATCTGGAAATTTAGTATAAATAGATTTAACCAATTCAAGTTTTGCAACTAGTACATTTTCGTATTGTTTAGATGCAATAAAAACAAAAAACAACGTTTGCACAACCATAAAAAAGAGCACATTGGACAAAATGATGATCCAATCATTCCTTTTAATACAATGTATTGTATTCATGTATTGAAGACTATATACATTACAAACAATTTAAAATTGCTATTTATTAGTGTAAAATCATCCTTTTACACTAATTTTAAAATGTAAAATATATAATAATAGAGTATGTTAAAAACAGTCACCTCCGGGCCAGGATTGCAGAGTTTGTTTGCGGTTCTATGTATCGCCACAGTTTTAACGATTTATGAGATCATAATGTTCTTTAAGATTGTTGTACCAAGCGTTGACTCTAAAATAAAAAGCGGATTAAAGCAATTAAGCAAAGCAATGAAAAGCATTTCCTCTTTTAATTTTGAAAAGCAGCTTAAAGTAGACAACAAAAATATCATAGAAACATTGCAGGAAGGAAAACTTTTGGATCGATTAATGTATGAATCATTTATACAAAATCAAAAGGTAGTCAATACAAAAGATGCTTTAAAAAAAATACTTGAAATCAGTGAAGAACGAGAAGATGTATTGATTGACAAGATAAACAATTATACCAAAGTCACTGGGTTATTCATGGTTGTTATGTTGTGTTTTGGTTTATATCTTATTAATGCAGTTCTCAATAGTAGAAATGAAATTGTAACAAGGTGTACATGGACCATTGTATCCACGACATTGGTTCTAATATTGATTTTTCAATACCTATTCTACATATTTGGGAACAAGTTCAAGTATCTAGGGTCACTTGGCAACGAAGAACTTCAATATTACATTTATTCAAAACTCACATAACTTTAACACGATAACTTCCGTCAAAAGTCGAAGCAGATTTTTGAAGCAAGATGCCCGTATTTGGAGGCCATGTCACATTCAAGAAATTGAAAGTGTTTAATCCAGGAGCGGCCACTGTTCTCACTATATGTGCCTCATTGCTGTTTGCATTTTTCGTGACATGAAAAATACCGGAAGGCCCATTCAACACTTCATTTGTTATTGTAATAATAAAGCTTCCTCTTAAATTGTCTGAAATAGTTGTTGGATTCATACCATTTAATGTAGCTCGTGTGATTACAATTCCAAGATCATCAACATATTTTTTTGTGGCTGCATCTTGGCTTAATATGGGATCTTTTACACTTGTAATATTTTCCAAATTCATGTCTAATGAGCTGCTTGTTATTCTGCAATTTCCTATACTTGAGCTTACCAAGGCAGTATTTTGAATTCTACCTCCATCTATATAAGCATTGCCTTCAAAAAATACAGAACCAGACATGGTCACTTATTATAGTAATTTAAAAAAAAACAAGAATTAAGCCGTGTCTAGAAAAAAATGAATAAATCTGTGATTACCATGGACAACAACATCTCCAGTCAAATGACAATCTTTTTAAAAAACTCTGCAGAATACTCGCAAATCGAAAATTTTAAATATTCATTACTTGCACCCCTTTTAAAAACATATAATGAATACCTTTTGACGCCTAAAACATCACAATCCGTCAAATCGGAAAGCTTTATTATTCCCAACAACAATAAAAAGTTCTACCTTTGTATTTCGTCAAAAGGTTCCAATTTTAATCAATTGTACTTTTTTCAAGATTCCTATTCTGATTGGAATGTAGACTTGTTGACCCAAAATCAACATTCTGATTTCTTTCTTGAAATCGATAAACGATTCAATGAACCTTTGCTTTTTGAAGGGTACTTGTATGCTTTAAATGATAAATATACGTTTCTAATATCCGACATTTTGATGAAGAATAACCAAGTTGTCGTTTTGGATTACCCTTTAAGGTACACAATGTTGAACGAAATTATTTTAAATACTCCAACATTGCAACATTTGAATGATCATTTGGATATTTCAATACATCCAGTTTTTCCTTCTTATAATGAGTTAATGGTGACTGTCTTTAGGCAAAACTTCATATTCAAAAACTTTATTGTCGCGTTGGAAACTATCACAGACGATAAAAAAACACGACACCTACTTTGCTTGCCTAATCATAATAAAACACGAATGATGTATATTGAACGTGGTGCGTATGCCGATGTTTATAATGTTTTAGACAAGGAAAGCGGTAACAAAGAAGGAATTCTTTACATAAAAAAAATAAGTGACTCAAAGTATGCAAAACAGTTATTCAAAAACAAAGACAAAATAGAACATGCATGCAAGTACAACCAAATGTTTAACAAATGGGAATTGTGTGTTGATGTATAAAAAAACGAATTAAATTTTAATATTGCAATTGAGTATGGAAGCATACTTGTCAATTATTCCTACTGTCTTGTTGGCAATTAGTGAAATACTTCCTTTTGTCAATAAAATCAAAAGCAACGGCTCTTTACAACTGCTCGTTAATGTTTTGTCGACAATTTGGTCGACTAAACGAAATGATGAAGAAGAGTCACCACTTCTTTCTGGAGAAAAGTCTCAACATGTTCAAACTATCTTGCAAAAACTAGACAACATAGAGTCTAGTTTACAAAATTTAAATACTCGTGATTTCATCACACTGGACATGACACCTTATAACGAAATTGTCAGTAGTAATGCTAATGCTAGTGCTAACAATATTTTTGATGACCCACAAAGTGACCCACAAAGTGACCCACAAAGTGACCCACAAAGTGACCCACAAAGTGACCCACAAAGTGACACACAAAGTGACACACAAAGTGACACACAAAGTGACCCACAAAGTGACGACACAATTAGCTTGCAAAAGGATCATGAATACACGGTTTCATTTAAAATAAATTAATTATTCAAAGTTATTTTATTTGCTTTTGGTATACAAGCAAAGTACAATAACGAAAATGATGTACACTGGCAACTTTGACAACTCTGCTTTTCAAAACACTAAAACAAGAGAGTTTAATAAATTGATTGATGATCCATGCGAAATACAACAACGGTTAGAATCTAACAACAAAAAGCTAAAGTTTGTGACCACGAATCACGTTGATTTGTTGCAAGGTAAAGAATCTATGAATTTTTTTGGAATGTCTATCAAAGACAAGTTGTTTGTTCCATCTGAGCAAATCGATCAATTTTCGCAAATGAAAAACGGAGAAACTGGTAATATACTTACCAACTGTAATGTAAAAAATACGTTTGGACCTTTACCTTTACCAACTACACCAAGCAAATATCAACTTGCTCGTGGCGACGTTGATATAGAAGATTCTCTTAGAGGACTGTATGAAACAAATAAAAAGCCATGTAATCCTAAAGATACAGAATTTCATCAACGCTCCTTTAGTATCTTTACAGGAATTGAAGAACCAAATGCACTCAAAAGCATTGAACCAAACGATTTTGGTCCACGGGGGGGTATGTCTACCAGATTTTAATTTCTTTTTTCTTTTTATACAATATACTAAAAGTATAAAATGAATCAAGTCAGTTCAACTAATACAATCAATCCAATGTATGCATTAGTATTTCAAATAGCATTAACGTTGTTGGTAGCAAGTGTGTTTTTAATAGAACACTTGAAAAATATCCTTCCTAGCAATGTCTATAATTTTATAAAAACACACAGAGACACTATATTAGGAGCATACTACATATTACTGGCGTATAGATTGTACAACACATTTGTTTTATCCAAGCCGGCATAAACAAACAACTTGTCTTTAATAGAAAATCCATTTAAAACACATTTCTATGATTCATAACCGCTCTTTTTTTCTCTAGACTTTCTATTTTAAATACAAAAGTGTTTTGAAGTGCTTTCGCTGGTGGACTGACATTATCAGTGCCAAAATTAAACAAATTGCCATTGTAATCTGTTATAGAAATTGTCATTTTCGATAAACTTGCTTTAGGTGTTTTGTAATATTTAATAACATTTTCATGTATCTTTCTATCCATTTGAATAAAGCACCCTGCTGTAACTGGGTTTGTCAATTGCAATATAGCAAAAGCATCGGATACATTTCTATCATTTGAAATCATGACGTCCTCCATTTCGTCAACCTTTAACAACAAATAGGGCTCTTGTGTAACATTGTTTTTATCTGGGATAATAGCTTGAATTAATTCTACGCTTTCCACGTTTTTAATTTCAGTAGGAAAGTGGATTACATATCTGCTAACATTAGGATAAAGCTCCACGTTTCTATCACGGGACGAAATTGTCACGAACGAAATATTCTTTTCATATTCTATATTTGCTTCTTGTTGCGTGCTTAAAGAAAAGTGAGAATCGGTTTCTCTTGTTTTATACATGTTCATTTGCAATTCTTCCGAATTGGACTCTGCAAAATTACTTGAAGGGAATTTAGAATATCGTTGATAACGTTCACCAAGTCTAGACATTATTATTACTATACACAAATAAAAAATAAAAAACTGAACAGAATATGAATTAAAAGCACAATCGTACAATGAGTACAATGAGTACAACGAATACAATGAGTACAACGAATACAATGAGTACAACGAATACAATGAGTAAAACGAATACAACAAGAAAGAGTTCAATACTTTGTTGTATTTGTTTAGAAAACGTATCAGAGACAATTCCAACCGAATGTTGCAAGCAAAGTTTACACGTTATATGTTTATATGATCTCCTTTTAAATGGTTACAGAGAGTGTCCACTGTGTAGAAATGAGTTGAATGTTGATAGACTTGTGAATGAAACATCATTCAAAGAGTACATTAAAACTTTACCTCAAGAAGACAAACTCAAATATGATGTCGAAATAAAGTCTGTTCTTTGTAATTTTTCAAAGTTTAATGTATATTGTTGCGGCCATGTTTTTACATTTCCTTCGCCATCATTGTATTGGTCATTTTCGCAATCAGTTATAATGCATTATCTACCTCATGTCTTTCTATTAATGACAGTCTATGTATGTTTGTTTTTGATTGTATGGTGTATTGCTCTTTTTCGCAATAGATAGTTGTGATTTAAACGTTTAATATTATTCAAAATAATTGATGTTAAAGTCTCTTGCTTTGTTTATTGTTTTTTATCATTCCAATAAAAGATTTTATCATTTTGTGACAAGTTCGACTTGCCTTACAGTAAAGCAAAAATCATACATATTATCCCTACGGAATTCTCTTTTTCTTACAGGCGTGGGTATGTACTATAATTTGCTTTTATTGTTCAATAACTGTGACTTGCAAGCATACAACAACTACAACAACAATTACTTTAGCAATGTAGTTATTATCTTCTTCACTAGCTATTTAGTAAGTGATATCATGATTGGAACCCAATATTACCAAAAGTCAATGTATACTTTGACTGGATATCCTCATCATATCATTTACATTTACATTAACATGCTTGCTATTTGGTACCAAAAATGCAATTTATATGGACTTTATATGATCTCCGAACTTCCCTCTGCCATTTTGGCAATTGGTTCAATCAGTAAAACGGCCAGATCTGATAATTTATTTGGTGCAACGTTTCTGTTAACACGCATTATTTATCACACTTATCTAACCTATCTTTTAAGAAATGACACACTCGTTTTGCGTGTGGCTCTTTCCGTTTTACCAGTTCATGTATATTGGTTTTCAAATTGGATAAAACGATATTGTAATTACAAGGTAATTGCAAGTAGGTAATTACAAGGTAATTACAAGGTAATTACAAGGTAATTGCAAGTAGGTAATTACAAGGTAATTGCAAGGAGGTAATTACAAGGTAATTGCAAGGAGGTAATTACAATGAAATGATTTTTACATTAAATGTTGTTGTTCCGGGGACTCCTGGAGGTGGTCTATAGTAAATTTGTGGTTTGACATTTGCATCCCAAATCATATCAAGCTGTTCACCTTGTGAGCCTTTGACAGAAATAATTCTCACTACAGTTCCAGGAGTACTTGCCTCGCCAACTCGACCAATCATAAAGATAGCATGTGCGCGAGTTGATGTGCTTGTTGGTTTGACGTAAACTTGATACACGCCATAATTCAAAGGAAAAGCGTCAATCGTGACATAGCTTGAAGAATTGTCTTGGAGAACAAATGTTCCAGAGATGTCAGCTGCATTTCCATTTAATGACGTTATCGTTAAGCCATTTGCTACCAAATTATTTATATGAAGGTTTGAGTAATGATCTATTTGGTTGTCTGGACTTGTGCTACAACCAAGGGCAAATTCTTTTGCGGATTCGTCCCAAATACTCAAGACATAGTGACAAGGATACAATTCGTACATTGATGTGTTATTGGGGCTAGTTAAAAAGTCCATTGCTTCCCTTGGACTCGGATTTGTGGTATTGGTTGCAAAATCTGTGTTATCGTAAATGGTTGCCACTTTTGTAGATCCATTATAACTTTTTATTTTTCGGACTTGGTTTGCACCTTGCCCTGAAACAATTCGCACCCAGTAATTAGCATAATAATCATTTACAGAGTTTTCAGATGCAGCAAGAGTAATGGATGTCAGTGTTCCACCTTGGGCATTTCCAGTTGCTTCGGGATCGTCTTCTATTACATTGCCACCATTTGTGTTATTTGCATTTTGGTAGCGTTTAATAGCTATACCACCATCTGAATTGATGAGAGGAATATTATTCACAACCATTATATTATCTTTAACAGTAACAACTTCAGAATTGACAGTTGTTGTTGTTCCTTGAACAATCAAATTTCCAGAAATTGTTGTTGTGCTATTGTTGCCAATTTGTATGGGAATTCCCGAATAAGGGCCAGTTCCGATCTTTATTCCATTGTCAAAATTCGAGCTTTGTAATTGCAAGGCGCCCATAGACAATACAGAAATACCTCCAGAATTATTTGTTGTTTCCAATTTAATCGCTTCGTTGCTTGTTCCTGAAGAATTGATAATAACTTTTGAATTTGTATTTCCAGAGACACTTACAGTTAAATTTTGGTTATCGTTTGTCGTTGCATTTGTGTAAAGACTTGAAGCGCCATATGTCGTCATGACAACAGATCCATTGCTAGCATTTGTAATAAATCCGCCCGAACCCGTTTCGACTTGTACTTTACCAACAGATCCTTGTGTATTTGACAAGATAATACTTCCATTGGTGTTTGACGTTTGAACAAAAAGAGCACCCGCTGTACTTGTCCCAGAACTTTGAACAATAATTGCAGAATTCGTATTACCTTCCAGTGCAATTGACAAATTTTGATCTTGACCATTGCTTTGTACTTTATATTCTGAACTTGCACCCTGTGATATCATGGAAATCGATCCCCCCGTGTTTGTCCTCAAAACATATCCTCCATATCCAACCAATGAAGTAAGAGATCCGGACCCATTGCCAGTACTATTATTGGCGATTAAGATAGATCCGGCCGTATGAGATGTACACAAAACAAGTGCGGTTTGGTTGACATTTGTACCAGAGCTTTCTATTTTAATTTGTGAATCAGTTTGACCAATCAAACTTAAATTTAAATTTTGATTGTTATTTGACGAACTGACAACAAAGCTTCCGGACCCATTTCGTGACGTCAAGGTGATATTTCCATTTGACGCATATTGGTTGATCCCTCCTCCTCCAGAGATGATTGATATTTTTCCAGTGTCCGTGCCTGATAATAAAGAAACTCCGCCTGCCACATTTGTTGCTTTGATATCAATTGCTGTATCCGAATTTTGTCCTCCATATAATTGAAGAGAATGCAAACTAGAACTGAGTAATAAATTTCCCCCAGATGAAATAAAGTTGGAGGGAGAAGCAACTGTTATGTCTACCTTATTTCCACCCGTTATTGTTACAGGACCTAATGTTGTATCAATGTGTGTTTCCACTAAATTAGTTTTTCCATAAAGCACATTCAAAGCATTGCCTGATCCATTTGACAATGATCTATTCAAGTTTGCCGTAAGTGCCAGGGAAAACCCACCATAGACAGATAGTGCGCCAACTGTATTACCACTAGCATCTAGTGTACTTCTAATGACACAATTTCTATTCACGTCTAGATCTCCCCAACCAAATTGATTTGTATCACTTCCTTCCTCTAAAGTAACATCACCGTTGAAAATTGTTGCAAGAGGCGTCGTCATAATTAATTTATATATATATTTTTTTCTCTAAATTTCAACGTCACACTTTTCCATCTCAACTTTCACTGGGCCGATTTGATTGTTTTTTGGAACTTGGTTATTAGTACACAATTTGGAGCATCTAGAAGAAGGACAATAAAAGGCTTTGTCCATTATCGAATTATAGTTTTTGAAGAAACCCTTTGGTAATAAATTTGTAAGAGAATACATCTTTAAGATTGTTTCAGATTCGATAGTTTGTATTAAAACTCCGTTATTATTAGTAAAGCTTTCTCCTATTGCATCTCTTAAAACACCATGATGAGTGGTTATAAAAACATTTAAATTCTGTTTTGATTTAATAGATGGCACAAAATGCCTCGAAAACCAAGTCATAAAAGATGCTAAATCACCAGGTAGTTTTCTTTCTTTACTGAATCTTTCTACATATGTAAAGTCAAAAAATTGCAATATGCCTTTTGATAGCAAATAAAACTTTTGTTCGGCTATTGTTTTCATAGCATAAGAGGGGACTTTTTCCATTATTTCGTAGCTGCTCATAGAGTATTTGTTGGTTTTGTAACTCTCATCTATCTCTCTTAAATGTGGAAACACAAAAATTTTGCGTGGCGGATTTACCCATTTTCGTGTCATATAATAGGCAGTTTCCATACATCTTAACAAAGGCGAGCACCCAACAATATTGATTGTGTTTATATTGAAATTGTTTTTCAAAACTTTACTAATATGACACCCATTTTGAATAGAAGCATCCACGCCAACATCTGTTAACTCAGGATCAACTTGAATAGGCCTCTCACCAATGATACTTTCTTTGTAAAAACTGTTAGCCACGTTATGACACCCTTGGCCGTGCCGTACAAAGACGTAATTTACTTTGCTCATTTACAAAAATTACTTCTATAGATAAGCAAGAAAATTTAATATCCCAATACGATTTCTTTAATCCTGTCGGGACTTTTGATTAGAGGTCCGTGGGGATCCCAGGACCTTAATTCATTCAAAAAAGAATAAATAAAAGTTATTGGCTAATACCAATGGATTTGGCTAAACAAAGTACTCTTAATTATGTAATGTTAAATTTAATAGCATTAACAAGTAGCCCACATTATTGTCATATTGTGTATTTTAAGTAGTTTGAGTATTGTGCTGGGCAATTGATTAATTTTTTTTCCAAAAGGTTTGAACTCTCCCGCTTGGATCTTTACAATCGCTCCATTTTGGTTCCCAACTTTTCACAGTCATTTCACTTGTTTTTATATGCCCAAATAGTTTGCTGAATATTTTTCTATAATGCAACATTTCTTTTGACAATGGTGGGTTGTAATCATAACGTTTACGTTCATTTTCAAATACATCATCTGAATATATCTTTTCGCAATGATTCTTAATGGCATCAATCAAATTATCCCTTTCCCCGTTGAATCCACTTACGCCATCGCTAAATTGCTCTTTTTTTCTATAAAGTATTTCATTAGGGAGATATCCCACAAATGCATCTCTAAGAATTTGTTTTTCCATCACACCAACACGTCCATTTTTACCAAAACATTTCCATTTTGGATGAAGCTTCAAAATATAGTCGACAAAGTTTGAATCCGTAAATGGAACGCGCGCCTCCATTGAATGAGCCATACATGTTTTATTTGCACGCAAACAATCAAATCTATGCACATTGCTCACAAGATTTACTGTTTCATCTTGAAAAGCCTCTTGGGAAGGCGCATTGGCTCCATACAAATAACACAACAATTCATCTGATAATTCACCTGAAAAAACAACCTTTAATTTGTTAAATTTTTGCTTTATCTGTTTGGATAATAAAAACATAGCAGTACTTGCTCTTACTGATGTACAATCATAACTCTCTATATGCCAAACGACTTCGTCAATGGATTGCAAACCAAGCTGCGTGTCAAAGTAGAATTCATGGTGATCCGTTCCTAAAAATGCTGCTACTTGTCTTGCAGCAACTAAATCAGGCACGTCCTTATGAACACCTATGCTGAAGGTTTTTACAGGATAACCTAATTTTTTGCAAATTTCTACAACCAAACTGGCAATTAAGCTACTGTCTAAGCCTCCAGATAAAAGCACACCGAAATCTGGAGAACCGGAGCTTAACAAATCTTCAAGTTGGCTTTGCACACTTTTTTTCAAAAGTGATCGGATGTTCTCGTGTACCGTGTCTACTGTACATTTGTCCAGTTTGTCGAGTTTGCCCACTGTACTTTTGCTCCTATACATTTCATCAAAATCTATGTATGATTGCGCTTTTGATAAATTTTGACTTAATTTATTGATATCATCATAAACATAGGTTCTTGGATAAAAAATATCAATAGTTTCGCATTGGTCTAAACATTTCATCTCTGAAGCAATAAATGTTTTGTCATTACCATGACCAATATACAATGGAGTGACCCCTATTCTGTCTCTGCCTATTAAAACATGTTTGTTCTCGGTATCATACAGTACAAAAGAAAACTGTCCTTCTAACTTTCTCATCATTTCATCTAGTTTATTTTCTTTCTTGAATCGTTCGTACAATGGAATAATTACCTCACAATCCGATTTTGTACAAGTGTAATCTAGCTCACGTGATAATTCTTTCCAATTGAAAATTTCTCCGTTGATAATCAAAAATATAGTTTCCGTGTCATTAGTAATTGGCTGAGAACTTGTGTCTCCATTAATTCGTAGTCTTGTATGTAACATAAAAATACCATCGTCTTTATATACTCCCAAGTTATCAGGACCGCGATGATATAACAACCTAGATACATCTTTCGTAACATCATCTATTTTCCTTGTCGTGCAACCGCTTGTGTTTATCATACAAAAAATTCCACACATTGTTGTTACTCATACAAAAGAAAACCTATAATGGTTTCAAACGTAATTGTTTTGCGTGTTAGGGTTCAAGTTAAAACCTAACATACATAAAATCTTAATTGATTGGTTTGTTACTAAGCACTAGAACTCGCCTAGAAAAACGCGATATTGCGTCCCAGCCCTTTTGAACTCCTAGTACTTTAAAATTCATGGTATTTACATCTGTATGAGTGGCCGAGTAGGTCTAAGGCGTCTGACTCAAGATCAGATCCTCGAAAGAGGGCATGGGTTCGAATCCCATCTCATACAATTTTTGTTGGGACCTAACGAATTGTTTTACATAACTCATTTGTAATGTCATAGTGCACATCATAAAATGTCTCGTTCATCTTTAATACTTGCAATTTTTCTTTCATTGTTAATCTTGCATCTTGTTGCATTTGATACAGCTCTTTTGTTATAACATTTGTTGCTAATCCTAATAACGTTCCGATTTTGTTATCTCGTAATGTCTTGACGTATTTTTTTACCATATCTAAGCTACGTTGATTAATTTGTCCACCTAAATTTTGCAAATCTGCTATCCGCTGATCCAACATTTCTTTTTTACATTGATCTCCAAACTTTTCTTGACATAGCACAATGCTGTACGCATTTAATAATTTGCTGTACTCTCCTAGTAATTGTTTTTGTTCCAATATGTTGTACACATTTCTTGTTGCACCACAAATGTCATAACATGGCGGATACTTTTTGAATGGCTTGTTTTCCCGAGATTCTTCTACCCACACTGCTTGTAATGTTTCTGTGCTCTTGAAAAAATATAATATAAATGTTGCAATAGCCGCCATCGTATATATTGATGTTGTCATTCTATTATAACAACATCACATAATTTAATTTTTAATTCCAATTACTTTTTCTTACTTTTATTTAATTAAAGTGCACATAGCGCATTTAATTAAAGTGCACAGAGCGCATCTGTCTCTCTTTCGCATTGATATTTCTACGAATTTCGTGGTAATGTTTTGAGTACGGAAAGGTTTGTGCAAATTGATCTATCATGCGTCGCCCTCTCCTACTTTGCACCCTAATCAATTGTTTTGTGATCGGGTGTTTTACAACAATATTTTGTTTAATACATATAGTCTCTTGCCGCAATAGTGTCTTGTACAAAAATGGATTCGTGCGAGCGAAAAAGGCCTTGATCTCTCTATAATTGTGATCAATCAAGTTGTCAGTGTATGAATTATACTTGATATACACAATTCTACTTAGTATTGGTCGGATGCAATTGTCACAACACGGGACCATCACAGTATTGCTTAAACTTAAAACTTTGCATGCAAATAATTTTTTGAGCACCTCCATATTAATAACTCTACATGACATTTTGTACATTGAATCAAATGATAACATTGCATTTTTCTCCAACAAAAACTTGTAATAATTATAACAAGCAAAGTCTAACGAATGCGATGTTCCCTCCTTGCTCATTGTGTACAAAAAATTTACATAGTACTCGCTTGAAAATAACAACGATATGTCAATATACTCACTGTTCGTATATGGTCTTGTCAATCTGAATATATGATAAAACATAAACAAATCAATCTGTGAATATCTGCGATATACATAAATCATATCGTATAACTTTACTAAAATAACATCCACATAACTATTCCAAATTGCTGTAACCCGCAAATAAAACATAAATCCATTTATTACAGACATATCTCTTATCGGAGAATAACGAAGTTGCCTCAATAAAATGTAGTTTTCAATGCTTTTTACATTGCAATATAACTTTTTGTTTGCCTTTTTAACACAAAAAATTGTTTTCAAATCAATGTAATTCGATATTTCAAGAATAATCTCACAAGGTAACGTATCCATTTGCGCGTTTGATAGCAAAGTACATAGTATTTCATTGTGGACAAAATTCAATTTTTACTTGCACTTTGTATCATCTACACTTTGTTTCTGGTATATATAATTCAAACCATATGTTAATATAAATTGGTGTAATGTTGTCTTCTGCATACGTATAATTATTTTTAATCTCATAACCAATACTATTGATGTATTGCTTTAGTAAGTCAAATTGCTCTTCCGTGATGTCCTGAACATTAATATTCGCACCAAAAAGCCTCTTGGCACCATTAATTAAAATATTCCACAACATCTGAAATGGTGTTATATTCGTGTCTTTAGCTTGTTCAGATAACTCTACACGATATGTACATGGTGGCTTAGGTGCGTCAGAAAATATGACTTCCACAATGTCACTCTCTTTTTGCATAAGATTGTTACAATTCCTTATCAACATACAACAAATTAACAAATCTGAAATAAATCAACAAATTAATAAATTAATAAATTAAACATAAGACGTTTATAAATCATCAATCATGCACTCATCGTCACTTTCGCTTTCAAATAAACTAAGCTTGTATGATAAAATATCTTTGATATACAACTGTCTCAAAAATTGCTTCTTCTCATCATTAGACAAGGCAACGTATCTCGACTGTACGTCTTCATTTCCCAAAAAGTTGTTTTCAAAATTAGAAAGAAAAATCTCCAACGACTTTATAACTAACGAAATGTACTCATTGTCTCTTAAGACATCCGTAACACGAATTTTGTCATTCAACTTTTCTACAAGCTTTGCCTTTTGCAAATTCAACATATACATATATAATTGTATTTGCGTTTTTTCATACTCCCTCAAATTGCTGAAAAAGGATTTAGTTCTATTCTTTACCTCCACTAAATAACTGTTACTGTGATCATTTTGGTCTATATAAAGACCATCAACCCTGCCACATACATACCATTCAAAAGATAAATTTAAATGGCGCCCCACAGATGCCTTTAAGAATTGTTGAGATGTGTCCAATTGTACCGAATATTTTTTATTGAACATATCAATAGCCTCGTTTTCTTTCAATGTACCATGCGTCTTGTTAATAAATGACTCTGCAGCCTTGAATATTTTATCTTTTCGTCGCTCATCCATGTCTAATTCATTGATTGCATCATTTAGCCTTGTTCTTTTTGTGCTTGTTTCTATATCATTTGAATTCATTTCAGTAATTAAATCTACACCGACCACATTTTCTAACCGTTGTTGCTGACTTAACATAACTTCATCAATTTTGTCCTGTGCAATAATAACACTCTCGTTAATGTCCAATGCCTTTTTATCTAAAACCTTGAGCTTCATGTCATATTGCCGCTTTGTCAGTTTCTTTTGCTGTAAATCAACAAGCAAATGGGATTTCTCCAGATTCACTTGCTCAATTTCCAACTTTTTTTCGTTAACATGATTCTTCATTTGGGTAATTGCACTGTCATATCCAGTTGCATCTACCTTTTTCCACAAGCGCTCGAATGGTGTTGTATAATCCCAGATGTTTTGACCAATAAATGAAGCAACATCACTCGAAAATAAATAAGCCTTTTTTGTTGCCATTTTTCTTTGTTTGTTCAAAAAAAATTCTCAATTTTTTTATTCCAATTTAAAATCACTTGGCTTTAAACTCTTACCGCCATATATTACGATTTTTGCATTAACATAATCTACCAAATCATCTAATAGTGATGGTTGATCTTTTAATACAACTTTTAAAAATCCTAATATAGGTTTTGCAAGTTGTTCTAAATAACAAAGACGATTATACTTCAAATTGTTTTTTATGGCATAGGTTGGGTCTTCTGCCAGCTCTGACTTTTTCAACATTACCTTTGAATTAGTGTTTTCAATAAAAATGTAAGGAATACGAGAGCCAACTTCCGCTTCTTCTTTTCTTTCTTTCAACTTTTTCGCCAAATTAACATGAGCCAAATTATCAGATTTGTAAGTTTTTGCTAACATTGCCGAAACAACCAAGTCATCAACCTTTATATTATACAAATGAATATCCTCCACGTACCGTTTGAAAATCTTTATGCTTTGATCAATATCTACACTTGTTTGAACAATGGCATCAATCATTTCTTTATAACATTTCTTCACCATGGGACTGTAATCCCTCCTCGTTAAAGCAATCCCTTTGGCATCTATGCCTTTTAACTTGAAAGGATCCTTCATGTTCTCATACTTGTTAGCAATGTACCTTTTTTTAGTTAATAAGATAAATGGCTGAAAAACTTTTTCAAATTCCATAACAATTGGTGGACGATTAAATACTTCATTTGTTAATTTGTCTCCACATATTGTTGCCAATTTGAATGTATCAATTCTGTTTTTCTCAAAATCATCTCTGTTATACTTGAATGATAAAAATGTACTATCTGTGTCACCATAAACAACTTTGATGGTAAGATCTAAAGGCACCTCAGGATCACTCTTGAAGGATTGACCAGTTACCTTTATGATATATTCCTTTTTGTTGTAACTGTAAACAATATCTATATGCTTGTCAGGATTCTTTTCTCGCAAAATACTATATAAAATTTCTAAATCATTGATGTTATTGACCTTGTACATTTTATTTGACTACCTTGACTGAATAAAAAAAGTCAATTTTAAATCAAACACAATTTTCACTTAAACGTAAAATTAAGTTTGTACAGCAATTCGTTTAAAATAAGTTTTAATATTATTTCATAAATTCATAAAAAGAAATAACATGTCTACAACACCTATGTATTTCGAGCAGCCCATTGTCATATTTGACACAACCGAGGCGTTGAATAGAACATCTGGTTCTTTTGTACTATATGGAGGGGTATCAATCAATTCTACATATCAAAGTGAAAGTGTAACTGCAGGAGCCTTTGTGCTTGCTGGAGGTGTTGGCGTTGCCAAAAATGTTAATGTTGGCGGCATCATCAATATTCATAACACACTAGAAAGTTCAAGTTCAAACAATGGCGCTCTCGTTGTTGCAGGTGGAGTAGGAATTGCAAAAGACTTGAATGTTGGGGGAGATGCAACTATCACTGGCAATTTGTATGTCAATGGAACCACTACAACTGTGAATTCTGAAACCATCAATGTTGAAGACAATACACTTATGCTCAACTCTGGACCCGCTGGAAGTAGAGATGCTGGTGTTTTGATTCATCGTGATGGAGTTGACGTCATTTCTGAAACCCCCGTAACCAGCGGTACTCTTCAAGCAACTGGATATATATCCGTCACGCTCCCTGGCTCAGACACTCAAAGCGATAATTATTACAACGGATGGTGGATTAGAACTTCGGACGGAAATGCTCAAATTTCAGATTATAACTCCTCCACAAAAGTGGCAACGTTGTTTTCAGCTGGTAATACACTCGCTACATCAGGAAATACAGAACTTTCTTTTGATTTGTTCAACAAAAGCTACCTCGCACAATACTATGACGAAAGCTCAGATGAAGTTCGCTTTGCTTATATTGCTGATGCTGAAGATCCAAAAACAAATCTTGAAAATTTCCAGAATTATGCAGATGTCCGTTTCCGCGGCTTGTATGCCAACTCGCTAGTTTCCACTGCAAATCTATACACAAGTGGATTTTCTACCATGGCCAATCTTTATGTTTCAGATTTGCTCGTCGCTACAGTATCTTTACAAGATGCTCAACTTTATAGTGCTACCATCGGTAATCTGTATGTTACAGGCGCCTCCACATTGCATGGAGGATTAACATCAGGTTCTCTTACTGTTACCGGACCATCTGTTTTACATACAGGTGTGACAGCTGGTACCATCAATGTTACTGGAAATTCAATTCTTCATGGCGGAATTACTTCTGGAAGTCTTAATGTCACGGGACCATCTGTTTTACATACAGGTGTGACAGCTGGTACCATCAATGTTACTGGAAATTCAATTCTGCATGGCGGCATTACTTCCGGAAGCCTTTATGTCACGGGACCATCTGTTATGGACACTGGACTTACTGCTGGTACTATTAATGTTACAGGCAATTCCATTCTTCACGGTGGTATTACTTCTGGAAGTCTTTATGTAACCGGTCCATCTGTTATGGACACTGGACTTACAGCTGGTACTATTAACGTTACAGGCGATTCCATTCTTCATGGTGGAATTACTTCTGGAAGTCTTTATGTCACGGGGCCATCTGTTATGGACACTGGACTTACAGCTGGTACTATCAACGTCACTGGTGATTCTATTCTTCATGGTGGTATTACTTCAGGAAGCCTTTATGTAACCGGGCCATCTGTTATGGACACTGGACTTACAGCTGGTACTATCAATGTCACTGGTGATTCTATTCTTCACGGTGGTATTACTTCTGGAAGTCTTTATGTAACCGGTCCATCTGTTATGGACACTGGACTTACAGCTGGTACTATCAATGTCACTGGTGATTCTATTCTTCATGGCGGTATTACTTCTGGAAGTCTTTATGTAACCGGTCCATCTGTTATGGACACTGGACTTACTGCTGGTACTATTAATGTTACTGGAAATTCAATTCTTCATGGCGGTATTACTTCTGGAAGTCTTTATGTTACAGGGCCATCTGTTATGGACACTGGACTTACAGCTGGTACTATTAATGTTACTGGAAATTCCATTTTTCACGGTGGTATTACTTCCGGAAGCTTGTATGTTACAGGAGCAAGTATCCTTGATTTTGGGTTAACTGGTGGATCTTTAAATATTACTGGAGAATCATGGCTTCAAGGTGCCGTTACTGCTGGTGGCATTGCTGTTACTGGCGAATCATATTTGTCTGGAAATGTTTTGGTTACTGGCGGAAACTTGACTGTCACTGGAGGTTCTATCGTTTTCAATACTGTTGATGTATCCCCAAGCATGGGTGACATCATTAAAGAAAGAGCCGCAACCATTGGAAATAGTGTTGCTGTTGCTGAAAATGTAAATACCTTTGCATTTGATAATGCAGTGGCACGCGCCTTTGATGCTGTTGTTTCTGTTACCATTTCGGGAACAACCGGTAACAAGTATGCATATTACAATTTAAAGGGTGTGCAAAAAGCAAGCAATTGGGTACTCAATTCATCATTTGTAGGTGATGTTACAGGAATTACTTTCTCCATTAATAGTTCTGGGCAAATTCAATATACGACAACAAGCACCCCAGACTTTAGTAATGGCCTCGTCAAGTTTAGAGCACTCACTACAACTGTTTAAGAGTTAACTGTTTTAAGTAGAAGAAACATTTCAATTTGCATTTAAAAAAAAATAATTATTAAATGCAACAACCTAAATTAAGAAGAGATGAATCAATTTTCACGTAATAAAGTTATTAGTGTCCCACATGATTTTCTTAAACGTGATATCACATTTCAAATCATTGAATGGTGGGCTCAAGATGAACCAGATGAGGAACAAGAAGGTTGTCAAACTTTTACTGACGAAAGCAATAGCGAATGTCAATCAAATGTTTACACAATGCGCTGCTTTGGAGCAACAAAAGAAGGTATTTCAATTACTTGCAATATAACTGGGTTTAAACCATTTTTTTACGTCAAAGTAGATGATACATTTGATAGGTTAAAGCTCTTGCATTTCTTAAATTACATTGAATCGAGTTATACATTGAAAAAAATACCCAATGCATTGGTCAAAGAACATGGAAAACATAAATCGTGCATTGTAGAAAAAAAAGACTTGTTCGGATTTCAAAATGGCAAAATGTTTAAATTTGTCAAATTGGTATTCAATAATGTCACCGCAATGATGAAAAGCAAGTACATCTTTAAAAAAGCAATCCACATCCCCAATGTCACCAAAAAACAAACTAAATTCAAGCTGTATGAAAGCAACTTTGAACCATTCATGCGTTATTGTCATATTAAAGACATTTTAACTGCTGGTTGGATCACTCTTCCATTTACAAAATATAAGCAATCCTACGACTCTAGTACAACACAAATTGAAGTAGAAATTGATAGACGCGATGTGGTGTCATGTCGCGAAAAACAAGACATGGCTCGTTTTCTTCAAGCCTCTTGGGATATTGAAGTTTATAGCTGTGATTATACATTCCCGGACCCAAAAAGAAAAGTACGAGACCCCGCAAATGGACATGTTTCATACCCTAACGAAATTTTTCAAATTGCAACAACATATCAGTATTATGGAGAATCCCAACCTCTTGTAAAACACTTGCTCACTTTAAAATCATGTGCTAAAATTAATGATAGTCGTGTCATTGTCGAAGAATGCAAGAATGAAAAAGAACTCATAAAAAGGTGGGTAGATGTCATGTCATCAATGGACCCTGATATTATGTACACATACAACGGTGACTCTTTTGATTGCATGTATTTGAAAGAACGTGCAGTTTTATACGGGCTGGCAAGGGAAGATGGGAAATCAGGGTATTTTTTCAACAAACTAAGTAGACTTTCAAGCACGCCTTGTTGCATGAAAAAAGAAGTTTTTAGTTCTAGTGCATATGGTGACAGCGAGTTTTATAGAGTGTATATTCCAGGCAGGTTGAATTACGATTTACTCATTCATTATAAAAGAGGAATGAAAAAATACTCTAGCTATAAATTAGATAATATTGCTAATGAAATTTTAAAAGAAGGAAAACATGATGTTTCTGCCAAAGATATATTTTCCTATTATGAACAAGGCACTCCACAAAAAATAAAAGAAATTGGAGAGTATTGTCTACAAGATACAGAGCTGCTGCAAAAACTCGTGGATAAACAATTGATTCTTACTAATATTATTCAATTAGCAAATGTTACTTTTGTGCCAATCGGATTCCTTACTACTCGTGGACAAACCATTAAAGTCTACTCACAAGTGCTTAGAAAAGCTAGGCAAATGGACTTTCTTGTCCCTCACACAAATTTTAATGAAGATTCCTACCCTTTGCAATTGAAAACAAAAGATGTTCACGAGCTTGATGAAATGGATGTTGGAGAATATGTTCAAATTGATTGTGGATTCTCTCAAACGTCAAAACGCTTGGTAATCTCTGGTAAAATATCTCAGGTCCTTGATGAAAATCAACTTGTTGTTTTATGTGATGTTGAGCTACAAAAAGAAATTTTCAATGCTAAAATGACTCTTGTTCACACAAAAAAGGAAATTCTGATTGGTCGAATGTGGTCTGCCGAAGATACTCTTGAAGATAGTTTTACAGGAGCAACTGTCCTTGAACCCATTCCAGGAATGTACCAAGAAAATGTTGCGGTCCTTGATTTCAGCAGTCTATATCCCACTGTTGAAATAAGTAGAAATTTGTGCTACAGTACTCTTGTCATGGATCCAAAATATAATAACATTCAAGGTGTGAAATACGAAACAATCTCATGGGATGACAAAGTCGCAGTCAAACTTCGTCAAACTTGTACAGCTATTGGCAAAAGCGGAAAAAGTAAAGGACAAGTGTGCGGAAAACAAGCATTCTTTGAACTGGACAATTCCTTCTTTTGTAGAATACACGACCCCCTTAAAAAAGAACGAACTGATGAAGAAAAATTTCAAAAAAAGGATGTGCACTATTCCTTCACCATTGTTCAACCTCATCTTGATCAACATGGCAACGTCGTTAACAAAGGCGTTGTGCCAGCACTACTCGAAGAACTTTATGCTGAACGCAAAAAGGTAAAAAAGCAAATGGAAAGGGCACAGGAGAATGGTAATAAATTATTAGCTGACATCCTTGACTCGACGCAGCTTGCCATCAAGGTTTCTTTGAATTCTACATACGGATTTTTGTCACGCAATCAAGGAAATTTAATCTGCAAGCCGCTGGGTCAATTAACAACGTCTATTGGTAGAATGCTCATTGAACAAAGCAAAGAATATGCAGAAGGCCCCTTTCTTGACACCATTAAACCCACATTAACCCACAAGGTTCAAAAATTGAACTTGAAAATGAATGAGATGGAAAAGCAACATTTCTTAAATTCTTGTCTTGTCACTAAACTTTAATGTTCGTTGGAACCCAAACCTAAAAAATTGAAAAATATATGTATATGATAAATTGAATACACAAATAACACCCAACAATAAATTGAACAAACAACACCAACAACGTTATTTTTATAAATGTCCGCCTTTTGCTTGATCGTTGAAGAAAAGTATGACAACATTTGGTCGGAATACAGTAAAGAACGTATTTTGAAGCATTGCGAGTACACGTATGACAATGAAGCTGAATGCATGGAACACTTTAATTATGCTTGTAAGGAATACGAAGATAAAGTTGGAACAAAAACGATTAAAATGAACAAAGCAAACGGGTGGTATAGAAATTATGGCGAGAGAGAAACAAAAATGATAAAATATGCTAAAAATGGTTCCATTATCGTTACCATTTGTAGTAAAGACGAAAAATATTGGTATACATTGAGTTTTTTGAAAAATGAAAATTAGAATTTTATTAACAAGGTAACAAAAGCCCCTGAGCCATCATTGGTTTAGGGGCTTTTCTTACTTTGAAGCCCCAAAAAATACAACACCCATGCCACTCAAGCCTAATAACATCATCACCGCCATAACAAAAAATGAACTGAAACCAGAGCCACCAGAGCCACCCGTGCTTCCAGAGCCACCAGAGCCGCCAGAGCTTCCAGAGCTTCCAGAGCTTCCAGAGCTTCCAGAGCTTCCAGAAGAACCAAATGGACCAGACCAGTTTCTACCTAACAGGCCGAGAGTTGTTGCTGCTCCTCCTAATACTCTTGTGCCTATTCCAGATCCACGCGTATTAGGCATATTGTCATTTAGGACAGACGGTTTTGAAACATCTGGCTTTGAAACATCTACTTGCTTTCTTGGACGAAAACTCCAATGTTCATAAACCATTATATATATAACATCGTAAAAAAAATTATACATTACATCAATTTTTTGTTGCTGTTATATTTCTTAAGATACGTATAACAATACACCCCGACAAACAATACTATCCATATTAAAAGTATAACCATTAAAAATGTTGTTTCATTTGCATTTCTTGCACAATTAAATGCAAGTCCACCTAGTAAAGTCAAATTCCACACAACTAAACAAATGGCATCAGCTTGAATGTTCAAGGAAGAAAAAACTAGCGTCTTTCTAAATGGTGTACCCCACGAAATATCTGTCAAAGTCAAGAGTGCCCATAACTTGGCTGGAAACACAACACACAAGTATACAAGTGTATATGCAAAGTAAAAAATGTTCTCCGAATTCCCCAAAATAGCACCATACATTGATTTTATTAACCCAAAAAACATAATAATAGAAAGATACAAAGCCAGCTCGTGGGCAGATCCGGCATATAAAACATACAATAAATAGCCCATGACGAAAAAAGGGTATAATAAAGTATATGTTAAATCAACAGACATGAAAACACTATGCTTATGTACACTTGAAACAGTCCATAACATTTCTCTATAGGCAGATTTGCTCCAACGTGTTTGCTGTTTATAAAAAGTGTAAATTGTAGAAGGAGTTTCTGTTAATGCACGCGCAGATGGTAAATACATGACTTGATAACCTTGACTTAAAATTTTATTAGTAAGATGCCTATCATCACCATATGTGCATTGTTGTCCTAGAAACATTTGGGTTTTCCAGTCATCCATTACTTTTTCCAATATACTTGTGTGATACAATCCAATCGGTCCCGAAATACAAAGAACGTAATTATTATATGATTGATACGCTCGTTCCACATTGAATGCAAACCAATAACGTATGCTACTCATAAATGTGATGAAGGATGAATACTTGTCAAAGATTCCTAAATTTCCAGCAATACCCCCTATTGACTCTGATCTTGACATTAAGTTACACATTAAACTTGCACTGCGTGAGTCCAATATCGTGTCACTATCAGTGCACACAATATACTTTGCTTGCGGGTCATTGGTAATACTTAGGTAAAATCCCGTATACATTACATTTCGTTTACCCGAATGTGGTTGAGAGATACATACAACATTACAACATGGATTGATTAAAGACAGCTTTTCTTTAATTGTCACTAAATCTAAATTAAACTTTAATTGATCAAGAATGATATGACAACAAGTGTCTAAAAATACTTCTTTTACAATATCAACCATGTATTGATCCTCCTCCATGCACCCATCAATCACGACATAGAGTTTGTGAAATGATAAGTGCTTTATCGAATTTAAACAATTTCTAAAATAGTTTGGATTTTCCCGATACCCAACGACTAAAACATTGTACACTGGTTGTTGAGCCATTTCAAGAGTATCATTCTTGAGAGCCGCCTGTTTTGTTTTTGTTATGTTGTTCATGATTGAAAATATAAACTGCAATAAAAGATAGCACAACATATATAGTCCATATATCGTGAACGTGAAATACTCGGTTGCAAAAATATGTATCTCAAATACATGCTGCAATATAATTGGTACAATGAGTGCAAGTATCAATATGCTTAATAATATGTATTTTAATATCATTGTTGATAGTCGTTACCAAGTAATGCGAGTTGCTTTTAAATTATTTAAAATTGAATTCATCTTAATTTGCATTAATTGAAAATGGATGCAACAGAATTAGCATGGTTACAATTAGAGCAACTTCAAAATGAGTCACACGATCAAAAACATATTATAGAAGAAAAAATATGCAAACAATGTCATAACAATGATATTGTACAATTCCAAAATGAATCTATTTGTTCACACTGTGGTTTGGTCATTCATTCCTTTTTAGATACAAGTTGTGTGTCCTATGAAAATGAAACAGTTTCTTCCCATACTTTTAACAAGACTAATAAAAATGACAAAATGAAGAAAATGCAGGATTGGTACATGTGGACAAATGAAGAAAAAAATGCATATAAATTAGCTGTTTATACTAAATCTCTTTGCAAAACACTTAATATCACAGAAACTTTCCAACAACTCATAGCGGATACTGTCATTGAAGTCATGACGATTATACGCAAGCATGATGGTACAAAAAGAGCGCGCGTCAAAGACGGAATCATTCTGTGCTGCATTCAATATGTTACAAAAACTCTTCAACAAGAGTTGTCTGCAATTGGTTTAGCAAAGAAAATTAATCTTGATATTAAGTACGTGACAAGAGCGGAAAAAATAATTCTTGAACTTGTCAATAGCAAAAAACTCCTTTTGAATAAATCATATATATTGGAGACCAAAGAGCCATTCTCATATGTCATGGATGTCATTAACAAAAAAAGCATCAAAGTTTCTGATGATATATTATCTAAAATATCTAATTTGATAAATTATTGTCAAACCAATGATTTACTTCTTGATCACACTCCTCTTTCCATTGGCGTATGCTGTTTCTACTACGTCTTGAAATCACATAATATGCAAATTGATATGAAAGTCTTTTCTGAATTATATGACCTCTCTATTGTTACCGTCATTAAAACACATAATAAATTAAAAAGTAGATTAAATGCTACGAATTAATAAGTGCGTTAAATTATTTAAACGTTTGTGATTTACATTAATAAACACATGTCAGTGGCAACTTCAGTAGCTGCAACTTCAAAAACAAAGCCTAAATTGGCGGAGAGTGAAAGTGATTTTGACGTTGACACAAAATTAAGTTTATTAATGAAATCTTTGACAGAATATTTCCGAAATCCAGTTTACGTTGAGCAAATGAGAAGCATTATTGATCAAAATAGCGTTATATCGCTGCGTATTCTAGATTGGTTCATCACAAATTATGCAAAAAAATATCGAACAACAATTGTGATCAAAGACAAAGCAATCGACGTTTATCAAAACTATAAACTACAATTGAAATCATTTTCTAAAAGGGCATTTGATCCATTTTGTCGAAAAAACAAGATAATCTTTTATTATACAGACACGGAATATATTGAGACAAGCTGTGGTCAACTTTGCTTCTTTAGGTGGTGCTTCGAAAATGGTATTCTTGCATATGTTCAAAAAAATCTTAGTGTCATTGAACAAGATATGAAAAACTCTTTAAAGTCTAAGAAAGGGAAATCTGGTGATTCTCAAAAAAGACAGCCGTTGTCCGTTTCAGCCGCCCGGAGTGTCTCCAAACAAACCGTTAGTTACACAGTCAAGTTTGACTAGTTTGTTAGTTGAATTGCAATTAAGATTTGGTGTTTTTTTTTTTGTTTGTATATTGTAAAATCTATTGTGAACAAAAATGGAACGAGTTAAATCAAAAATTAAAGCAATTGTACAGAATGAATTGAGTTCTTTACCAAGCTCTTCGAGTAAAACACTTCTTGATGCTGCTTCGGAAGAAGCTATCAAGGGCAAAGAAATGGCATCCGATGTTGACTATTCTGTTTTCAAGAATTGGGGAACCGTACAACACAAAGATGCTTTAGATAAACTCTTGGGAAAGAAACTGTCAACAGAAGATTATTTGCTTCTTAAGCATATGGTGTCTAATTACTAATTTTTTTAATTGTTTGCACGTTTAATACAGTTAAAAAAAATTGATTCTTATTTAAAGAACAAAGTTCTTCAACAACAAACAACAAAACAAAATCAAAATGGGTGTCGTTAAAGCAAATACTCTTGACCTGTCCAAAGTGACCTTTTCTGATGTAAAAACTGACAATCATGGTAGAAAAATGGTCTACATTAACCAAAACAATGGCAAAATCATGGTTCAAACACCAAAAATGTATGCCCCTAATGGTATTAAAAGATGGCGCAAAAAAGACGCACTTGATAACAAAGATGACAAGTTTGAGATGGAACTTTCTTTTTACGGAGAAAACGGAACTGACAAGAATTCAACTGAGATCCGAGAGTTCCATGCTAAATGGCAAGAATTTGACACTTTAATCAAAAACAAGATTATTGAAAATTCTAGAGAATGGTTGGGAATGCCAAAACTTGACATCAATACTCTTGAAAGTGTGATGTATACTCCTATGGTCAAGGTTGCAAAAGACAAGGAGGGCAATCAACTTCCATATCCATCACGTATCCGTGCAAAGATTGATCGTGAAATGGACACCAACGGGAACTTTAGTGGCCGATTTCTCAATAACAAGAAATTCAAATCTGAGGTCTTGCTTTTTGACGAGTCTAAAAATAGACTAGAGCTCAACGAAGATAGTGCTGAGGATTCTGTTCCTAAAGGATGCCAAGTTGTTAGCATTCTAGAGCTTGTTTATCTTAGTCTTTCAAAGACTACCATTTCTACAAAGTGGAAATTGGTTCAAGCAAAGGTCTTCCGTAATAAGGACTCTATCACGGATTATGCAATGTTGGATGACGACGACGTTGATGAAGCCGAAGAAGTTGTAGAAGGAGCAAATGATGATGTAGAAGTAGAAGTGGAAGTAGAAGTTGGAGAGGATCTTGATACTGATGAAGAAATCGAGCAAGAAAGTATTGAAGTAACTCCGGCTCCGATTAAAAAGGGTCGTGCAAAGCGAAGTGTCCAGGCAGCTTGAAAAAGCTTTACACTTGTATAGACAAATTCTAAAAATTACAAAATCACAAAAAATAATCACAAAAAAATAATAACAAAATTATGCATTCAACCATGGATGATTCAACGCTTGCACAATACTAAATCTTTCATCTGTATGTTTATTTAACATTCCTTTTACGAAATCATTTTCTACTTCATTTAACCCAGAGCAATCTGGGTTTTCTTTTATGATTTTTTTGAATATTATCAAAAGCATCAAATGGAAATTTGTTTTTTACACCCTTGAAGATTTAAAACGCCGTTTTTCGTTTGCTTTATTGTTTGAATTCATCATAATGTTATCAAATTTTATATCATTATGAATGATAGAATATTCGTGAATGTAATATAAGCTTTGTAATGTCTGTTTTATAAATAAGGCTTTAACTGTTAAATGATTTCATTGACATTTGTTGACACACAATTTTTGTTGTTCAACACACCTAATACAATAATAAGAAACTGAAATATTTATCTTGATTTGTGTTTTTATACCATGC
>Ga0169931_10002911_pt1 | contig 27572 bp, 22 predicted proteins | sample Kivu_15m_20L_FD_129675 | JGI IMG/M metagenome (GOLD analysis project Ga0169931, IMG submission 129675) | Freshwater microbial communities from Lake Kivu, Western Province, Rwanda to study Microbial Dark Matter (Phase II) - Kivu_15m_20L... | ecosystem: Environmental > Aquatic > Freshwater > Lake...
ATCGATTAATCCGGAAGAATGACCATAGACAAGATCATTTGCTAGGATTTCCTGGAGTACGGAAAGTTCCGGTTGGACCATGTTTAGGCGAAGGCGCTCAGCCTGGGCTTCAGGCGATTGCCCTAGGGCAAAAACGGGCAGGAGAACAAGCAAAAGGAGAGTACGCATGGATACAGTTTTCCGATAAAAATCGGAAAACCACCCGAATTCCGGATGGCTTTACCGTAAGTTGACCAAGAAAAGCATTTAAGAATTACAGGTGTCCTTCGGGTTTTATTTCTTCTTTTAAAGGTAGTTTGAAGTCCGCCATTTTGCATAAAAATTTACGCAAACGTTTGCGGAATTCCATTTACCTTGACCCTCCAACATAAAAAAATGACCACGATACAGGAACAGGATTCTCCGGTCAGGTTAACAGATATCTCCAGGGAATTAGGACTTTCTGTTTCAACGGTTTCGCGCGCTCTAAACGACAGCCACGAAATAGGGGAAGCCACTAAACGGCGAGTGCAGGCCTTTGCGCTGCGTGTCAATTATCGCCCCAATCTGATAGCCCGCGGATTGAAGGCGATGAATACCCGGTACCTGGCTATCCTGGTCCCAGAAATTTCCAATTCATTTTTTTCGGAGATAGTCAACGGGGTGGAACATGCGGCTATTGCTAGGGGTTATCAGGTATTGATATGCCAGACCCACGACTCGGAGGAAACCGAGCTAAATATCATCCAGGATCTCATTTTCCGAAAAGCGGACGGCCTTCTTTTGTCCTCAAATGCCCATCAGTCCAAGGTGGTAGATACTTTGCGGGAGATGGGAGTGAAGGTCCCGGTTGTTTTTTTCGACCGGGTTCCCAAGGACAATAGTTGCCATAAGGTGGTCTGCGACAACTATCAGGCAGCCTTTGACGGCACTCGGGAATTAATCCGTCAGGGGAGGCGGAAAATCGCCCACTTGGCGGGACCTAGGGGCAACTCCATCACCGAGGAACGTATCGCAGGGTACAGTACAGCCTTGCTTTCAGCAGGTATATCGGTGGATGCCCGCCTCATCGCCCATTCCTCATTCGTTCGCCAAGAGGCTTTAAAGAACTTTAGGTACCTCGAAGAGAAGCATGCACCCGATGCCTATTTCGCTGCCAGTGAGCGTCTTACGTTTTACTGTTACGAGGCGATCCAGGCTTTGGCTGGACCGCGACGCGAGGAGATTAAATTGGTGGGATTCACCAATGATCCCTACGCGCATATGCTCAAACCGGCCCTTGGGGCCATCATCCAACCTGCCTTTGAAATGGGCAAGCAAGCGGCTGATTTGCTGCTGAACGCCATTGCCAGAAAAAACAAACAGGGAGAGTACGGGTTCTTCAAACTGCCCGCTATCCTGCGAAATTTGTAATCCAGCCCTTACTTTGCAGGAAAACCGGCTTTTTTGCGTTATCCTGAAAAAAATACATGATGCCCTCGTCTCGAAGCTTTCCTGCCATCCTATTCCTGCTTTCCTTCAACGCATTTCCCCTACTGCAGGCGCAGGTCGCAACAAAGGCAGAGCAGGATACCCGGGCCCGGGCCTCGCTGGATATGATGAGAAAGCGATACGAAGGCTTTACAACCCTGGAGATTCCCCTGCGCATGGACACGGAGATTCCCGGGCAGGGGGTGGAAGTTCGCAAAGGTTTATTTCAGCGAAAAGGCATCAGGTACAGGCTGGTTATGGATTCCCAAACCGTTTTTAGTGATGGCAAGGCCTTGTATGTCGTCCTGCCCGAGGATAAGGAGGTACAAATTGACGCCCTGCCACTTGGCAGCGAGGGGGAGGACGAACTCTCTCCAGAGGCACTATTCCGCATTTACCGGAGAAAAGATTTGAGTTATTACCTGCTGGAGGAGTTTTCAGAAAAAGGAAGAATGCTGCAGCGCATCGGCTTCAAGCCTACGGACAGAAATGCTGAATACACCAAGATGGAAATGGTATTGGATCGGAAGACGGGGGAGGTATTGACCTTTAAGGTATTTTCCCGCGATGGTTCGCGATACACCGTCACTTTCGGTGCGACCCGGGCGAATCAGCCCTTGCCTGACGGCCTATTCCAGTGGCGGAAATCGGATTATCCGGGCTACCATGTAGAGGATTTGCGCAGCTGAAATGCGCCGATAATCTTATATTAGCCATTTTTCTAAGGTATGGGAATTCATTCGGCTTTGTTGCGACCCTGGGCCCGGCAAATTTCTCGGGAAGTGCGAAGGTGGGCCGCTGATGCGCTGGCTTCGCAAGATGCGATACTCGCCGGTTTACTCGCAAAGGGAAAAGATACGGCATTTGGAAAGGATCATGGCCTGGCGGATGTAAAGAATTATGAAGCATTTCACCAGCATGTGCCCGTTAGAGACTACGAGGCCCTACGCCCCTATATAGACCGCGTGGTGGCGGGAGAATCCGGTGTGCTTTGGCCGGGAAGGCCCAGGTATTTTGCCAAGACATCCGGCACTACCTCAGGTGTGAAGTACATTCCTATTACAGCGGAAAGTTTGCCCAATCATTTTGGTACAGCGCGGAGTGCCTTGTTCCATCACTTCGGACAAACGGGTCGGGGCCGTTGGCTCGATGGCAAACTCATTTTTCTTTCCGGAAGCCCGGCCCTGGACGTCCTAAATGGCATTCCAACTGGCAGGCTTTCAGGGATCTCCAATCATCTGGTCCCTGGCTGGGTGCGATCGATGCAGATGCCGAGTTACCAGACTAATTGCATGGAAGTTTGGGAAGAAAAGGTCGATGCGATTGTTCGGGAAACTCTTTCCAAGCGCATGACCCTTATCTCCGGAATACCCCCATGGGTCCAGATGTATTACGAGCGACTCATCGAAGTATCCGGCCGAGCGACTATTCTGGAGATTTTTCCTGAATTCAGCATGTTTGTTTATGGGGGAGTTAACTACGAACCCTATCGGGCTAAACTGGAGGAGCTGGTTGGTGGAAGGGTAGATAGCGTGGAAATTTATCCGGCCTCGGAGGGGTTTCTGGCTTTTCAAGATGTTCCCGGAGAGCGGGGAATGCTGCTCAACGTTGCCTCCGGTATTTTCTTTGAGTTCATCCCGGTGTCTGAACTTGGGAAAGAGCGGCCGTTGCGGCTTTCGCTTCAAGAGGTGCAGACCGGTGTGAATTATGCGCTCATCCTAAGTTCTAATGCCGGGCTTTGGGGCTATGACATCGGCGATACGGTGGAATTTGTCTCAGTCAATCCCTACAGGATTCTTGTGACGGGTCGGGTGAAGCATTTTATTTCCGCCTTTGGCGAACATGTCATTGGAAAGGAAGTGGATGAAGCCCTATTGCAGACTTGTCGGCATTTCGGATCAAAGGTCGTTGAGTTTACGGTGGCACCGCAAGTGTCTCCGCCGGAAGGGGGACTACCTTACCACGAGTGGTGGATAGAGTTTGACGGCATTCCCGAAGACCTGACGCGGTTTGCCCAGTTCCTGGATATGGAAATGGTAAAGCAGAATATCTACTATGATGACCTCATCCGGGGTGGTATTCTTCGGCCCCTAGTCATAAGACCCTTGCGCAAAGACAGTTTCAGAACCTACATGAAGGAGGAAGGAAAGTTGGGTGGTCAGAACAAGGTACCCCGACTGGCGGATCATCGGCAGATTGCAGACAGATTAGCGCGATTGTCGCTGGAAATGCCTTGAAATCCTTATATTCGCCCCCGCTTAAACTAAATCGACATGGGAAAAGGAGACAAGCGCACAAAAAAGGGGAAGATTTTTCTGGGTTCCTTTGGCAATTCACGTCCTGGGAAGAAGGTCAAAAAAGTCCCTGGCGCTCCAGCGGCCTAAGGCGGGTAAAATTTAATCGCTTTTTCAGCTGGTAAGGTTTAGGCAAATTCCGTACATTCGGAATATTGTCTCAGCCATCTTTCATGCGTGTCCTGCATATTAGTGCGGAATGCTATCCAGCCGCAAAATCAGGGGGTCTTGCCGACGTTGCGGGAGCTCTTCCCAAATACCTCTCCTTGGCCGGATGGGAATCGGCAGTGGTCATGCCAAAATATGGCCTTCCTTGGATTCGTAATCAGCCTTGCCGTCTGGTCCACGTTGGTGCTTTTGTCCTTCATGGCCATTACCATCCCTATACCATAGAGGAGCCGGAAGAAGCGGATTTAGGCTTTTCGCTGTACCTAATGAATTTCCCCTCACTTTTCCAACGACCGGGAATTTATGGGGACCCCGACCGCGGATGGTACACAGACAATCCGGAGCGGTTTACTATGTTCCAGCTGGCGGTGCTCGATTGGCTAAAGAACAGGGAATTGCGGCCTGAGGTCTTGCATTGCCATGACCATCATGCTGGACTCGTTCCGTTTTTGGTGCAGTATGCTCCGGATTTCGAAGTGCTTCGGAATATTCCAACTGTATTCACCATTCACAATGCAGAATATCCTGGGGCATTTCCCTGGTCTAAGCGCTACCTCTTGCCCGATTTCCAAGCGGGAAAGGAGGGCCTGCTGGATTGGTCAGGCTACATCCATCCTTTGGCTGCAGCAATCAAGTGTGCCTGGGCGATAACCACCGTATCGCCAGGGTATCTGGAAGAGTTGCAGCGATTTTCCTCTGGCTTGGAGTGGCTCTTTCGCCAGGAGATTTCCAAGTGTCAAGGTATTTTAAACGGCATCGACACCGAGGTATGGAACCCGGAGATTGATCCCTTGCTGGAGCGGCTGCTAAGAGCCGGAGGGGTGAATTCTTTGGAGGACATAGAAGATTTTAAGTCGAGCCAGAAAAAAGGGCTACAATATCGATTGGGGCTCAATCCGCAAATTCCCTGGATTACCTTTATCGGTCGGCTGGTGCGGGAGAAAGGGGCAGACATGCTGCCTGATTTGATTCACCAGCTCCTGAGTCGCGGGGCTGGCATCGGATTCATCGTCTTGGGATCAGGGGAGTTGCACCTTCACGAGAGGCTTCACCACCTTAGCCACCGGTACCCGGGCAATGTGCACGTGCATGTGGGTTACGATGAGGAACTGGCACATCGGCTCTACGCCGCTTCGGATTTCCTTTTCATGCCTTCGAGGGTTGAGCCCTGCGGACTGAATCAGTTCTATGCCCTGCGTTATGGGACCATTCCCATTGTCCGGGCTATAGGGGGATTGAAGGATTCAATTAAACCCTGGCAGCAGGTGGGAGGAAATGGGATCCTTTTCCAGCGTTTTTCCCTTCAGGCTGCTGCGGAAGCTATCCTGGAGGCTATGAAACTGTTTCATGACAAGAATAAGCGGGATTCGCTTCGGCAGAGCGTTATGCGGTTTGATTTTTCCTGGCATCGCTCGGCAGCTGCCTATATTTCCCTTTACGAACGCATCACCTGAAAACACCCGGGACATGATAAAAATGATAAGCCTAATTCTAGGCGGCGGGGCCGGTAGCCGTTTGGCACCCCTGACCAGCCATCGGTCCAAGCCGGCTGTGCCCATTGCCGGAAAATACCGGCTCATCGATATTCCCATATCCAACTGTCTGAATTCCGGGCTGAAGCGCATGTTCGTCGTTACCCAGTACAACTCAGCATCCCTGAATCAGCATATTAAGAACACCTACCATTTCGACCAGTTTTCACATGGTTTTGTGGATATCCTGGCCGCTGAACAGACTCCCAATAGTGACCAATGGTACCAGGGCACGGCCGATGCCGTCCGGCAATCCCTGCATCACCTTAAGAATCACGATCACGACTTCATTCTCATTCTTTCTGGAGACCAATTGTATCAAATGAATTTTGAGGAGTTGGCCGAGCACCATATAGCTAAAAAGACAGATCTGACCATTGCGACCATTCCCGTGAACGCCGCAGATGCGCCAGGATTCGGTATCATGAAGGTCAATGAGAAAGGCTATATCCATTCGTTTATCGAAAAACCCAGGCCGGAGGTACTTGCCGATTGGACTTCAGCGGTATCCGATGCCAATGAGGCGAAGGGCAAGCACTTTCTTGCTTCCATGGGCATTTATTTATTCTCCCGCCAGGCCATGCTTCGACTGTTTGAGGAGCACCCTGGCGCAGTAGATTTTGGTAAAGAGATCATTCCTTCGGCTATTCAAGGGGGCATGCGGGTTGCCTCTTTTGCCTTTGAAGGCTACTGGACGGATATCGGTACGATTCGCTCTTTTTTTGAGGCGAATATTGCCCTTACTGACACCCTGCCCGACTTCAATTTATTTGACAATTTTAGAATGGTCTATACCAGGCCGCGTCAGCTGGCTCCGACTAAGGTATTTGGAACTTTCCTGAACAGAACCCTGATAGCGGAGGGGTGTATTATCCATGCCCGTAAGATTGACCGTTCCATCATTGGTATCCGCTCGCGAATCGGTGAGGGATCCGAAATTAATCATGCCATTGTGATGGGGGCTGATTACTACGAATCGCTGGACGAAATCGAAGAATCGCGCCAAGGTGCCGCGATGGGAATCGGGAAAGATTGCTACGTGGAAAACGCCATCATCGACAAGAATTCACGGATTGGCAACCATGTGGTTATTAAGGGCAGTCCCTTGTTGCGGGACGAGGAGAACGAAAAGTATGCCATCAAAGATGGCATCATTGTGTTGCGAAAGGGGGCATTTATTCCTTCGGGAACGAAAATCGGACTAATCTGAAGGATGGACCGAGTGGGGGTTATCGATTTGGGCAGCAACACTTTTCACCTGTTGATTGCCCGTGAGGTTTCGGGCCTGGATTTTGAGACCCTTCACAAGGAGGCCTTTTTCGTGAAGCTGGCTTCTGAGGGGATTGGGTACATTGGAAAAGAGCCCTGGCGGCGAGGGCTCGAGGTCATGGATACCTTTGCTGCCCGTTGCCGGACTTTTGAGGTAGGGCGCATTCGAGCACTGGGAACGGCTGCGCTGCGACAAGCGGAGAATGCCGCATCGTTTCTCGAAGCGGTTAAGGAGCGCACAGGGATTCAAGTTTCGGTGATATCGGGGGAGGAGGAAGCGGCACTGATCGCCCTTGGGGTGCATAAGGCTATCGCCCATGTGTCAGAAAGGGTTTTGATAATGGATATCGGTGGCGGTAGTGTAGAGTTTATCCTCACCGAGAAAGAGCAAACCCTTTGGGCCAAAAGTTTCCCCATTGGTATTGCTATTCTTTTCCGGCATTTCCATGGAGCAGATCCAATGAGTGGGAAGGAGGTGGAAGCATTGACCCGGTTTTTGGATGATTCACTTGGGGAACTGGAAAAACTGCTGCAGGTATTTCCCACGAGGCATTTGGTGGGGGCTTCCGGAACCTTTGATGTGCTGGAGAATATCCTTTCACATGCTTTGGAACGCCACCCTCATGCCTCCACTGTAAAGGCTGAGCTGGTATTTCCTGTGATAGCTGACATCGTGCAAAAGACCCTGCAGGAGCGGCTGGACACCCAGCATATCCCGGAAACACGGGCGGAAATGATTGTCTCAGCCCTACTACTTATTCGGGTGGTGCTCGGGATGGGGAATTTCCAACAGCTTACCTTTTCGGCATATGCCATGAAGGAGGGAATACTCCGGCAGATGATTCGCGGGATATATTGACTACTTTTGCCCGCAAATAGTTCGATGTACGCCTTCCACACCGATAAACCCTGGTATTTTGAAATGCAATGCCGCAATGCCCGGGAATACGTCATTCCTTTCGTGGAGCCTTGTATGGCTATAGGGCCAGGCTGCCATGTCTTGGAGGTCGGATGTGCCGAGGGGGGTGTTCTGAAGGCATTTGTGGAGCGGGGATGTACGGGAGTAGGAGTAGAATTGGAGGATGGGAGGCTTGTGCTTGCATCCCAGTTCATGGAAAAGGAAATGGCCAGTGGGGCCATTCGGCTTATCAACCGGGACATTCAGCATCCATCTTTTCTGAAGGAATTTCGGCAGCATTTCGACCTGATTGTGCTAAAGGATGTCATTGAACACATCCCAAATCAAGAAAACCTATTGCCTTTGCTAGGTAGCTTTTTGAAGCCTGGGGGGAAGATATTTTTTGGTTTTCCGCCCTGGTGCATGCCATTCGGTGGACATCAGCAGGTTTGCGTGAGCATACTTTCTCGCATTCCTTACGTCCATTTACTGCCCATGGGTCTTTACCGGAGCTTGCTGAGGCTATTTGGTGAAAAGGTGGAACCCTTTCTAGAAATAAAAGAGACCGGCCTGTCGACCCACCGCTTCGAGCGGATAGTCCGGCAGACCGGCTTGCGGATTTGCGCACAGACGCACTATCTGATCAATCCGATTTATCGCTTTAAGTTCAAACTAAGGCCAAGGATACAGTACGCATGGATAAGGGCAATCCCATATCTCCGCGATTTTGTGACTACCTGTGTGTACTACCTGGTGGAAGTTGCACCTGAGAAGTCCTGACCCGCAGCTTTCTCCTCCGGCACCTTGCCAAAAAGGAGTCCAAGGGGTCCGGCATCCACATACACCGTGTCGCCAAAGGAGAAGGTCCCATCGAGTAGGTGGCGTGAAAGGCCGTTGATGAGCTCCTTTTGCAGCACCCGTTTCAGGGGTCTGGCGCCGTATTGGGGATCATAACCCAACTGGGTAAGGAATCCCTTGGCTTTATCATTAAGCCGCAGGGTAATCCCTTGGTTGGATAGCATTTTTTGGGTGTCTTTGAGTAGGAGATCGAGGACCCTATAGATTTCTATTCTATCCAAGGGAAGGAACATAATCTGGTCGTCAATCCGATTGAGGAATTCGGGCCGCATGTTTTCCCGGAGCAAGTTGAGCACCTCCGCCTTGGTCGTTTCGATGACCTCAGTGCGGTGTTTGTCGCCCATTTCAGCGAGATCCTCAAAGTTTTCCAGGATATTTTGGGATCCCATATTGGAGGTCATGATGATAATCGTATTCTTGAAATTCGCGACCCTTCCTTTGTTATCGGTAAGCCTTCCGTCATCAAGGACCTGAAGCAGGATGTTGAAGGTGTCTGGATGGGCTTTTTCAATTTCATCGAGGAGAATGATGGAATAGGGCCTTCGCCTTACAGCCTCGGTAAGTTGGCCTCCTTCATCGTATCCGACGTATCCGGGTGGAGCGCCGATGAGGCGGGAGACGGTATGTTTTTCCTGATACTCGCTCATGTCGATGCGGGTCATCGCCTTTTCGTCGTTGAACAGCACGGCAGCAAGGGTTTTGGCGAGTTCTGTTTTACCCACACCAGTAGGTCCTAGAAAGAGGAACGAGCCGATAGGCCGCTCTTCGTCCTGAAGACCGGCGCGGCTACGCCGGATGGCATCTGCTACGGAAGCCACTGCTTCTTGCTGACCGATGAAGCGTGATCCAATTTCTTCCTCAAGGCGAAGCAATTTCTCTTTTTCACTTTGGGTCATTTTATCTACGGGGATGCCGGTCCATCGGGAGACAACCTGGGCGATATCCGGGGCGGTAACCTTTTCATTAGTGAAGCGGCTTTGTTCAGGAAGACCTTTAAGTTTTTCTTCAGCCGATCGCAGGAGACCCTGTTGCTCCTGCATCTCCCCGTAGCGAATTTTGGCAACTCGCTCGAAGTCACTCACCCGCTCTGCCTTTTCGGCTTCCATTTCCAGCTCTTCCAGTCTTTTGCGAATGGTTTGGATGGCATCGATGATGTCCTTTTCCCCTTTCCACCCGGCCACAAGAGAATCCCGTTTTTCGCGGGCAAGGGCAATTTGTTCCTCGATATGGTTGAGAAGCTTTTCGTTTTTTTCCCGCTTCATCACCTCCCGTTCGATTTCCAATTGCCGCACCTTGCGGTCCCATTCGTCGATTTCCTCGGGGAGGGAATCCAGTTCAAGGCGCAACTTTGCCGCCGCCTCATCAATCAAGTCAATGGCCTTGTCCGGAAGCTGGCGATCGGAAATATAACGATGGGAGAGTTCTACGGCAGCTACGATGGCCTCATCCATTATCTGGATTTTGTGATACACCTCATACCGCTCTTGCAACCCGCGAAGGATGCTAATGCTGTCTTCGACTGATGGTTCGTCGATCGTTACCGTCTGGAAGCGTCGAACCAGAGCCTTATCTTTCTCAAAATATTTCTGGTACTCGTCAAGTGTTGTGGCCCCAATGGTGCGGAGCTCGCCTCTGGCCAGGGCGGGCTTTAAAATATTGGCCGCATCCATGGCGCCTTGTCCGCCTCCGGCACCTATGAGGGTGTGGATTTCGTCAATGAAAAGGATTATTTCGCCGCTGGCATCAGTAACGTCTTGAATGACCCCCTTTAGCCTTTCCTCAAATTCGCCCTTGTATTTAGCGCCTGCGATAAGTGCGGAAATATCGAGCGAGAAAATCTTTTTAGACTTCAGATTCTCCGGAACGTCGCCTTTGACAATTCGCCAGGCAATGCCTTCTACGATGGCTGTCTTACCTACCCCTGCTTCCCCTATAAGGATGGGATTATTTTTCTTGCGGCGGGAAAGGATGTGCAGAACCCGCCGGATTTCCTCATCACGGCCGATGATAGGGTCCAACTTTCCGTTTTCGGCCCTTTCATTTAGATTTTGAGCATATTTTGCTAGGGCGTTATAGCTGTCTTCTGCATGCGGATCCCCGACGGTTCTGCCCTTGCGCAGTTCTTGGATAGCCGCTTTGAGCCCTGCCTCTGTCAGTCCGAGTTCCTTGAGGAGTTTACCCCCCTTATCCGCACCCTGCGCGATGCCCATTAGCATCAATTCCAGGGAAATAAAGGAGTCACCAAATGTGCTGAGCATGCCTTTGGCGCGACTTAGTGCTTTATTGGCTTCTGGGGTGAGATATTGCTGGTCGGTTCCCGAAACCTTTGGGTACTCCCGCAGTATTTCATCGATTTTCCGGTTCAGGGGCTCTATTCCGATTTGACTCTTCTCCAGGAGAAATTGACATATCGAGGTATCTGCCTCGAAAATGCCACGGAGGAGGTGGACCGTATCTACTTGTTGGTGTTGTAAACCAGCTGCATACTCTTGAGCCTTCTGGATAGCTTCCTGGGCTTTCGCCGTGAATTGTTCATAGGTCATGGTACTTAGTTTTTGATTGGCACTGCCAGGGGACAATCAAAAATCAGCCCATGCTACGCACCCGAAAATTCGGTAAATAATACGGACATTATGGCATTTAAAAATAAAAAATACGTCAGTATGGCAGTTCAAGGTCGGATATTGGGATCTTGTCTGTTGCGTACTTTTTTCTCCAGCCAGTCCCCGGTTTCGTAAAGCATATGGAGGATGGATTCCCGGGCTTGATAGCCGTGGCTTTCATGAGGAAGGAACACGAGTTTAGCCGTGGCTCCATGGCCTTTCAGGGCAGCGTAAAAGCGTTCGCTTTGAATGGGAAAGGTGCCTGAATTATTGTCGGCTTCCCCATGGATGAGGAGAATGGGTTCTTTTATTTTGTCGGCGTAATTGAAGGGCGACATCTTGAAATACACGTCAGGCGCTTCCCAGTAAGTGCGCTCTTCGGCCTGAAAGCCAAAAGGTGTGAGTGTCCGATTGTAGGCACCGCTGCGTGCAACTCCTGCTGCAAAGAGGTCGGTGTGGGCCAAAAGGTTTGCGGTCATGAAGGCCCCGTAAGAGTGGCCACCCACGCCGATGCGCTTTCGGTCGGTGACCCCCAGACCGACGAGTTTTTCTACAGCGGCCTCTGCATTGAGGGTTAATTGGCGTACAAATCCGTCGTTGGGTTCCTGGCCCTCCGCGGCCAGAATGGGCATGCTGAAATTGTCCAGTACAGCATAGCCTTGGGTGACCCAGTAAAGCGGAGAGCCCCAGTTTGGTCGGGTAAACTGGTAGGGAGAGCCGGTAACCTGGCCTGCTGCATCGGCGCTTTTGAACTCGCGCGGATAAGCCCACATAAAGGTCGGAAGGGGTCCGTCCACTTCTTTTCGATATCCTTTTGGCAGGTATAGAGTCCCTGTTAGTTCCACACCGTCGGCCCGTTGGTAACGGATGAGTTCTTTGGTAATACCCTGCAATATGGCGAAGGGATTGGGAAAGCGTGTAAGCTGGGTGAGTTTGCCAGTTTTCCAATTTGCGGTATAAAAATCGGCGGGAGTATCTGCTTTTTCGCGGGACAACAATAAGAGGCCTTTTGCCGGATCGAGGATATTCAGGACATTTTCAAACCAGGGTGCGGAAGATTCCCACAAACGGTTTTTTTTCCGTGTCGCCAGAGAGTAGCTGTCCAAAAAAGGTCGGAAACCTTGCGGGGTGTTCCCCAGTCCACTTAGGTATAATACCTGTCCGGCGGTGGTAAGCAGCACATTTCGTCCGTAGGTATTTCGGGTTAGCTGGAAGTCACCGGGATCAGTGGATCGGTCCTCATATTGCCGGTCGAAGAGCGTATCCAGGGGCATCTCGGGCAATTCCGGTGTCCAACGAGAGATGACCTCCCGACGGTCCTTCCACCATCTCTCGGTGAACAAAGCCAGAGATGACCCACCCCAAAGGACATTGCGCAGGCGCATGGAAAAGGTGGGTCCCAGGGTTGGGGAGCCCTCGAAAGGTGCAGACCATAGGTAAAGCTGATCCCGCGTTGCTAAAGGTTTGCGCGGATTGCCCTCATCCAGCGCCTCCACCCAGTAGAGTGTGGCTGGCTGGTCAGGCCGCCAGCTTACATCGCGGGCACCTGTAGGAACGGCATCGAATCCGGCTGGTACATCTTCCGCCAAAGGGACTTCCGCCACAGTTTTCCCTTTTCGACCATCCCGGTCATAAAGCGTTAGGGTTTGTGCGAATCCTGAGTAAGGAATTAGGTAGCTAAATGGCTTTTCCAAAATAGTGACTAAGACGTGATTGCCATCTGGCGATACCGAAAAATCGGCAATCAAGCCGGCCTCCCCGAAGGGCGAAACGGCAGCGGTTTCCACATCCACTACCTGGAGCTTCGACGTCATATAATGGGCAAAGACTTTTTCGTCGTAGGGATTTTTCAATAGGTCCTGGTAAGTCCGAGAAGGAGCAGCTTTGCCGGCATTGGTCTGGATAGATGGACCCGTCGGCACAACTCCCAGGCTCTGCATAGGGGGTAAATCTGCTGTCCGCATTTTGCAAAGCAGCTTACCGCTGTTGCCCAGCCATTGAAAGGGTAAGCCTCCGGCCACATCATTCAAAACGGGCCCGCTTAACCTGATGGCCTGGAAATCCCGCATACGGACGACCCACAAGGAAATCCCCTCCGAAGTCGTGTGGCTAAGCGCCAAGTATTGACCATCGGGTGACCAACTCAGATCTCCTGCCTTCAATCCTTCAGGTAGGCCAGACACAAGCTGTTTTTCCTGATTGGCAATTCGAAGGAGTTCCATTCCCGTGAACCCGGAGGTACGACTGCCCCCATAAGTGGTCGGATCAATTCGAAGTCCAGCCAACCGCAATTCTGGCCTGGCTAGGTCGGCAATGCCCGGATATCCCGCCTGCGAGAGCAGCACGAGAAAGACACCATCAGGACTCTGTCGTACTGCAGGCGTTGGCGGCGCATCGACCAAGTCCTGCAAGGCCTTGGCTGGTAAGCGATAACCCCCATCTTGGGCGGCCAGGGCAAAACATCCAAAGCAAATCCATACGATTCCAATCAACTGACGCATGACTTTTTTTGGAAAAATTACGACGAATTGACTCGTATTTTAATGGATTATGCCAATATGGCATGATTATATGTAAGAATATGCCAATATGGCATTATTTTTTTTGCAGGCATGCAATGTGCTAGGGGTAGGGAAACTTCATTCACCCAAAAAACCATAGCCATGACTGTTTTAAGTAAGCGTTTTGATCCCTTCTTTTCCCTCGGTAATCCCTTATTTGGCGAGGCGTTGATTCCCTCCGTCATTCGCCAGGCGACGGGTAAAGCGCCGTTTATCCCGGCGGCAAACATCCTGGAGGAGAAAGAAAAATTTTATGTCCAGTTGGCGGTGCCTGGATTCCGCAAGGAGGACTTCAAGGTTGCGCTGAAGGAAAGGGTGCTCACCATTTCGGCAGAAAAGCAGGTTGAGGCTGAGTCCCAGGAGAGCCAGCCAACCTACACGCTGCGGGAGTTTGGTTTCACTTCCTTCAAGCGGTCCTTCCATCTTCCGGAAACCATCGACTTGGAGTCGATTTCCGCAAGCTATGAGGAAGGCATCCTAAAGTTGGACATTCCCAAGAAGCCGGCAGCAGTTCTGGAAGCCCACCGTCTGATCGGGGTCAACTAAAAAGGGGGAAAGTCCCCAATCTTTGGGCGATGGTTGCAAGGGCTGCCATCGCCCTTTTTGTTTAGGAAAGAACTTGGCTTCAGAAACCCTGGTTTCGAATGACCTGTTGGTACCAGAGACCACTTTTCTTTAGGGTCCTTTGCCCAGTCGCAGAATCAACTGCAACGAGGCCAAAATGCTTGGAATAGGCGTGCTGCCACTCATAATTGTCCGTAAGACTCCAGGCCATGTAGCCCAATACGGGGACTCCTTCCTGCATTGCCTGATGAATTTTCTCCAGATGGGTTTGCAAGTAACGGATACGGAAGCCCTCGTCGCGAGTTGAAGTCCCATTTTCTGTAACCAACACTGGCTTGCCGGTTATTTGGTGCACTTGGTGAAGTACCTGCCGGATACCCTCTGGATAGACCACCCATCCCATATCGGTGGCCGTATCACCATCGCGGTAAGGAACTGCCCCTGTATTTCGAAAATATAAGGTGGTATAGTAGTTAAGTCCTGTAAAATCGAGGGTTCCTTTTAAATGAGGAGCGGCCTGACCCCAGCCAAGCGGAAAGGCCCATCGGCCATTGACCACTGCTTCGAAAAAGATGCGGTTAGCCCAGCGATCAGCCAGTTTACTTAGGACCTGTTGCCAGGGATTACGCGGGTTCAAGGGCTGAAAGTGCATATAGGCAAAGGCCACCCCCACCGGGGTATCCCGTCCCGTTTTCCGGATGGCATGGAAGGCTACGCCGTGCATCGATATCATCAGCCGGTACACCCGAAGGTATCGGAAAAGGTTTTTTTGAAATGGGGGAAACATGCCAATAAGAAAAGAGGCCGAGGGGACGATATTCGGCTCGTTGATGGGTAACCAGTAGTCCACCTCTCCGGCCAAATAAGGCACGACGAGGTCCACATACTCCTGAAACCGGGCTAGGAGGTAATCGGGATTCAGGAATCCGCCTTGATTCAAGACCCAAATGGGAATGGTGAAATGATGAAGGCAAACCATGGTGCGGATTCCACGGTCATGCAGGTCGATGAGTTGTTTCCGATACGTCTCGAGGGCCTCGACGTCGGGTTGGGAAGGATTGGGAAATACCCGAGACCATTCAATAGAAAGGCGATGGACCTGTACCCCCATTTCCTGAGCCATCGCGTAATCGTGCGCAAAGAGCTGCCACTGTCGGGTTGCAGCGCCCGCACTTCCGGTAAGGCGGCGTTGCCCTAAGGGTCTACGCTTTTCCGCTTGTTCATATTGATACCAATCGTTACGGGTATTGCCGCCCTCTGTCTGATAGGCCGAGGAGGCGGTTCCCCAGAGAAATGCCGATGGAAATTGGGTCTTGGCCGGGTGCATCCGCGGGGTAAAGCAGAAAATGAATAAGAGAATGTGTTTCACAACGCGCTATGGCGATGAAAATACGGTCAGATTTCCGGCATTTCCACCCTTTTGCCTACATTGGAAAAAAAACACCGATGAAAAGCATTGCAGCTGGCTGGATGGCCCTTTTCCTGATGCTCTTAGCCTGTTCACCTGCCTCGGGGCAACACGGACGCACTCCCGTTCCGGCTCGTCAGGGTATGGTGGTGAGTAGCCATCATCTAGCCTCTCGGGCTGGTATGGAAGTGTTAAAGCAAGGGGGAAATGCGGTAGATGCTGCCATTGCCGCGGCTTTTGCCCTGGCGGTTACCCTTCCTTCAGCAGGTAATATCGGGGGCGGTGGCTTTCTCCTTTACCACGGAGCCGACGGAAGCTCAACGGCTTTCAATTTCCGGGAAAAGGCTCCATTGGCCGCCACAGAGCGCATGTACCTTGATGCCAACGGCAAGGTGCGACCCAATACCCATCATGAGGGCCCATTATCGGTGGGGGTTCCGGGAACAGTAGCCGGACTCTGGCTGGCGCACGGCAGACTGGGTTCCCGACCCTGGGGAGAATTGGTGGCTCCGGCTATTGTTCTGGCGGAGGAGGGATTCCCTTCGACATGGGATATGCAAGACATCCTAAACTATTTTCAGAAACAAACTGAACCGCAATTTGCTGCGGCTCGACGGGCCTTTCTCAAGTCAGGCAGCGACCTATACCGTCCTGGTGAGCTATGGAAACAACCCGATTTGGCGGCTTCCCTAAAGCGGATTCAGCTACATGGTAGGGATGGGTTTTACAAGGGTGAGACGGCCCGGCTGCTGACGGAATATATGAAGCGCCACGGTGGATTGATAACTGCTGCCGATCTGGAGGCTTACCAGGCTGCAGAATTAAAGCCGGTATGGGGCTCCTATCGGGGATATGATATCATCGGAATGCCCCCACCGAGTTCGGGGGGCATTGCGCTCATCGCCATGTTGAACATGCTGGAAGGGTATGATTTGCAGAAAATGGGGGTGAATAGTGCTGAGTACCTGCATCACCTGACCGAGGCCATGCGCCGTGCTTTTGCTGACAGGGCCCGGTATATTGGCGATCCGGATTTCAATCTGGACATGCCGGTAGAGCGATTGCTCAGCAAGGAACATGCATCGAAAATGGCAACTTCCATCATGCCGGACCATGCATCCTCGAGTGATAGCGCCCGGTTTGGGTCTATTTACTTACCAGAAGAAAGTGAAGAGACCACCCATCTTTCGGTGGTGGATGCCCAGGGGAATGCGGTCTCGCTCACCTATACCCTGGAATACAGTTATGGCTCGCGGCTAATGGCAGACGGGACGGGCTTTCTGCTAAATAACGAAATGGGCGACTTCAATCCTGTGCCGGGCGTAACTAACCGGCAGGGGCAGATTGGTACGTCGCCCAATCTGGTGGCTCCCGGAAAGCGGATGTTGTCTAGTATGACGCCGGCCATTGTGGCTCAAAACGGCAAGCCCTTTTTGGTCATTGGATCCCCAGGTGGCCGGACCATTATCAACACCGTCTTGCAGGTAATCCTAAATGTCATCGATCACAGAATGAATATCGCAGAGGCGGTGGAAAGTCCGCGGATTCATCATCAGTGGCTACCTGATCAGACATCTGCGGAATCCTGGGGCTTTTCGGCAGATACCCGACGGCTTTACGAGGCAAAAGGGCACCGATTGAGTATGCGAGGAAAACAGGGGCAGGCAATGGGCATTTTTATCGACCCGGTCTCTGGCATCCGCTATGGGGCGGCAGATTCCCGAAGTTTCGACAGCAGCGCAGAGGGCTACTGAGGGCAGGTTGGACAATCTCCCATTGGCAGGTCTTCTCTGGGCTCCGGCAAATTAGCGGAGCGGCACCAATAGGTGCTTCTGGAAGGCTTGGGTAACTGGATTTTGCCTGTAGATATTTAGAACCTCGCCATCCTGCATGGCGTAATAGGTTAAGGTGCCTTCGGCGCTCTCTGCTACACAGGCAGCAAGAGCCCCTTCCGGAATATTGCTAGACTTAAAATCGGCCTTCGTCAAGGAATTGCACGAGGACACCGGACCCAAGCCGGTGGCGGAATTGTTGTATTTGAGGTACATCATCTGCTCATTTCCCATGAACATACCGCAGTCGAAGTGCACGTCCTTAAGGACGATGACCGGTCCGGTGATAGCTGTCTCGGTTCCCTTTTCCGGAGTAGGGTCGTTTTTGCAGGAAGTCAAAACGGCTGCGAAACCCAGGATCAGCAGCCAAAGTTTTCCTGATTTACAAGATAAGGTCAACATTTTTTTTCATTTCAGGGCAAAACTAAGAAAAAGGGTACATATGCACCAAGCAGTATATCCCGGCTGAATGTATATTTGCCCACATGTTGCAAACCCACGCGTTGACTTATCAGTATCCCGGTGCCGCACCGATGGTCTTTCCCGACTTCAAGGCGGAGAAGGGTGAACAGTGGATGGTTTTAGGCCCTTCGGGTTCCGGGAAAACAACCTGGCTGCATTTGCTGGCGGGACTGATTACTCCGAGAGGAGGGCGCATACGGCTTGGTGATGCGGCTTACGATACCTTTTCCCCAGCGGCATTCGACCGGTTTCGGGGAAATCACATCGGCATTGTTTTCCAAAAAGTGCATGCTGTACAATCGCTCACTGTACTGGAAAATCTCCTTCTGGCCCAGCGACTTGGAGGAAAAACCCCGAACCGGGCTAAAGCGGCCTCTTTGCTTGAACGCTTGCAGATAGGTACCAGGGCAGATCGCAAGCCCGGAGCATTGAGTGCCGGCGAACAACAGCGTATGGCCATCGCCCGGGCATTGATTAATCAGCCCCAATTGATACTGGCCGACGAACCTACCTCAGCCCTAGACGACCGCAACTGCGATGCTGTTCAGGCTTTGCTACGGGAATCCGCTGCTGCCGTGAATGCTATTTTGCTGGTGGTGACTCACGATAATCGCTTGAAATCCTCCTTTTCGCAGCAATTGCACCTAGACCTTCTTTGAACTTGGCATAACGGGACACGCCATGCATATTCTACAGTTAAGCTGGAAAAACATTCTCCACAAACCGTTGAATTTGTTGTTGAATGTGGTGCTTTTTGCCCTAGGGGTGGGACTGATTTCCCTGCTTTTGCTGGTGAATACCCAATTGGAGGAAAAATTTGAAAAGAATTTTGCGGGTATTGATCTGGTCATTGGGGCCAAGGGCAGCCCCTTGCAGCTTATCCTTAGCAGCCTGTACCACCTCGACGCACCAACAGGCAATATGCCTATCAAGGAAGCAAAGCCGTTTTTAAATCCTAAACATCCGATTATTGGCACGGCGATTCCCCTATCCCTTGGTGACAGTCACAAAGGCTATCGTATTGTAGGAACCTCTTTGGATTTCCTCTCCTTATATGGTGCCGAGCTGTCTGAAGGCAAACTTTTTTCCCATACCATGGAGGCCGTTATAGGGGCAACCGTGGCTGCTCGCCTGCAGTTGAAGCCCGGCGATTCTTTCCAGAGCACCCATGGCCTGCTGGATGACGAGGGCTTGGTGCATGCCGACGCTACCCCATTTCGGGTGACGGGGATGTTGAAAAAGACAGGATCGGTGATTGACCAGCTCATTCTTACCCGCACAGAAAGTGTCTGGGCAGTACACAACGACCACGATCATGCGGAAGAGGAAGACCATGCGGACCACGACCATGCGGACCACGACCACCCAGACCACGACCATGCGGACCACGACCATGCGGAGCACGACCACCCAGACCACGACCACCCAGACCACGACCACCCAGACCACGACCATGCGGAGACAGAAAAGCCTTTGACCGAGTATGAAGAGGAGAGTATCACCACCCTTCTCGTCAAATTCCGTGGTCGGAATATCCAGGCCTTGAATTTCGCGCGCAATATCAATGAGAACACCAATTTTCAGGCAGCAACCCCAGCCATTGAGATAAACCGCTTGTATTCCCTGCTTGGGGTGGGTGAGGAAGCCTTGCGGGCCCTTGCCCTACTCATCATCTTCGTCTCCGGATTGAGTATTTTTATCTCCATATACAGTTCACTGAGGGAGCGCCGCTATGAAATGGCGCTCATGCGAACCTTGGGTTCGGGTCCGGGTTTTCTGTTCCGCCTAATTTTGCTCGAAGGCCTAGTTCTGGCCTTGGTGGGCTACGCAGCAGGTATGAGCTTGAGCCGGGCCTGTATGGTGTTTCTGGCAGATTTTCTGGAAAATAGCTACCGGTATGATTTTACAGCAGCGCTGTGGTTAAGGGAAGAGGGATACCTATTAATCGGTTCCTTGCTTATTGGCCTGTTTGCGGCGCTCATTCCAGCTTTTCAGGCCTCGAGAACTGACATTCACGCCACCTTGGCTGACAATAAAGGATAAATCGGCATTCATGAATAGGCAGGCGCTGTACATATTAGCCCTTTTGGCGGGGCTGCTCTTCTTTTTAACACCACCTCTTTCTGCCCAGACGGCCAAAAATCTATGGCAAACCCTGGGAAAAATTACTTATAAAAAGGTAATGGACGAGTCCCTGGGTTTCAAAGTGGACATACCTATTTTCAGCGAGGACATTCGGGTTCTGGAAGGGAAGACCATTGAAATAAAAGGCTATATCATCCCGGTTGAGGGGTATAAAAACCACAAGGAGTTTGTTTTTTCGGCGTTTCCCTACAGCATGTGCTTTTTTTGCGGGGGAGCAGGGCCGGAAACTGTCATGGAGGTTTTTTCTCAGGAAGCGGTGAAATACACCGCCGAATCCATCACCTTAAAAGGTAAGCTAGGCCTAAATGACTCGGACATCAACCGACTTATTTACAGTCTGACCGATGCCGTGTTGGTGAGTAAACCAAACTGACGACCAATCCATGGGGGACATTCTTCGACCCAGGGCTGAAATCCGTTTCCGGGAGGAGCTGGAGGCCCTTGCGCGATTCGACGAACGTCCCAAGCCATCCTCATGGCAGCTCTCCCCCCATGCGGTGGTGCAATACCTTATGGGTACCATGCTCCCAGACGGTGTGGTCATTTCTCCCAAATACATCGGTTCCCAGCGAATCATTGAGGTTGCAGTGGCTACACTGGCCACCGACAGGGCCCTTTTGCTGGTAGGGGTGCCTGGAACGGCAAAGACCTGGGTATCCGAGCATCTTGCTGCGGCAATTAGCGGGCAATCGGGTCTCCTGGTACAGGGATCGGCGGGAACTGGGGAGGATTCCTTGAAATATACCTGGAATTATGCCAGACTGCTTTCCCAGGGTCCAGACCGGGAGGCCTTGGTACCCAGCCCAGTATTTCATGCGATGGAAAAAGGCATGTTAGTCCGAATTGAGGAATTGACGCGCCTGCCTGCTGAGGTACAGGATTCCCTCATTACCATACTATCGGAGAAGACCATGCCTATACCTGAGCTCAATGAGTCCTTATTTGCCCGAAAGGGCTTCAATCTGATTGCCACGGCCAATGACCGGGATCGGGGTGTCAATGAGTTATCGGCTGCCCTTCGTCGTCGCTTCAACCGGGTTTACATGCCACTTCCCGACACGGCAGAGGAGGAGATCCGTATTGTTCGAAGCAGCGTGGAACGAAAGGAGGAAGGTGAATTTGGTGCAGAGATTCCCAGTCCCCTGGAGGAAATCCGCCGGGTAGTGACCATTTTCCGGGAATTGCGCAGCGGACAGACTGACGATGGAAAACAGAAACTGAAGGTGCCTACTTCCACCCTTAGCACAGCCGAAGCCATAGCGGTCATCCAGGGGGGACAGATGCTGGCTATTCACTTTGGTGACGGCCGGCTTCGTGCATCCGATATTGCCGCGGCCTTGCAGGGCGCTATAGTCAAAGATACTGTCGTTGATGGACCTATCTGGAAGGATTACCTGCATGGGGTAATCAGGGAGCGGGAGGGGTGGAAAGACCTCTACCGGGCTTGCCGGGAATTCACTTGAGGTATGTCTCTGCAGGATATCCGGTTTCTGGGCATTCGGCACCATGGTCCGGGTTCTGCACGGCGCCTACTCCGCTTTTTGGAGGACTGGCAGCCCGATTTGTTATTGCTGGAGGCTCCGGCTGAGGCGCTACCCTTGCTATCCTGGGTGGGACATGTTGGATTGATTCCTCCGGTGGCCCTACTGCTTTACCATCCGCAAGATTTACAGCATTCCCAGTTGCTGCCTTTTGCATCATTTTCTCCAGAATGGCTGGCCATTTCCTGGGCCAATGGGGCGGGCGTGCCGGTGCGCACAATCGATCTGCCTGCGGCGCATTCCCTGGTACTGCCTCGGGAGAAAGTGGGGGAAGCGGATGGGTATTCCCGCGATCCCATGGCCCGCGTGGCTGCCCTGGCAGGATACGCAGACAGCGAACGCTGGTGGGAACATGCTTTTGAGCATTTGGCCACAGAAGCTGAATGGTTTGATAGGTTGGGGGAACTCATGATCGAGGTGCGTGGCCAACAGGACCGTCAGGAATCGGAAGAAACCCTAATTCGAGAAGCCTGGATGCGTTTGGCTATCCGCAAAGCTGCCAAAGAGGTGAATGGCAAAATCGCAGTGGTTTGCGGAGCCTGGCATGTCCCTGAGCTTGCGCTATGGGAGCAAGTGCCTTCGGCCCGAGATAAGGAACGCCTTCCCCCGGCAGCTAAGCTGAAAATAACCGGTACTTGGATTCCCTGGACTTATGAGCGGCTGGCCAGGCAATCGGGCTATGGAGCCGGGGTACTCTCACCTGCCTGGTATGACATGTTGTTTAGCCATCGCCAGGACGCTGGGTTGGTCTGGCTGTCTGCCATGGCTGCCAGCCTTAGAAAGGAAGGCTATGCCGTTTCACCTGCCCATCTCCAGGCCGTGCTTGCGCTTGCAGACCACTTATCCGGACTTCGTCAAAGACCCAATGCAGGGCTTGAAGAAATGGAGGCAGCGCTGGAAGCCGTGCTGCCGGTACCTCCCGATATCCTTCGTGCTCAGATTCAATCGCGATGGATTATTGGGGAAAAGACAGGTTCGGTGCCAGCTGAGGTTCCCCAAACCCCACTGCAAGCCGACTTGTTTCGGCAGATTGCCTCAGCGCGGCTCAAAAATGAATTTGATAGTGGACGGCCCATCCGAAAGCAGCTGGACCTGCGCACGCCGACCAATCGAATCGCCTCTCGCCTCCTCCACCAGTTGAACATCCTTGCGATTCCTTGGGGACAGCCCGAGGCAAGCCCGGAAACGGCCAGGGGGGATTTTCACGAACATTGGCGATTGCATTGGAAGCCACTTTTCCTCCTCGAGGTCATCGACCGTGGGATGTGGGGCAACACCATAGCGAGCGCAGCTGCGAAAAAGATGGGTGCTGAGATTGGTCAGGCCGGGGAAGTTCTTGGCTTAGTCCGCCTGCTGCAACAGGCTATTCATGCGGGATTGGCCGAGCAGGTAGATCTTCTCTCCGAAAGGCTGCGTTTTGTGGCATTGGATGCGCTGGAGATGAGCTCCCTGTTGGCCTCAGTCCCTGTGCTGATTCGGCTGTTGCGGTATCCTGGTTACCGGCTGGATTGTCCCTTAAAAATAGCTGGCTGGCTGGACATCCTTCTTCCCCGACTCTGTACCAATCTGCCTGCTGCTTCAGAAACCCTTGCTGAGGAACCCGCAAGGGAACTGGCTGAGCAGGTCGCAGAGGTGCACACGGCGCTATGTTTGTTGCAGGAATCGAACCTACTTGAAATGTGGGAAAATGCGCTTTTACGCTTGGCATCCGGGGAAGCTATACACCCCCGACTGGAAGGACTGGCCCTGCGGTTTTTGTTAGAACGGGACCGATTGGTCATGCCATTCATCCTCACCCGCATGACCCGGGTATTCTCCAAGGGCCAAAACCCTATGGATGCCGGTCAGTGGCTGGAGGGTTTCCTCCATCGGGGCGTGTACCTGATTGGCCATCATACCGGCCTGTTTGCCTTGCTTGATGACTGGGTTGCAGGCCTCTCTGCCGATCAATTCCAGGAGGTATTGCCCGTCCTGCGACGCACCTTTGCCCCTTTGGACGGCAGCGCCAGGGAGGAAATCTGGCAAAGGGCCCAGCATGGGGAAATGCCAATGGAGCAAACCACTCATCCGCTGCGTATGAACGACAACAACCTGCGCGAATTTCTGCCCCTGTTCCGGAAAATCCTTCTCGGCAAGGATTGACCTTTTAGATAACTTACGCTGCGGATTCCCGGGCGATTGCCAAATGTTATTTCCCTATTATGTACCATATCCACATTAAAAATCCTGATTATGCCCATTTCCATTGACTGTTTGCCACAACGCGAGGTGATGCCCGGATTCCTGGGCCGCTTCCTGCACACCGGTGCTTCGACCCTCGTTTTTTGGGAGGTGGCCGCCGGTGCGGTGCTACCTGAACATGCCCATGTCCATGTTCAGACCACGCAGGTTCTGGAGGGAATTTTCGAGATGCATATCGACGGGGAAATGCATACCTGCCAGCCAGGCAGCATTTGTGTGATTCCCTCAGGGATCCGCCACGGTGGTAAGGCCTTGAGTGCCTGTCGGCTTTTGGACACCTTTAGCCCAGAGAGGGAAGATTACCGATAAATGGATGAAAATTCTTCGGATTTTATACCTCCAGCGTCATGCTGAATGAGGCGAACCAGCTAAAAGCCAACCGGACTATTGCATGCAGCATTGCCGGAAAAACGCTACTTGCCTTAGTTAAGGGAATTTCCGGTTTGGCGGGTAATTCCTACGCACTCATTGCCGATGCCATGGAATCGACCACCGACATTTTCGCCTCCCTACTTGTGCTTTTTGGATTGAAGTACGCCAAAAAGCCAGCCGACCAGAATCACCCCTATGGCCATGGTCGGATAGAGCCCTTGATTACCTTTTTAATTTTTGGCTTTCTGGTGGTATCTGCTGCAGCTATTGCTTATGAAAGCATCCAAAATATCCGGAAACCGCACGGTCCTCCGGAGCGCTGGACCCTGGTGGTGCTGGCGATTATCATCCTTTGGAAGGAATTGTCCTATCGTATCGTGCTGAATCGCAGTCGGGAGCTGCACAGTTCTTCACTGAAAACGGACGCCTGGCATCATCGGAGCGATGCCATCACCTCGGTCGCAGCATTTTTTGGCATAGCTCTGGCTCTTTTTCTAGGGGAGGGATATGAGGCAGCCGACGACTGGGCAGCGCTGCTGGCGGCAGGATTTATCCTTTACAATAGCTACCTGATTTTTAGACCTGCGCTTGGAGAAATCCTCGATGAGCATCTTTACGATGACATGGTGGAGGAAATTCGGATGATTGGAGCCAGAGTGCCTTGAATTAGAGGTATTGATAACTGCCTCATCCGGAAGGTGGGTATGACCTATCACGTGGATTTACATGCCCAAGTAGACGGCAACATCTCTGTCCGGGAGGGGCACGATCTAGCTCATGATCTGAAGGATAGTTTGGAGGCTACCCTCCCTCAACTCGGTCAGGTGCTCATTCACGTTGAGCCCAATGAAAGTCCCTTCAATAGCAGGTAAGGCTACAGCTTCAGGAACTCCACACGCCGGTTATTAGCTTTGCCCTCCTGGGTGGCATTGTCCGCGATGGGTTTCGTTTCCCCGTAGCCTTTTGTGCTGAGGCGGTCGGCGGCAATACCCAAGGAAACCATTTTGTCTTTTACGGCCTGAGCCCGCTGCCCGGAAAGGGTCATATTGAGCGCGTCATTGCCATCGCTATCTGTATGTCCGGAGATTTCAAATTTTAAATCGGGGTAGGTGGTCATCATTTGCACCATATGGTTGACAGCTCCTAGGCTTTCTGGTTTCAGGGTGGCTTTTCCAGACTCAAAATTAATGCCGCGTGCGATGATACGTCCGTCGATAGAAAGCGTTTTGTAGGGGTCGATTCCTCCTTCAGCAAGCCGGACGTTGCGCACGAAAAGTTGCATACCGTCTTCCTGAGCGGATACCCCATCCCCCTGAATAAAGACGTTTCGCGGTTTGGCATCCCGAAGAGCGGCGTTTAGGACCCGCTGCGCATTCAAGTAGATTCGAAGGGAATTTTCAGTGACCGAGATAGAGACCCGGACCCAGCGGTCGGTAAGCTCTTCATACAATCCGTCCGAATCTGGAATTTGCTTCCCGGAACTATATTTTCCGGAAAACGTGCTGAATTCGATTTCGCCGTTTTGGTAAATCCATAGCCCATTTTCAAGGGTCCCCAGGGATTCGCGGTTGGTATACCAATCGTTGGCGTCGGCAAACTGGATGTAAATCCTTTCTCCGGAGGATAAGCCCTCCGTGTGAAATTGTGCCTGACTTTTTCCACTGGTGGGTCTGAACAAAAATTCAAATTCAAATGTGATGCGGCTTCCAAGGGTAGTATTTTTTTTCAATCGCAGGTTAGCGGCTCCTCCTCCATCAAGAAAGCCGAGGACCTTTTCCCCATTGATTATAGCAGTTTCGACCCGGCCTTCGGAAATTTCCCAAAAGGAGGGTATCTCGTCCGGATTTTCATTAGAAAAATCATCCGTAAACATGACCTTTTCACCGGGGATAAAATCGAAGCGAGCATAGGCCTTTTCCGGGAGCTGCGCCTTAAGGGACAGACAAGCGGCAAAAAACAGGATGGTTAGTGAAGTCCGCATGAGATATATTTATGATGGAAAATTAATGGAATCCCATGGAATTTAACCGGGATTTTGCGATTTTCAACTTTCCATGAATCGAAAAAATGATGTTCCACAGGTTTTTCATTTCTTTTCTTATTTGGATTTGGCCAGCTATTTCGCCCTTGGGCGCCCAAAAAAAATGGGATACGACACCCTACATCGAAACCTTCGACACCCTGCTCAGGACAGGATCTGGTGACCTCCTTCCCTCCGGATGGTTTTTTGTGGAATCGGGTACCAACGCCAATGCACTATATGCAGCGGGAGATGGCCAGGCCAACACTGGAGACACCTATAGTTTCGGAACTTCCGGTTCAGGAGAAAGGAGTTTTGGTGCCTTGCAGTCTGGTTCCTTGGTACCCACCCTTGGTCTGGGAATCACGCATAGTGGACAGCGCATAATCACCGGGCTTATCCTGCGCTACACCGGGGAGCAATGGCGCCTCGGCGCCTTAGGTCGACCGGACCGGCTAGATGTCCAGATAAGTTTCGATGCGACCAGTTTGATGACGGGTACCTGGCAAGAGGAGGATTCGTTGCGCTTCGCCGCCCCCATCTCTTCAGGCAGTATCGGTTCCTTAGACGGCAATGCTCCAGCCAATCGGGTGCGGCTACAGGTGACGCTAACTGGATTGGCTATAGAACCAGGGGCCACGTTTTACCTCCGCTGGCGCGACGCGAATGCTGCTGGAGCCGACGACGGCTTGGGCATAGATGATTTTCAAATGGAGGCTATTCTGGAAAGTGGGACAACAGTACCCCAGTTGCGTTCTTTTGTCCCGGCAAATGGTTCGCTGGGGGTCAATATCCGAGAAACCCTGAAGTTGGATTTTTCACGATCGGTGCGTGTGGGGTCAGGTGCCATTCTCCTTCGCCGCGTAGTGGACAAAACCGTTGATGCCATCATTAGTCCTGGACAAGTCCTCATCACCGGGCAGGCTGCGAGCTTTCGGGTGGAGAATCTACAGCTTTCCACGCTGTACGAGGTGGTCGTCCCGCCCGGATTTTTCACGGACTTAACGGGTAATCCTTTTCCCGGAACAGGTGCGGGAATCGAGTGGCGATTTACCACAAATGCTTGGCCCTTATTCCGCTATGCCTTTCCGAACTGCGCTTCCCCCCAAAGCGAAGGATGGCTCACTGTCAGTGTAAGTGGGGACAGCATTTGGCGTTGCACAGAAACCGGCTACGGAGGGCGGGGAGGGGTGACCATACAGGGCTTCAAACCCGGCCTGGGGAGTCGGGAAAACGAAGACTGGCTAATATCTCCTGTGCTGGATCTTTCCAGATATGAGCATCCTGCGCTGACTTTTGCTTTGCGAACACGATTTTCTGGTGCCCCGCTAAGGGTATGGGCAGTGGCAGATTCC
>Ga0169931_10002912_pt1 | contig 27572 bp, 26 predicted proteins | sample Kivu_15m_20L_FD_129675 | JGI IMG/M metagenome (GOLD analysis project Ga0169931, IMG submission 129675) | Freshwater microbial communities from Lake Kivu, Western Province, Rwanda to study Microbial Dark Matter (Phase II) - Kivu_15m_20L... | ecosystem: Environmental > Aquatic > Freshwater > Lake...
CACGTTCTGGCGCGCTTCTGAGGGCAGCTCATGGAACAAAAACACGCAGGTGATGGCTTCGAAGCCCCCATCGATGAACGGCATCGTTTCGGCATTGCCCTGCACAAGCTGCGGCAGCTCGCCAGGCAGTTGGCTGAGCCAGCGGTTGGCCTGGCGCAGGTAGGCATGGGAGAGGTCGAGGCCAACGAGTTGGGCCTGGGGCAAGGCTCCCCGCAACTGTCGAAGGGTACGGCCCGTGCCGGTGGCGACATCGAGGACCCGCAGTTGGCCCTGGGGACGATGGCCAAACGACTGCAGACCCTGAAGCAGAGGGCTCAGAACCCGACGTCGCATGGGGTCAGCAGTGCCATTGAACAGAATCTCGACCTGCAGGTCATACAGCGAAGCCGAGGTTTCGCTGAGGTAACCATCGGTCTGATGGTGAAAGTTCTGGAGGTAGTAGTCGGGATAGGCGCTCGTATCGAGGTCCTTGGGCAGGTCGTGCACATTGCGCTCCTGACGACGACTCCAGGTGCGGGGGGTGTCCAGCCAGACGAGGGGGTAGCGGGCTGCCCAGTCAAGCCACGGGGCATCAAACAACAGCGAGGCCGGGTAAAGGCCCCGTTCGGCCTCTTCCCAATCGAGCTGGTGCAGCCGGTCCATCGCCGCGCGCAGGTCCTGCAGCATGCGCGGTGGAACAGGAACCGTGCTGGGAGAACCATCGGGTGCCAGCAGGTTCATCAGACGGGTGCTGGCCTCCTTGTGCACAAGTCCCAACAGGCCCTTGCCGTTCTGCAGGGTCTGGTAGGCAAGCTTGGTCAGGGGATCAGCCATGGAAACGCAGTGCAGAACGGGCTAACCCCGCGCTCGATGTCGCGGAGCATCAGGGCACTCCATTTCAACGGATCGGAGTGCAGCGGCGTGGCTCTCGCCGCACGGCTGAACGGCTGACCAACAAAAAGCCCCGGCTCTCCGGCCGGGGCCATGCGCACAGGCAACGCCTGAATCAGGCGTCGTAGTACATGGTGAACTCGTGGGGGTGGGGCCGCTGGCGCAGCTGCTGGACCTCCTCGTACTTCAGGGAGATCCAGTTGTTGATGAAGTCTTCGGTGAAGACGCCACCGGCCAGCAGGTAGTCCTTGTCCGCGTCGAGCGCCTCGAGGGCCCCGTTCAGCGACGCGGGCACCGTCGAGATTTTGGCCAGTTCCTCGGCCGACAGCTCAAACAGGTCGACGTCGGTGCCATCACCGGGGTCGATCTGATTTTTGATGCCGTCGATGCCGGCCATCAGCATGGCCGCGAAGCCCAGGTACGGGTTGGAAAGTGCGTCACCCGAGCGGAACTCGAGGCGCTTGGCCTTGGGGCTTGGGCCGGTGAGGGGAATGCGCACGGCGGCCGAGCGGTTCCCCTGGGAGTACACCAGGTTCACCGGAGCTTCGAAGCCGGGAACCAGCCGCTTGTAGCTGTTGGTGGTCGGATTGGTGAAGGCCAGGAAGCTGGGGGCATGCTTCAGCAGGCCGCCGATGTACCAACGCGCCGTCTGCGACAGGTTGGCGTAGGTCCCTTCGCCGAAGAACAACGGGTCGCCGCCTTTCCAGAGGCTCTGGTGCACGTGCATGCCACTGCCGTTGTCACCAAACACCGGCTTGGGCATGAACGTTGCGGTCTTGCCGTACTTGCGCGCAATGTTGCGCACGACGTACTTGTAGATCATCACGTTGTCGGCCGCACTGATCAGCTCAGCGAACTTGATCCCAAGTTCGTGCTGGGCGGTGGCCACCTCGTGGTGCTGCTTTTCGATCGGGACCCCAAGGCTCCCCATGGTGAGCAGCATCTCGCTGCGCATGTCCTGCAGGGTGTCGTTGGGGGCAACAGGGAAGTAACCCTCCTTCAACTGGATCTTGTACGCCAGGTTGCCGCCCTCTTCGAGACGGGTGGTGTTCCAGGGAGCTTCGATCGAGTCGACGCTGTAGAAGCTGCTGCCGTTGGCGCTGTTGTAGCGCACATCGTCGAACACGAAGAATTCGGGTTCTGGCCCGAAGTAGGCGGTGTCTGCAATGCCGGTGGTGCCCAGGTAATCCAGGGCCTTCTGGGCCAGAGCACGGGGGCAGCGGGCATAGGGTTTGCCACTGCGGGGCTCTTGGATCGAGCAGATCAGACTCAGGGTCTTGTGGCTGTAGAAGGGGTCGATCCAGGCGGTGTTCGGGTCGGGCACCATCGCCATGTCGGATTCGTTGATGGCCTTCCAGCCACGAATCGACGAACCGTCAAAGGCAACGCCACTGGCGAAGGCCTCGGCATCGATCAGGTCCTGGCAGACGGTCAGGTGCTGCCACTTGCCGTGAAGGTCGACAAATTTCAGATCGACCAGCTCGATCCCTTCGTCCTTGATCTGCCTGAGAACGTCCTGAGCTGTTTTGGCCATGACACGGAAAAGCGGTACTGCCGCGCCGCTGGCGGCGTGCGACGGACCGTACGGATCAGCCATGGCCAGCTTTTGTATCGGTAGTAACCGTTTTGTCGGTTGCGCCTTCCCCGCTGTGGGGGCGCAGGGCGGCCGGCACCTTGCGTAACCGTTTCTGTCAATTGGCTCAGATCGCCGCCCGCACCTGGGTTCTGTCGATTCAGCGGTGCTACGTTCGCAGCGCTGCAGCGACCTGTTCGTTCCGCCATGCGCGATGCCATCACCGGTCTGATCGGCCGCTATGACCAGCTCGGTCGGTACCTGGATCGCGACGCGATCGACCGCATGAATGGTTACTACGCCGAGGCCTCGGCCAGGCTCGCGGTTGTCGAACTGATCAACCGTGAGGCTGCTGAGATCGTGCGCGAGGCGGCACAGCGACTCTGGTTGGCTGATCCCGAGTTGATCCTCCCCGGCGGCAATGCCTACACCACCCGCCGGTTGTCGGCCTGCTTGCGGGACATGGACTATTTCCTCCGATACGTCAGTTACGCCCTGGTGGCCGATGACGTCACCATGCTCAATGAGCGTGTGCTCAACGGCCTGGACGACACCTACAAGAGTCTGGGTGTCCCCACCGGCCCCACGGTCCGCAGCATTGCCCTGCTTGCGGATGTGGTGTGCGAAAAGGCTGGTGAAGCGGGACTCGCAGGTGGCGATCTCTGGATCCGACTGCCGTTTGAGCACCTCTGCCGCGGCCTTGCTGCGAGTGATGTGAGGGCTCGCTGAGCGGCCTTTTAGTCTCCTGATAACGCCACGGCCTGTTTCCTTGCCTTCTCCTGTGCTCCCCCCAGTTCAGACGGCCCATCGCCTGACGCTCGATCCGATCCAGACCCCTTCACGCCTTCTGCTGGGTCCGGGCCCCTCGAATGCTCACCCGACCGTGCTGGAGGCCCTGAGCCGCACCCCGATCGGTCATCTCGATCCTCTCTATGTGGAGCTGATGGGGGAGGTGCAGGAATTGCTGCGTTATGCCTGGCAGACCGACAACCGGTTGACCATTCCCATGAGCGGTACGGGAAGCGCCGCCATGGAAGCCACGCTGGCGAACACGATTGAGCCCGGTGACACGGTTCTGGTCGCTGTCATGGGCTACTTCGGCCTGCGGCTCGCAGACATGGCCGGCCGTTACCGGGCCAATGTGGTCACGATCGAGAAACCCTGGGGTGAGGCGTTCACCCTGGCTGAGCTTGAACAGGCGGTCCAGACCCACAAGCCAACGATTCTGGCGATGGTGCACGCCGAAACATCAACCGGCGTCTGTCAGCCGATGCAAGGCATCGGTGACCTGTGCCGGGCCAACGATTGCCTGCTCCTGCTGGACACGGTCACCTCATTGGGCGGTGTCCCCCTGTTTCTGGATGACTGGAAGGTCGATCTGGCCTACAGCTGCAGTCAGAAGGGTCTGAGCTGCCCTCCGGGTTTGGGGCCATTCACCATGGGCCCCAGGGCCGAGGCCAAAATGATGGGCCGCAGTGGCAAGGTTCCGAACTGGTACCTCGATGTCACCCTGCTCAACCAGTACTGGGGCAGTGATCGCGTCTATCACCACACAGCCCCGGTCAACATGAATTTCGGCATGCGTGAGGCCTTGAGACTCCTTGCCGACGAGGGGCTTGAAGCTGCCTGGGCACGCCATCGCAGCAATGCCGAACGTCTCTGGGCCGGTCTTGAGCGTCTTGGCCTCGAACTGCATGTCCCCGAGGACCTGCGCCTGCCAACGCTCACGACCGTTCGCATCCCTGAGGGTGTGGATGGCAAGGCCTTCAGCCTCCATCTGCTCAACACCCAGGGCATCGAGGTCGGGGGCGGGCTGGGCGCTTTGGCCGGCAAGGTCTGGCGAATCGGGCTAATGGGTTTCAACAGCCAGCCCGAGAACGTCGACCGCCTACTTGACCTCTTCGCCTCAGAACTGCCCCGCTTCAGGCCTGCTGCGACGTCGGTTTCGGCCGCCGTCGCTGTCTGAACCACTGCGCGAGCTGGGCGCTGGCAGCTTGCGTGAGGATGCCGGTACGAACCTCCAGATGGTGGTGAGCACTGGGATCTGCCGCCAGGTCGAGGCAGCCGCCCAGGGCGCCTCGCTTGGGATCCGGCGCGGCGTAGACCACACGCCCAACCCGTGCCTGGATCAACGCACCGGCGCACATCGGGCAGGGCTCCAGCGTCACCAGCAGCGTGCAGTGGTTCAAACGCCAGTCCCCCAGAAGACTGGCCCCCTGCCGCAGGGCTTTCAGCTCGGCATGGCCAAGTGGATCGCCGTCGCGCTGCCGCCAGTTGCTGCCCCAACCGATGCAGCGCAGTCGCTCATCCAGCAGAGCCGCGGCCACGGGCACCTCACCGCATCGACCCACCTGGTCGGCCAGCCGCAAGAGGCGGGCCATCCACAACTCGAGTTCGCTGTCGCGGGCTCGGGGCAGGAGGGCTCGTGCTGGTGCTGTGGGAACTGTCGCCATGAACCCTGCAGGTGACAATGGGATCTTTGCAGTGTCTGCCGTTGGCCCTCGCGCCCCCAGCACCTTGGGCCAGCGACGCCCTGCCTTTTGCCAGTCCTGAGCAGGTCGACACCGAACTGCAGGACTTGCTGCAGGCAGCCTCTGAGTTGTTGTGCACCTGGTTGGGCACGGCCGCGCAGCGCTCTCCTCTGCCAACCCTGGGGCTCACCCCTGCCGTGGCACCGTTGGCCCATGGTCTGGGCGGCAGCGCGTTGCTGGCCGATCTGCAACAGGTGATGGAGGGCGCCTACAACCCCAACCATCCGGGTGCCCTGGCCCATCTCGATCCACCACCCCTGCCGGCATCCATCGTTGCTGAGCTGGTCTGTGCAGGACTGAACAACAACCTCTTGGCCGAGGAGTTGTCCCCCAGCCTGACCCGGCTTGAACGCAGCCTTTGCGCCTGGATGGCCGAAGCGATCGGCCTGCCGCCCGGCAGCGGTGGCGTGCCTGCCAGTGGCGGCACGCTGTCGAATCTGACGGCCCTGGTTGTGGCCCGGCAACAACGGGGCTTGCAGGGTTGTGCTGAGGCGGTGGTCCTGGCCAGTGACGACGCCCATGTCTCCCTGGCCAAGGCCCTGATGGTGATGGGCCTGCCCCCTACGGCACTGCGCAGCCTGCCAGTCGATGCGCGGGGTCGGATGCGGACCGATGCCCTGGCTGACCAGCTCGAGACCAGTCTGCGGCAGGGTCGCCCCGTGCTCGCCGTGGTGGCCACCGCTGGCACCACCGTCTTTGGGGCGGTTGATCCGCTCGAGCCAATGGCCGCCCTCTGCCGCCGTTACGGGGTCTGGCTGCATGTGGATGGCGCGATCGGGGGCGTCTATGCCCTGGATCCCAGCCATGCCGCGAGGGTCAGCGGCCTGGGTCATGCCGATTCGGTGACGGTCAATCCCCAGAAACTGTTGGGGATCACCAAGACCTCCTCGTTGTTGCTGCTGGCTCAACCGCAGCTGCTCGGCGAGGTCTTTGCCACTGGCCTGCCTTACATGGAGACCAGTTGGGGAGGCCGTCACGGCGGTGAATGCGGCCTGCAGGGAACACGGCCGGCCGAGATCCTCAAGCTGTGGCTGGGACTGCGCCAGCTGGGTCAGAACGGCATTCGTGCTGTTCTGGATGGGGCCATTGAACGCACGGCCAGGCTGCAAAGCCTGCTGCAATCGGTTCCTGGTCTCACCGTTCGCGGCGGTGATCTGCACCTGTTGGCCATGACAGCCAACGGCCTGTCGCCTCATGAGGCAGACGTTTGGAGCCAGGCCACCCGTCAGCAACTGCTGTCGGCTCAGTTGATGCTGTCCCGCCCGCTGGTCCAGGGACGCCATCACCTCAAGGCGGTTCTGGGCAATCCCCACACCCGCCCCGAGCAGCTGGATCAACTGGCTGCGATTGTGGCAGCCAGTTTGCCGGGCAAGCCATGAACCGAACCCGTGGACGTTTGGTGGCGCTGGTCACCGGTGCCCTGTCTGTCCTGATTGGGGTGGCCTATCTCGTGCTGATCGCTGTGCTCGACAGCCGCGGTCCGCTGCAGCCGCCACCCCCTGAAGCGCTCGGGTTCACGGGCGCGGGCGGCGACGGGGTGGCAGTTGTTTCTCCTGCTGCCGGCGCAGAGGCTCGACCACCCGGCTGAAGGCCGTTTCCAGAAAACGGCGCAGATCGGCCTCCCGTCGGCTGAGGTCGAACTGGCGTTGGACCACGTCTTGCATGCCGCCGTCACCCCAGGTCTGGTCCTGGGCGAAGTAGGTGACAAAGCTCAGTCCGGCCACCCGGGTCAGCCAGGCGCCTGTGGCGGCTTGGAGGACCCGACCGACGAGCAAGCTGGGCAAGCTCAGACTGAGGCTGGCGCTCAACAGGCTGACCCCACCCTTGACCAGTCCCAGCCCGGCCAGGGTGCGGCCCACGGACATGGCCAGATCCTGGGCACTCTGCCGGCTGAGCTGGACCCCATAGACCCGCGCGATCTCGACAACCATCTGGGCATTGACGGCAGCCGTGCCCAGCAGGTCGAGACCGGGAAGTGGCGTCACCGCCAGCACACCCGCACAGGTCCACATCGTACGCTCGACGATCGCCTCGGCGTCTTGCTGGCGCTGCCTGGCCAACAGAGATCGGCTGGCGTCACTGAGCCGACGCGACTGCAACAACAGGTTGTCGGCGATCAGCTCCTCGCCGTCTTGGTGCAACACAGCAGCGATGCGGCGGACGAGTGCATCGACCTCGGGGGCCGGTTGCAAGGGCTGGCCGCCAGGCCTTGGGATCGTCTGTGGGGCTGCGCTGACGGGGATCACATCGGCACCCTGGAGCTTGCCGCGGGCCCGCTGGCGGAGCAGATCCAGCAGCTTGGATTCCTCCTGCTCGCCGCGCAGATCGCATTTGTTCAGAACCAGCAACAGGCGCTTGCCAAGCGCTGCCAGGGCCTGGAAGACCTCGAGTTCGGCGCTGCGCAGATCCCCATCCACCACCAACAGCAACAGGTCGGCCTTGGCGGCCTGTTCGCGGGCCGCGCGTTCCCGTGACCGGCCATCACTGCCACTCTCCAGAATTCCCGGAGTATCCACCAGCCAGATCGCCCGTTCCAATCCGCGCAGGCGCAGCCGATAGCGCTGACTGCCGGTCGTCGACCCCATGGCGGCGCCGACGCGACCGACCAGCTCGCCGAGCAGGCTGCGGATGAGCGAGGTCTTGCCGACCGAGCCGCTCCCCAACACCACCAGCACAAGGTCTCCCCGTTCAAGCTGTTGGGTCATGCGCTGCCGTTCCTGTTGCAGCAGCGCGCGCTCGACCTGATCGCGGACCTGCTCCAGGGTCTGGTCGATGGCGTCCAGGTTTTGCCGGGCTGCGTCGCGTCTGTTGGCAGCGGGTTCGGCCTCACCCCGTGAACGGGAGACGCCCCGCTGGAGCCAGCTCTGCAGCCACGGCCAGGCCAGTTGCAGCAGCAGTGCGCCCAGGGCCAGCAACACCAGACCCACAACAGGCCCCACGAGTCCGTAGGGCAAAAACGCCGACAGCTGCCAGATCAACTGGTTGACCGTCTGCAGGACGACGCCCACGGCCACCATTGCACCCAGCAGCACCACCAGAGCCAGCCACAGCCGCCTGCGGTTGTTCAACGCTCAGCCCCCGGATGCGGCGATGATCTCGTTCCACAGCCCTGCCGCAAGAGCGCTGCTGGCCTGGGTGGGGCTGTTGTCATCGTTGCCGAGCCAGATGCCGATCACCCAATGGCGGGCTGGATCAAACCCGACGAACAGCAGATCGCGACCGTTGTTGGTGGTGCCGGTTTTGCCCCCTTCACCCCCGCCGCGATAGGCGGCCCGGCCCGTCCCGCGCGACACAACGGCCTGCAGCATCGACCGCAGCTGGCGGCTGGCGCGTTCGGTGACGGCACGTCGACCCGGATTGGCCAGCGCTGGGGCCTGGCTGGCGGCTTCACGGCAGCGGCGATCAGCCAGACCCTGGCAGCTCTCGGCGTCATGGAGCCTGCGGATCGTGCGCGGTCCATGCCAGATGCCGCCGTTGGCGATCGCCGCGTAGGCGCCCGTCAGCTCCAGCAGGGTCAGTTCGCTCTGCCCCAGCGCCAGTCCGGGCACCGGTTGGAGCGGGCTGCTGATGCCCAGGTCCCTGGCCTTCTGCACCACGGCCTCAAGGCCCACCCGCCGGCTGAGCCGCAGCGCTGCTGTGTTGCTGCTGCTGGCCAATGCCGAGGTCAGGGTCAGGCTGCCGCGGCACGGGCTGGCATACACCATTCCACCCCAGCCCAGCGGCTCGCAGCTGATGCTGGACTCCGGTCCGAGGCCGCGTTCGAGGGCCAGGGCAAAGGGGACAAGCTTGAACGCGCTGCCGGGTTGTCGAAGGGCCATGGAAGCCCGGTTGAACTGGCTCGTGCGGTAGTCACGCCCCCCAGCAATCGCCAGGATGCCGCCGTTGCGGCTGTCGAGAACGACCACGGCCCCCTGGTTCACCCCCAGGGCGGCGCTGCGCAACAACCGCTGCCGCAACAGGGTCTCGACGCGTTGCTGCAGGCTCAGGTCGAGGTGAGTGTCAATCAGATAGTTGCCTTGCTCAGCAGCGTCCTGGCCGACCAGCCGTTCCAGATCACGCCGCACCTGATCGGTGTAGTAAGGCGCCCCGCGCAGGGCCGGATTGCTGCGGCAGGCCTGGGGGCTGATCACAATCGGCATGCGTCGGGCGCGGCGGGCCCGATCAGCGCTGATCCGTCCGGTGGCAGCCATCTTGTTCAACACCTGGTTGCGCGCGTCCAGCGCGGCTTGGGGGTTGACACAGGGGTCGTAGCCATTGGGTGAGGGCAACAGCCCCACCAGCAGGGCTGCCTGCTCAAGGGTCAGCCGTCCAGCTGAAATGCCGAAGTAATGCTGGGCCGCGTCTTCAAAGCCCCAGCCCACACCCAGATAGACCCGGTTGAGATAGCTGAGCAGCAGATCACGTTTGCTGTAGCGCGCTTCCAGCTGCAGCGCCACCAGCAGCTCCCGCCATTTGCGCTCCAGGGTTTCGCCATCCCCCACTTCATCCGGGTACAGGCTGCGGGCCAGCTGTTGGGTCAGGGTGCTGCCGCCCTGCAGCACTCGCCCCCCCAGCAGGTTGGTGACCAGTGCCCTGAACGTTCCGATCGGGTCGACGCCAGGATGCCACCAGAAACGGCTGTCCTCGCTGGCCAGCAGGGCTTGGATCAGGGCGTCGGGGTAGGCATTCAGGCCAGGATTTTCGCGATGCCGCAGGGTGTCCAGGCTGCTGACAGCTCTACCTTGCCGGTCGTAAATGGCCAGGGGGCCCCGAACGGTCGCCAGACTGCCCCTGATCGGCATCTGGGCCACCGACAGCAGCAGCAGCCCCGCTCCTAGGCCAAGCGAGCCGATGATCAGCCAACCGAGTCCATGGCGCAGCAACGGCAGTTCCGGCTGCGGGGGGGCGCTGAAGCGCAGTTCGGGCAGGCCGGGCTGGGAGTCCGGGCCAAGACGCACGGTGTCGCCGTCGTTCAGCAGCAGTTGTTGGACCCTGCGGCCCTGCCACCACAGGCCGTTGGTGGAGCCAGCGTCCCGCAGGAGCCAATGGCTGCCACGCTGCTCCAGCCAGGCATGCAGTCGACTGACGGCGCTGTGATCGATGGTGATCTCGCAAGCATCGTCCCGACCGATGCGGTAGCCCCCGCTAATCAAGGATTGCCGGGTCGTGGTTCCCCCGGGACCATCGATCAGCAGTTGTGGACTGGGGGGATGGCGCCAACGCCTCCAGCGGGACTGCAGGTGCTGCTGCACCTGTTCAAGTGTCTGAGGAACCATGCTGCCTCAGCAGATCCAGGAAAAAACTCAGCACAGCCAGGTTGATCGCCACGTCGGCCAGGTTGAACACCGGAAAGTTGATCGGCACCAGGGCCAGAAAATCGACGACCGCTCCCAGTCTCCAGCGGTCCAGCCCATTGCCCAGGGTGCCCCCCAGCAGAAGACCGGCAGCGAGCAGCTGCAGGGGGCGTCCTGGGCGCAACCGCAGGATCCAGATCACCAGCAGCAGGGCGACCGCTGCACTGATCAGGGCCAGAATCGGGGTGGCGCCACTGAACAGGCTGAACGCTGCCCCGCGGTTGTAGACCAGCTCGAGCGCGATCACACCCGGGACCCAGCCCCGGCTGTCGCCAACCATCAGGGCTGACATGGCCCAGGCCTTGCTGATCTGGTCGAGCAGCAGGACAACAGTTGCCATCGCCAGACTCGCCAGTCTCCAGCGCCTCGAAGCAGTCATGGCGACAGTTTGAGCCCACGGCGCAGAACCAGCGCCAACACCGCCGCTGCACAGCAGAGCAGCAACTGGCCAGGTAACGGCGCCAGGCTGTAACTGACCACGGTCTGGGCCAGTCCCTGGGGCCAGCGTCCAGCCAGACCACCCAACAGCAGATTCAGCAATCCGCACAGCTGCAGAACCAGCAGGCCGCCGAGGCTGGCGCCCAACAACTTGAGCAGGGCATCCATTCCGCTTTGGCGGGCCAGCCGACCTGTCAGCCAGGCGGCGGGGATGAACCCCACCAGATAGCCGAACCCTGGATCCAGCAGGTAGCCGACACCACCCCCACCCTGAAACACCGGCAACTGAAACAGCCCCAGGCTGAGGTAAGCGACCGCCGCCAGCATGGCGCTGCGAGGGCCTCCGACCAGGGCTGTTAGGAGCAGGGCAGGCACCTGCAGCGTCATCGGCAGCGGCAACACCTGCAGGCCGCCCTGGGGATCCGGCACAGGCAGGGCAGCGCTCACAAGACCCCCGGCCAGGATCAACATCAAGCCGGCAAGAGCACCGCTCCAGGTGGCTATGGCACGCAAGTTGAGCACCATCAGGCAATGACCGCCATCCTGCAGCAGGTAGGGTCCGCGAACCAGCGCTTGAGGGAACCGTGATCGACGAACCGGTGCCGTTCGCTGTCGGGGATGGGGTGCAGCTACGCCAACAACCGCCCTATCTCAAGACCGCTGACCCGATGCCGATGCTCAGGCCGGCTGATCTGATCGGGCTCGACGAGGTCGGGCAGGTGGTTGGCCTACGGGCAGCCCATCAGCTGGCCGTCCGCTTTCGCCGCGGCACGTTTCTGTTGGAGGCGGACGCCCTCAGACGGATTGATCGCGGTTGAGGGGGTGGCGGCTCCAGGCCTGAGCTGCGGCCTGGAGACCGTCGCTGGGGCCGCACAGACTCAGCTTTGGTGCGTTCAGGCTGCGCCGGGCCGCCATCTGCAGCGTCTCACTGGTCAAGGTGGCGGCCCGCGACAGGCAGTCCGCGATGAAACGCGAACCCAGGCCGAACCCCAGCAGTAGCGCCTCCCGATCGGCGACCTGACCACAGGTCTGACGGCCCATCGCCTCCTGTCCCAGGTATTTCGCCTTGGCCAGAGTCAGTGCATCGTGGGACAGGGGCTGCTCGAGCATCCGCTGCCATTCATCCAGCAGAGCCGTGCAGGCTTCGGCGGCACGGTCGGCATTGGTGGACAAATGCCAGATGAAGGGGGTGGCACCGCGACGGGCTGGCATGTGAACCCCCACGTCGTAAGCCAGACCGCGCTCCTCACGCAGGGTGATGAACAGACGACTCGACATGCCCAGACCCAGGTGGGCCTGGAGCAGGCGCAACGGCAGGTTGTCGGCTTCGGCCAGGGGGACCGTCGTGCAGCCCAGCATCAGCACGACCTGCTCGGTGTCTTCTTCAATCAGCGATAACGGGGAACCACTGAAGGCGGGGTGTGGCTCCAACGGTCGTCCAGGGGCTTCGACCTGCCAGGGATCCCGGCTGATCGATGACTCCAGGGCATCGCGTGCGGTGTCGCTCAGGCCACCGGCGATCACCAGCGCGGCCCCTCGCTGGCCCAGTTGAACCAACTGCCGTGCCAGGTCGTGCTGCCCAAGCGGTTCGAGTTCTGCGGCGATCCCCAGGGGGTCGTGTCCATAGGGGCCCTGCCCGTAGAGCTGGTGCCGCAAAGCTTCGTGGCACAGTTGAAAGGGGTCTTCCCGTTGGCGCTGCAGTGCCTGAAGATTGAGTTGGCGTTCGATGGCGATCTGCGCCGGCTCCAGAGTCGGACGGCTGGCCATCTGCACCAGCAGCGGCAGCAGAACCGTGGCGTCTTCGCTGGCGCATTTGAGGCTGATCACCAGGCTGTCCTCGCCGGCCTCGGCGCGCAGGGCCGCGCCCCGACCCTCAACCAGGTCGGCCAGCGCATCGGCATCAAGATCACCACACCCCCGGGTCAGCAATCCAGCCAGCAGTTGGTGAAGTCCGCGCTGATCAGCGGGATCGGCGCTGCTGCCACCGGCGATCCACAGCCGGGCCGCTAGCAGTCCTGGTGAGCGATGCGCATGGCAGCTCAGCAGAAGTCCGCCGCTCAACGTCTGCCGGATCCATGGGGTCGTGCTCATGCCGGCACCGCTTCGAGGACACAGGCGGCTGCCGGATCCAACAGCGCAAAACTCTGCTGCAGTTGGCGGTCATCGACCCCACGCAGGGCCCGCAAGGGATCGTTGAGGTCGCTTGGACGCCGCCAGAGCGCCCCATTGCCGATCACGCCGGCGATGCCGGCTGCCGCCTCCAGGCCAAACCGGTACCCATTGGCAACCAGTTTTCTGCCCCGGTCAAGCTCGGCGCCGCTCGGCAGCGTCTGCTGAACATCCTCGAGCACACGGGCGATCTGCTGGCGCACAGACGGCAGATCAGCCGGATCGCAGACCGCCTCGAGCAGGGCCAGGCTGCCGCATTCGAGCACCTGCAGGTCGAGATCGATGCTCTCAACCAACCTGAGCTCCTCACGCAGACGGGCCACCAGACGGCTGCGGCGCCCTTCGGCCAGCAGGCTGGTGGCCAGATCCATGGCCGCCACTGCCTGGCGGTCTGATGCGCCTGGAAGCGACCAGGCCATCAACAGCCGGGCTGCTTCAAGGCGGGCAAACGGGCGGCGATGCTCTCCTGGACGCACGTGCAGCTGAGGCGGTGGCGGCACGGCAGCGGTGCTGGGCAACGTGCCAAGCGGCGACCCCTGCAGATGCTCGAGCAGGGTCATCAGCTGGGGCTGTTCGAGGGGGCCGCTCAACGCCAGCACACAGTGTTCGGCGCCATAGAGGCGTTGTTGGAACCTGCGCATGGTGGCGGCTGTGTGCGCCTCGAGCTGGTCCCGTTCACCAAGAATCGCCCGTCCGTAGGGATGGGCGCCACATCCGAGCTGCAGCAACGTCTGCAGGGCCATCTCATCCGGCTGGTCCTGGCTCTGGGCCAGTTCCTCCAGCACAACCTGGCGCTCCAGGTCCAGGTCCTCCTGGTCAAGACGGGGCCTGAGCACCAGATCCAGGAGCAAGTCACAGGCCTGGACGATCGCCTCGGGTGGCACCAGCACGTGGTAGTGCACATCGTCAAAGCCCGTCGCCGCATTGCTGCTGCCGCCGAGGGCCTCGATCTGCAGGTCAAAGTCCCCGGCGTGCAGGCGATCGCTGCCTTTGAACACCATGTGCTCAAGAAAGTGGGCCATCCCGCTTTCCTCTGGGCTTTCAAAGGCACTGCCTGCTCGGCACCACAGGTCAAGGCAGATGAGTGGTGCTTCGGGCAGATTCAGACTCACCACCGTCGCCCCCGCATTCAACCGCTGGCTGTGCACGGCCTCCAGGCCCTCGAGCAGGGGTGTCTGGGCAATCGGTGACACGAACAGACCCATGGCAGGATCTGCATTCTGCTGGGCGCCGTGCCGATGAGCCTTCATCCGTTGATGGAATCGCTGGCTGTCTGCATCCGTCAGCGTTGGCAGGGTCTTGACGGTCTGACGTCGCTGCCCCTGGCGCCAGACCTCGAAGAGATCAGTGGCAGCCTCGAGGGTGAGGCCCTGTTCATTCGCAATGAACTGGCGGCGGCACGGGGGTTGCGCAAGATGCACCTCGAAACCGCTCGTCTCGGCGCTGGTCTGCAGATCCTGCATTGCGTCTGGTTTCCCGACCCGCGCTTTGACTTGCCGGTCTTCGGTGCCGATGTGGTCGCCTCGCCGGCCGGCGTCTCGGCCGCCATCGCCGATCTGTCGCCCACCCGGGGACAGCTGCCCGAGCTGATGGACCAGGCCTTGTCCAGCCGCCCCTGCTTTGCCTTTCGCCAACGACGGGAGCTGCCCCCCTGGGGCGCGATCTTCTCGCCCCACGTCTGTTTCATCAGACCCGATGGGCTTGATGAAGAACAGGGATTTGTCGCCTGGGTCGACACCCTGCTCGCGGTGTTGAGCGAAGCGATCGCAGCCGGCGAGCCCGACCCCGCAGACGCCCCCGCTACGGTTCAACGCTGGAACGGTCAGCTCGGCTATTGCAGACAGCAGAAACGCAACGACAAGACCCGGCGGGTGCTCGAGAAAGCGTTCAACCCGGCGTGGGCCGACCGCTACATCGAGGAGCTGCTGTTCGACGATCCACCGGCCCTGTGATGTCTTTTTTCCGCGTCATCACCCGCAAACCCTGGGTGGCTCTGGGTGCAGCCGTGGTGGTCGTCCTGGCGATCAGCCTGGTCCGTCCGCCGAACAAACCGAGCCCTGTGGCCAAGGTCCCTGGCGACCCGGCCACCGCGCGCAGTCAGGCTCCGATTGCTCCCGTCGGCGCTGGCGTCGCAGCGTTGGGGCGGCTTGAGCCCGCTGGGGATGTTCGAACCCTCGCCGCCCCTGCCGGCGGCATGGGGGTCAGCCCCAGAGTGTCTGAGCTCTATGTGCGCGAGGGTGATCTGGTGCGTCGCGGCCAGGTGCTGGCCAGTTTTGACAACCGTCCGGGATTGCTGGCCCAACGTCAGTTGTTGCAGACCCGCATCGCTGCACTGGAGACCCAGTTGCGCATCTTCGAAGGTCAGATGCGCCGCTACAGGGGCCTGACCCGCTCCGGTGCCAATCCGGCGGGTGATCTGGATGATCGTGAGATCCAGCTCTCCGACAAACGGGCCCGGCTCAGTGAGGCCAGGGCCGAACTGACCAAGCTGGAGACGGAGCTGGCGTTATCGCAGCTCCGTTCTCCCATCGATGGTCTGGTGCTGCGGGTCTTTGCCCAGCCTGGTGAGCGCCCTAATGCAAACGGCATTCTCGAAGTCGGTGCCAACCAGACGATGGAGGCCGTCGCCGAGGTCTACGAAAGCGACATCAGCAGGGTTCGGCTGGGTCAGCGCGTCCGGCTCGAAAGTGAAAGTGGGGGTTACAAAGGAACCGTCATGGCCCGGGTCATCCGCATCAGCCCCCAGGTGCGGCAGCGCCAGGTGCTCAGCACCGACCCCAGTGCCGATGCCGATGCCCGCATCGTTGAAGTTCGCCTGGCGCTGGACCCGGCCGAGAGCAGCCGATTGCGCAGTCTGGCCGGCTTGAAGGTGATCGCCCGCTTTGAACCCTGAGTGATGCTGTCACGGGTTCTGGCATCGATCGGTGGTCTCTGGCGCAGCCGTCGAATCCCACTGGCCTGGTTGTTGCTGACCCGCCAGCCGATGCGTCTGGCCGTTGCCCTTGCCGGCATTGCCTTTGCGGGCATTCTGATGTTCATGCAGCTGGGCTTCAGGGATGGCCTGTTTGAGGCCAGCGTGACCGTGCACAAGCTGTTCGACACCGATGTGGTGTTGTTGAGTCCAAGGACCACCAGCTCCATCGGCATGGCCAGTTTTCCCAGGCGACGCCTGGTGCAGACCCTGGCCGATCCCGAGGTCGTCAGCATCAGCCCTGTCAATTGGAATCTGCTGTTGTGGCGCAATCCAGAAGCCCGGACGACCCGTTCAATCCTGACCCTCGGGTTTGAACCGGACGATCCGATCTTTCTCGATCCGGCGATCAGCAGCCAGGCCAAGTTGCTTCAGAACCGTGGCTGGATTTTGTTCGACGAACGCTCACGCCCAGAGTTTGGGCCGGTCTCGGCCTGGTTGAAGCAGGGCCGCACGGTGGAGACAGAAGTCTCCGGTGAACGGATCCGCGTCGCCGGACTGGTGTCGTTGGGGCCATCCTTCGGCGCAGACGGCAACATGATCACCAGCCGTGAGACCTATCTCCGGTTGATGCCCAATTCGCCTCCGGGCAACATCGAACTGGGCTTGATCCGTCTGCAACCCGGCGCTGACCCCGATGCTGCGGTCAGCCGGTTGAAACGTCTGCTGCCCGGTGATGTCAGGGTGCTCACCAAGGCCGGTTTTGAGGAACTTGAGAAGACCTACTGGCGAACGAGCACAGCGATTGGTTTCATCTTCACCCTGGGGGCCGGCATGGGTTTCGTCGTCGGCTGCGTGATCGTTTATCAGATCCTTTACTCCGATGTCAGCGATCATCTCCCTGAATACGCCACGCTGATGGCGATGGGGTATCGGCTCCCCGGCCTGCTCGGTGTGGTCGCCCGTGAGGGTCTGCTGCTGGCGGTGCTGGGGTACCTCCCTGCCTACGTGGCAGGCCAGGGGCTGTATGCCCTGGTGCGCAGCGGCACACGACTCCCTGTGGTGATGGATCCCCAACGGGCCCTGCTGGTTTTCAGCATGATCCTGGTGATGTGTCTGGGCTCGGCCGGGCTGGCAATGCGGCGTCTGGGTGATGCCGACCCCGCCGAGATCTTCTGATCACAGGATCGAGAGACCCGATCATGCAAACACCTTCACCCCCGAACAACCGGCCGCCCTCGGCGGCGATCGCGGTCCAGGGACTCAGCCATTGGTACGGCCGAGGGGATGCCCAACGGCAGGTGCTGCAGGAGGTCGAGCTCAGCATCGCCGCCGGTGAGGTGGTGCTGCTGACCGGCCCTTCGGGTTGCGGAAAGACCACGCTCCTGACCCTGGTCGGGGCGTTGCGCCAGGTCCAGGCAGGCTCGGTCCAACTGTTCGGGGCCGAGCTGCTGGGTGCCGGTCGACGCGAACGCCAGCAGTTGCGCCGTCGCATCGGCATGATCTTTCAGGGACACAACCTGCTGCGCTGCCTGACGGCAGAACAGAACGTGCAGATGGGTGCCGACCTGCTTCCAGGCCTGGGGTACCGGGCCCGACGCGACCAGGCCCGCGAATGGTTGCGGGCCGTGGGCCTGGGGGACCACCTGGGCAAACTGCCCCACGACCTCTCAGGTGGCCAGAAGCAGCGCGTCGCCATCGCCCGGGCCCTGGCAGCACGCCCGGAACTGTTGCTGGCCGATGAGCCCACCGCGGCTCTCGACAGCCGCAGCGGTCGCGAAGTGGTCGATCTGCTGCGCCGCCTTGCCCGTGACCAGGGCTGTGCCGTGCTGATGGTCACCCATGATCCCCGCATTCTCGATGTGGCCGACCGCCTGCTGCGCATGGAGGACGGACGTCTGTTCGATCAGGTGCTCGAGGCTTGACGAGTAAGCTGTTGGAACGACAACCCCTTGTCTCCACCGCATGGCCAAGCGCAGAAATCTGAAGAAGGAAAAGCAGGAACGCAACCGGGCCTACGCCCGCAAGTTCAAGAAGCGCAAGCTGCGCAATGACGGCCGGGGCGAGGGTGCAGGCAATGGTGTGACCGGCACGGCCAGCAACGGCGGCGCCGCTGATTGATTCGTCCGGGCTCTCCGCCCGACCCAGCGATCACCAGGGGTGACCCACGGGGCACCCCTTTTTTTTGACCTGAAGCGGCCATGTTCCTCAGCGTCGTCATTCCCACCTACAACCGCCTGCCGATCCTGCAGAAGTGCCTCTTGGCCTTGGAACGGCAAACCGTGGCCGCGCCGATCACGGGCTACGAAGTCGTGTTGGTTGACGACGGCTCCACCGACGCAACGGTCAGCTGGGTTCAGCAGGAGGCCCAGCGGCTGCCCCATGTGCGCCTGATCTGCCAGGACCATGGTGGCCCTGCTGAAGGCCGAAACCGTGGCGTTGAGGCTGCACGCGGTGATGTGATTGTCTTCATTGACAGTGATCTGGTTGTCACAGACGGGTTTCTCCACGCCCATGCCCAGACCCTGACCCGGACCTGGCAGGACAGCGGTGACCGCCTGTGCTTTACCTATGGATCCGTGATCAACACGGCCGATTTCGACAATCCCACCGCCGAGCGCCACAAACTGCGCGACTGGTCAGGGGCTTATTTCGCGACCGGCAATGTGGCCATCGATCGCCAGCTGCTCGAACAGGCCGGACTGTTTGACACCGCGTTCCGTCTCTACGGCTGGGAGGATCTGGAGCTCGGCGAGCGCCTGCGCCAGCTTGGTGTGCGGTTGGTTCGCTGCCCCCAGGCGGTTGGCTATCACTGGCATCCGCCGCTGAGCCTTGAGCAGCTGCCGCGCCTGATCCAGGTCGAGCAGGAACGTGCGCGCATGGGTCTGCTGTTCTTTCGCAAACACCCGACCCAGCGGGTGCGGCTGATCATCCAGTACACCTGGTTTCATCGCCTCCTCTGGGAGCTGTTGACCCTGGGCGGACTTCTGAATGAGCGCAGCTTGCGTCCGCTTCTTGGCTGGTTGATCCGCCGTGGTCATGCGGCTCTGGCGATGGAGCTGCTACGGCTGCCACTCAACCGCATCGGAGTGCGCAGCCTGTTTCGTGAGGCGCGAAACACCATTTGATAGCTTGGTTGGGTCATCCAACTCCGCACACCTGCGTGTTTCGGGTGATCGCCCTTCAGTTCGTGCCCCTCGCGCGAACCGCTGGACGGTCCCTGGCAGGTGGAGGCAAACCCGAAACCCACTCCAATGGCTGTTGTTACCCTCGCCGAAATGATGGAGGCTGGCGCCCACTTTGGGCACCAGACCCGTCGCTGGAATCCCAAGATGTCGCGCTACATCTATTGCGCGCGCAATGGGGTGCACATCATCGATCTCGTGCAGACCGCCGTCTGCATGAACAATGCCTACAAGTGGGTCCGCAGTGCTGCCCGCAGCGGCAAGCGCTTCCTGTTTGTTGGTACCAAGAAACAGGCTTCTGAAGTCATCGCCCAAGAGGCCACCCGTTGTGGTGCCGCCTATGTCAACCAGCGTTGGCTGGGCGGCATGCTGACCAACTGGACGACGATGCGGGCTCGCATTGACCGGCTCAAGGATCTGGAGCGCATGGAGTCCTCAGGGGCAATCGCCATGCGTCCCAAGAAAGAAGCTGCCGTCCTGCGACGCGAACTGGAGCGCCTTCAGAAGTATCTGGGTGGTCTCAAGTCGATGCGTCGACTTCCCGATGTCGTGATCCTCGTCGACCAACGTCGCGAGACCAATGCGGTTCTCGAAGCCAGAAAACTTGATATTCCTTTGGTGTCGATGCTGGACACCAATTGCGATCCGGATCTCTGCGACGTTCCCATTCCTTGCAACGACGACGCAGTGCGCTCGGTGCAGCTGGTGCTGGGCCGCCTGGCTGACGCGATCAATGAAGGCCGGCACGGTGCCGGTGACGCTGGTAGCGAAGACGAGGGCTGATCCATTGCCCCACCTGGGGCCAGCCAACCTGTCTTTGTCTTGATCCATGGGTCTGATGCCTGCACTCAGGCCCAATCCTTGTTTCCTTCCCCCCGTTTTCTGTCCAAACCATGGCTGAGATTTCCGCCAAACTCGTCAAGGACCTGCGCGACAAGACTGGCGCCGGCATGATGGATTGCAAGAAAGCCCTGGCAGAGACCAACGGCGACACCGAAAAGGCCATTGAATGGCTTCGCCAGAAAGGCATTGCCAGTGCCGAGAAGAAGTCCGGACGCACTGCTGCAGAAGGTGCCGTCGGCAGTTACATCCACACTGGCGCACGTGTTGGTGTGCTTGTCGAAGTCAACTGTGAAACCGACTTCGTTGCCCGTGGCGATGTGTTTCAAGAGTTGCTTCGCAACGTGGCCATGCAGATCGCGGCCTGCCCCAATGTTGAGTACGTGAGCGTCGATCAGATCCCCGCCGACGTTGCCGCCAAAGAGAAAGCGATTGAGATGGGCCGTGACGACCTTGCTGGCAAGCCCGAAGCAATGAAGGAAAAGATTGTCGAAGGTCGCATCGGCAAACGTCTCAAGGAACTGGCCCTGCTGGAGCAGCCTTTCATCAAAGACAGCGGGATGACGGTGTCTGAAATGGTCAAACAAGCTGCTGGCAAGCTTGGTGAAAACATTCAGGTCCGTCGCTTCACCCGTTACACGCTCGGTGAAGGCATCGAGATTGAGAAGGCCGATTTTGCGGCTGAAGTGGCAGCCATGCAGGCCGCCTGATCCCCTTGGAGCCGTCCTCGGCGCGCACCGGAACAGCCCAGCAGCTTGAAGACCTGCGCGCCAGGATCTCGGAGGGCAATCCAGAGCACTACCGCCACTGGGCCCTGTATCTGCAGGTCCTGCGGGAGTCCCTGCCAGCAGCGGTCGACCGCTGCTGTTTTCATCTGGCCGTCGAGGTCTATCCGAACCGCTACCGCCAACTGCCGCTTGCCGCCAGGCAGGAGCTGCATCAGCGCATGGCCAACCTGGTCCAGCGCTGCGGTTCGCTTCTCACCGTTGAACAGCTGTTGGCGCTGGCAGCCCAGCAGCGCCGACGTCAGCAACGGTTGGTTCGCCGTCAGCGGCGCCGCTGGTTGGCCACTCTGCAACAGGAGCAAGGGGGAGGACCGTTTGAGGCGGCGTTTGATGCGGCTGGTCCCGCGGTTCATCCTTCGCCTGATGAGCCCCCGGGCTCTGTCCATCTGGGCATGGGGTTACCGATCAGCCTTGAACTGTTCACCCCCAGCCCATTTGCACCAACCGGGCTGGCAGAAGCGGCACCACGAACTGGTCTCCCTGTGGATCCGCCCGACGATTCTCAGGGGCCCCATGACCTGATCGCGGCCTTCAGTCGCATGCTCGCCTCGGCTGCGGATGCCGAAGCGGACCCATCCAGTCCACTGGACCCACCCGCTCGAGCGGGGTTGCTGCCCAGCCATCCGCTGCAGTTGCTGCGATGGATGGATGAGCTGGATGGGGCGTTGGCCAGGCGCTTGCGGAACCTGTCCCATGCTCTCAACGTGGAACTGGTTCGTCTGGGTCTCTGCCCGAATCTGGCCCCCCTTCATCTGTTGGAGGCCGTGGCCGCTGGACAGCTTGAACCCCAGAACGCCCCGCTCAATCTGCTGCGTCTGAACGGCCTCAGTGACCAGATGCCCGATGCCCCTGAGGCGCACGGTCTGGTTGTCTTTCTGCGGCAGGTTGACCTGGAAGCCGACCAGCCCCGCTTGCGCACCTGCCGCAGCCGCCTGCGCCAGGTGCGCCAGGAGGTGCGCAGAATGGCGCAGACCTACCACCGCCTGGAGCGACGCCTGCAGGCCCTTGAAGCTGAACAGCTGTGGCTGCACGATCACTCCACAGCCAGGATCCAGTCGAGCCAGGGCCAGGGCTAGAGCAACGGCTGGACCGTTGGATGGCCCCTCTGTCCCAGGGGTTGCAACTGGAGGCGGATCGAGGGTTTGCCAACCTCCAGGGTCGTCATGACCGTTTTGCTGGCTTCATCTGCCGCCAGTTGGCTGACCCGCCACTGCCGCTCCTGCCACGGGAGCAGGACCAACGGCAGACGTTGTTGGATGGATTCGCGCGTTACGACCAGCTTGGACTTGGCCAACGGCTGCGGTTGGTCCGTCTGACTCGGGAGTGGTTGTTGGAACTGCGGCGGCGCAGCCGTCCCCCTGCCGTTGTCGCTGCTCCGCGGCTACGGCTGGCTGAACCGACAGCGAGTGGTTCCAGCCAGGGGGCCGCCGTCGCGCTCAAACCGGACACACCTTTGGCTGATGTCCGAGGCATCGGACCCCGCACGGCAACCCGTCTGGCCCAGCTGGGTCTGTTGCTGGTGCGTGACCTGCTGCACTATTACCCCCGTGACTACGTCGATTACGCCAATCTGCGGCGGATCAGCACGCTCGAACCTGGGCAAACAGCCACAATCGTGGCCACGGTGCGCCGCTCTCATGCCTTTGTGAGTCCACGCAACCCCAATCTCGGCATCCTTGAGTTGCAGGTCCAGGATCCGACCGGGCGCCTGCGCATCAGTCGGTTTTATGCCGGTCGCCGGTTCAGTTCTCCCGGATGGCTGGCATCCCAGCAGCGCCAATTTCCTGCTGGAGCCTTGGTGGCTGTCAGCGGCCTGGTCAAGACGACTCCCTACGGACCAGCGTTCCAGGATCCGCTGATGGAGGTGCTTGAACACGCCCACGCCACCCTGCAATCGCAGAGCATCGGCCGGTTGTTGCCGGTGTATGGGCTGACGGAAGGACTGACTGCCGAACGGTTGCGCCAGGCGATGGACGCGGTCCTCAGCGTGGTGGCTGCTTGCCCAGAGCCGCTCCCGCTGGAGCTGCGCCGTCAGGAACACCTGATCGAGCGGTCCCAGGCGCTGGTGGCGATTCACCAGCCCCGGGATCAGCAGTCCCTCGAGGCCGCCCGCACCCGTCTGGTCTTTGATGAGTTTTTGTTGTTGCAGTTGGGCCTTGCCCAGCGCCGTCGCCAGCTGAAGGCCACGCAGGCCTTGCCCCTGACCACGGCACCGGCGGGAGAGGGGCACCAGAACCCTGCAAGCACAGACCTGGTTGGCCGCTTTCTGGCATTGCTACCCTTTGCCCTGACCGGTGCCCAGAGCCGTGTTCTGGCCGAGATCCGGGCAGACCTAGGCCGACATGAACCGATGGCCCGCCTCGTGCAGGGGGATGTCGGCAGCGGCAAGACGGTTGTTGCCCTGGCTGCGCTGCTGACGGCGATCGAGGCCGGCTGCCAGGGTGCCCTGATGGCGCCGACCGAGGTGCTGGCCCAGCAACATGCCGCCAAGATCATCAGCTGGCTCAACCAGCTTCACGTCCGGAGTGCGTTGTTGACCGGTTCAACCCCGATGAAGCAACGGCGACGCATCTTGGACGATCTGGCCAACGGTCAGTTGCAGTTGCTGGTGGGGACCCATGCTCTGCTGGAAGACCCGGTCGACTTTGCCCGCCTTGGCCTGGTGGTGGTGGATGAACAACATCGCTTTGGAGTGAATCAGCGCAACAGGTTGCTCGCCAAAGGGCTGCAGCCGCACCTGTTGACCATGACAGCGACACCCATTCCGCGCACCCTGGCCCTGTCCCTGCACGGCGATCTGGATGTGAGCCAGATCGATGAATTGCCGCCCGAGCGCCAGCCGATCGAGACGCGTGTGCTGCGTGGATCAGCACGCCAGGAGGCCTATGCCCTGATCCGAGATCAGGTGGCCCTTGGGCAACGCGCCTATGTGGTGCTGCCACTGGTCGAGGAATCCGAGAAAATCGAGCTTCGCTCGGCTGTTGAGGTGCATGCCCAGTTGAGCCAGGAGGTCTTTGCCGACCTCAGCGTGGGATTGCTCCATGGACGTCTCAGCAGTGATGCCAAGCAGCAGGCGATCACAGCCTTTGCTGAAGGAGAGACCCAGGTGCTTGTGAGCACCACCGTGGTGGAGGTGGGCGTTGATGTGCCTGCCGCCACGGTGATGGTGATTGAGCACGCCGATCGTTTTGGCTTGGCCCAGTTGCATCAGCTGCGTGGCCGGGTGGGGCGTGGGGCTGCGCGCTCCTATTGCCTGCTGATCAACGACAGCAGCAATCCCCAGGCCGCCCAGCGTCTGAACCTGCTGGAGCGCTCCAGTGATGGCTTTGAGATTGCCGAGATGGATCTGCGCCTCCGTGGGCCGGGACAGGTTCTTGGCACCAGGCAGTCTGGATTGCCTGATCTGGCCCTGGCCAGTCTGAGCACGGATGGTGCCGTACTCGAACGGGCGCGCGCCGTGGCCCAAGAGATCACGGCTCGTGATCCCGATCTGCGCAACCATCCACTCCTGGCCAAGATGCTGCAAGACCAGCGGCGGCGCCAGATTGAAGCTGCCGTTCAGCTCAACTGACGACTGATGCACCAAGGCTCGGCAGCACGTCCGTGGCAGCAGATTCCGATTCAGGACTGCGGCGAAGCGCTCATCCCACTACCGCCGGTGCTGTTGCGATGCACCCCCCATCCCTATGCGGCCCTGGGGGCTCCCTACGGGCCTGATCAGACCCCATTTGCCTTGCGGCAGGGCGTGGTCGAACGCCTGCTGCAGGCCCAGGCAACGCTCCAGACAGCGCACCCGGAGTATCGGCTGGCCATCTTCGATGGTTGGCGTCCAGTGGCGGTGCAGGCGTTCATGGTGGGACACACCATTCAGCAGCGCTGCCTGCAACAGGGTGTCGATCCCACGATCCCCTCGTCTGAGCTCACCCGCATCACGGGTGAGGTTGGACGCTTCTGGGCCCCTCCGAGCGCCGATCCCGCGACCCCACCACCCCACAGCACGGGGGGTGCCGTCGACCTCACCCTGGTTGACGCATCCGGGTTGCCTCTGCCCATGGGGGGGGAAATCGATGCGATTGGACCGGTGTCCGAACCGGACCATTACGCGGTATGCGCTGCAGCCGAACCGGATGCCGAGGAGGCGCGTTGGCACAGGCATCGTCAGATGTTGAACTGGGCCATGACCGCGGCCGGCTTTGCCCGTCACCCCAACGAGTGGTGGCATTTCAGTGTGGGCGACCAGTTGTGGGCCTGGATCAGCCAGGCACCGTTGGCGCGTTACGGCAGGGTCGACCCCTGAAGCAGCGCAAGAACCCGTTCCCGTCCGCTGGTGTTGATGAAGGCACCAAAGCTGCGGCGACCGCCGGCCTGCTGCCACGCCAGCAGCAATGGCTCAAGGGTGGACTCGAGCTGCTCGAGTGGCATGCGCTCAAGGTAAGGCTCAGCCAGTTGGGCCAGGTTGGGTGTGCCACCCAGCCACAGCTGGTAGTGATCAACACCGCTCCCCACCAGGCCGATCTCGGCCATGTAGGGGCGGGCACAACCATTGGGACAACCGGTCATGCGCACAAGGACCGGTTTGCTGATGCCAAGGCGTTGGAATTGGGTGTCGAGCCGTTCAAGCACCGCTGGAAAAATCCGCTCCGCCTCTGTCACCGCCAGGCCGCACAGCGGCAGGGCCGGACAGGCGATGGCGTGGCGTGCCAGCAGCGGTGGGGCCTCCGGCGCATCGAATCCGATCGCGGCCAGCTCCTTGACCAGGGTGGCGCGCTGCGCCGTGGCAATGTTGCAGAGCAGAAGGTCCTGATTGGGTGTCAGCCTGATCTCAAGCTGGTACGTCTCGACCAACCTGCGCAGTCCTGTCTTCTGCTGACCCGCCAGTCGGCCACACAGCAGGGGAAGGCCGACAAACCACTTGCCCGCGGCGATGCGATGCCAGCCGAGGTAATCCTCCAGTTTGGCTTTCGGTTCGAGCCGCAGCCCCTTGATGGGGTGGGGGAACACGTGCTGGAGCTCCTGGCGGAACCAGGCCATGCCACGGTCGTGGATCAGATATTTCATGCGCGCGTGGCGCCGCTGGGCCCGGTCGCCGTGATCGCGCTGCAGGGCGACGATCGCCTGGACCAGGTCGAGGACATGCTCCTGCGCGACGTAGCCAAGAGGATCGGCCGTGCGAGCAAAGGTTTCTTCCTTGTTGTGGGTGCGTCCCATGCCCCCGCCCACATAGACATTGCAACCCTGGGGCCTGCCATTGGGGTCGGTGAACTGCACCAGGCCGATGTCCTGGGTCAGCAGGTCAACGGAGTTGTCGCCAGGGACGGTTACCGCAACCTTGAACTTGCGCGGCATGTAGGTCGAGCCGTAGAGCGGCTCGGCGGTGTCTCCGGAGGACAGCGGAGCCTCAAACTGCCGGGCGCGGACTTTTTTGACGGCCGGTGCGGGTTTGATCCTGTAGCTCAGGTCGCCGTCCACCCACAGATCCAGATAGGAACCCTCGGCGGCATGGGGCGTGAGCAAATCGGCAACTGCCGTGGCCAGCGCACGGGCTGCTGGATAGCCGCCCTTCTGGAACGGTGCGGCTGGGGCCATCACATTGCGATTGATGTCACCGCAGGCCGCCAAGGTTGATCCCATGGACCGCACGATCGTTCCAATGACGTCGCGCAGGCTGTCCTTGCGGATGCCATGCAATTGAAAGGCCTGGCGGGTTGTCGCCCGCAGGGTGCCGTTGCCGTAGCGATCGGCCAATGCATCCAGAGCCAGGTAGAGGGCCGCTGGAATCCGTCCGCCGGGACTGCGGAGGCGCAGCATCATCTGCCAATCCTTGTCCTGGCCCTTCTGACGGTTGTCCCGGTTGTCCTGTTGATAGCTCCCGTGAAACTTCAGGATCTGTACCGCCCCGTCGCTGAAGTTGGGCAGCTCGTTGTCCAGTTCGTCGAGGAGCGGCTGGCGCAGATGATCGCTATCGGCCTTCAGTTGCTCAAACTTGGTGCGCGGAGTGCCACTGGCCAGACTGGGCAGTGGGCCTGCGTCAATGGAAGGCGAACCGGCGGTCACAGGCGAGCGACACCACAAGCGGTCCTAGACCGTAGCGAACAGGGTGTCTGGGCTGGGCGGTTCCTACAGTGGTCACGTGGGGCTATGGACTGCGTTGTCGACCTTTCTGCTGGAAATCGGGACCGAAGAGCTGCCCGCTGATTTTGCTCGGCTGGCGCTGCCGCAGCTCGAACAACTGGTAAAACGCGACTTCAACGAGGCGCGCTTGGGTTTCGGATCGCTGCATTGCACCAGCACCCCGCGACGACTGGTCGTCACCATCGAGAGCCTGGAGGCTGCAGCGCCAGACCTGGAAGAACGGCGCAAAGGCCCGCCGGCAGGCCAGGCCTTCAGTGACGGTGTACCGACGCCTGCAGCCATCGGATTTGCACGCCGCTGCGGTGTGGATCCCGAATCACTGGCTGTGCAACAGACAGCCAAGGGTCCATTTGTCTTCGCCAACGTTCTGCAGAAAGGATGCAGCGCTCAGGAGGTGTTGCAACAGTCCATCCCCCGCTGGATCGCGGCCCTGCAGGGGCGTCGTTTCATGCGCTGGGGGCAAGGAGACAGCCGCTTCTCACGCCCTGTGCGCTGGTTGGTGGCGCTGTTGGATGATCAAGTTGTTCCGGTGCGTTTAGAAGACAGCGATCCCGCGGTGGAGGCCGGTCGTTTCAGCCGGGGCCATCGCCTGATCAGCCCATCCGTTCTGATCAACAATGCAGGCGCCTACCGCCAGTCCATGGCCATGGCAAGCGTTGTGGTGGAGCGTGACGAGCGTGCCGCCGCGATTCGCAGCCAGGTGGAGCAGGCAGCAGAGGCGCTTGACGCCCGGGCTGATCTACCGGACACCCTGTTCTCCGAACTGATCGATCTGGTGGAATCCCCAACCCTGATCGAAGGGAGC
>Ga0169931_10002913_pt1 | contig 27571 bp, 24 predicted proteins | sample Kivu_15m_20L_FD_129675 | JGI IMG/M metagenome (GOLD analysis project Ga0169931, IMG submission 129675) | Freshwater microbial communities from Lake Kivu, Western Province, Rwanda to study Microbial Dark Matter (Phase II) - Kivu_15m_20L... | ecosystem: Environmental > Aquatic > Freshwater > Lake...
ACCCGACGCATCACCGGGGACTGCAAGCTATCGCGCCCGATGAAGATCGTGGTCGACTCGGGCAACGGCATCCCCGGCGCGTCGTCACCCTCGGTGCTGCGCGCTCTGGGCTGCGAAGTGACCGAGCTCTATTCCGAGGTCGACGGTGATTTTCCCAACCACCACCCCGACCCGAGCAAACCCGAGAACCTGGCGGATCTGATTCGTACCGTGCAGACCACCGACGCAGAGATCGGACTTGCCTTCGACGGCGACGGCGACCGCCTGGGCATCGTCACCAAGGACGGTCAGATCATCTATCCGGACAGGCAACTGATGCTGCTGGCCACCGACGTACTGGCACGCAACCCTGGCGCCACGGTGATCTTCGACGTCAAGTGCAGCCAGCGCCTGGCGCCCGCCATCCGCGCCGCTGGCGGCGTGCCGATGATGTGGAAGACCGGCCACTCGCTGATCAAGGCGAAGATGAAGGACATCGGCGCCCCCATCGCCGGCGAGATGAGTGGACACATCTTCTTCGGTGAACGCTGGTATGGCTTCGACGACGCGACCTACACCGCCGCGCGCGTCCTCGAGATCCTTTCGCGAAGTGCCGATCCGAGCCAGGTGCTCAACGACCTGCCCACCAGCCACTCCACCCCCGAACTCAACGTCCCCTGCGCCGAAGGCGAACCCCGGCGTGTGGTGGACGCACTGCAGCAATCGGCTCGTTTCCCGGGCGCCGAAGTCTCCACCATTGATGGCGTACGCGCCGACTACCCCGATGGCTTCGGCCTGATCCGCGCCTCGAACACGACGCCGGTGCTAGTCTTGCGCTTCGAAGGCCAGACCCAGCACGCGCTGGCGCGGATCGAGCGGGATTTCATGGCTGCGTTGCGGGCGGTGAAGGGGGATGCGGTGGTGCAGGGGGCGGGGCATTGAACAATAGATTTTGACCGCCTTCCACATGTCCAAGAAACTGAAGTGGTTCCTCTACCGCCTGTCGGGGAAGATCGCCAAACGCGTGGGAGACCATGAAAAAGCCTCCTACTCGCAGTGCGGAGAGGACCTCATCGTGCGCTTTGTTTTTGATGCGCTGAAAATTCCAAATCCAACATATATTGATATTGGCGCTCACCATCCTACATACCTCAACAATACTTATAAATTTTATCTCGAGGGTTCCCGGGGTGTCAATGTGGAACCCGATCCGGATCTGTTCTCAAGATTTCTCGAAGTGCGTCCTGACGACAAGAACGTCAATGTGGGTGTTGGTGCTGAAGATGGTCACCTTATATTTTATGTGATGACCACCAAGACACTCAATACATTCTCTGAAGAGGAGGCTAACGCTGCAACAAAAACCGGTAGAACCCAAGTTGAGAAGAAAATTTTGCTACCTGTTAAGGGAGTTGTAAACTTGTTGCAAGAATTTTTTCCGGAGACTTGTCCAGACTTTGTCTCGATTGATGTAGAGGGCCTAGATTACGAAATTCTTTCCTCTTGGGACTTTGAGTTGAAAAGACCACGCGTGGTGTGTGTTGAGACAATCGTTTACGACGGGACAAGGAGGGCCGTGCAGCGGAAAGATATAGACGATTTGTTGCAGTCGGCAGGCTATTTTCAGTACGCCCATACGCACATCAATGGGATTTATATTGACTCCAGGGTGTGGTAGTGGATATCTCGACTACGCGGTTTTTTTGTTCATAAAGCTCCTGTAGACTTTCCAGCGGAATTTGTTGAGAACGAGCACGGGCAGAAGGAGAGTTATCAGAAACTTTTCTTTCTTGGTGCTCATGTCATAGTAGTGAATCCAGTCGGTTGACGCTTTCCAGCGCGTAAAGTAATGAACAAGTTCATCTATGGGTGAGCGACTACTTGATTCTGAATCCGATAACTTCGCACTTCTTCCCCCTGCAGCGCTTGGGTGAATTCGCTTGTACATCAAGGTGGTATGGGCACATTTTAATTCGGAATCGCCAAGAATGTGATATAGAAATAATGTATCTAAAAACGCTAGATTTTCAACCTTCTTGTTCGAGAAAAGAAAATCCTTACTATATCTTCTTAGCAACTCTGTCGGGAACAAGCTATAAAAGGCGTTTGATTTTCCTCGCATGCCTGGGTCGATGAAATATGCAATCCTACGCAATGTTCGGGGTCCGGAGAAAGAAATCACCCTATCGTTCGCGACGTGCTTGACAGCGCGGCCTTGACTGTCAATTGCACGTACACGACCGTATGATGGGCAATTCGTTTTTTCAGAGATGGCAAGAAGATCATGAGTCCAATTGTGAGACCACAAATCATCACATGCCGCCCACATGAAGAATCGTCCGCGCGCTTTCTCTAGGACAAACTCGAAATTTCGAAGTGCGCCGATATTCCTTTCCTGCTTGAAATATATAATCCTGCTATCCTTGCTGCTGAGATGTTTGCATATCCTTTCAGTTTGATCGGAGGATGCATTGTCGGAGATGATAAGCTCAAAGTCAGCAAACTCTTGGCTGAGTATGGATGAAATGGCTTCCTCAATAAATTCTTGTCCGTTGTAGACCGGCATGCCGATCGATAATGGAAGAAGTGGCTTGTCTTCCATATATTCTGTAGCCTGCATAGATAAGGTCACTCAAATTCTGATATTGTTTTTCGTTTGAGGTAGCCGTCCGGCGCAACAGTGATGAGAAGTTTGTGCTGTATTTCTTTCTGGACCACGAAGTCTGGATAACTATCCAAAAATGCCGCAACAGCAGTTTTGGGGCTATTTCCAGGACCCCACGGTCGATCGGAGAAAAATTCCTTCGGCATATCCTCAATCAAGGTGTCGAACACAACGCAGTAACTCTCCGGAGATACAAGGGGTGCATACAGTTCCAACTCCTTGAGTACGTGATCATGGGTGTGGTTACTGTCAAGACAAACCAATATGCGTTCGTGTCTTGCGGCGATCGCATGTACTTCCGACGCAATCTCAGTATCAATGCTTGATCCTTCAATCATTTGAATTCGATGCGCAAGAGGGTGTGCCTCAATCGCGGCGCGGTTATGTGATCGGATATCAATGTCAATTCCGAGTACAGTGCGCTTCGGCTTTCTGGCATCTAGCAGCTGGCCGGACTCGGACGCCTCGCACATCTCAAGCAGTGCAAGCATGGATGCACTGAACACAAGAGATCCACCGTGCGCAATGCCTGTTTCGATGATGAGATCGGGTTTGACTTCCCAGATCAGTTCCTGCATCGCCCATGCATCGTTCGGGAACTGGATCGCCGGACGACCCAACCAAGTAAAATTGTAAGCCCACTTGTGTGCTGCGATTTCCCGCACCCAGATACGCGAGAGGGCTTGAAGATCTGTGTCTGCCGCAAGTCCCTGTATGTTACGCCGTACCTCCAGTGCAAACTGCTCTTCAGGCTTCATTTGAAAAATTCCTCCAGTGAATCGTGTGCGGTTTGATAAAAAATTCGCTGCGTCTTCCGAGATTCGCTACCAAATCGAGCGCAGAGACAAATGGCGTGAAATCTCCATGCAGCTGCGGATAAGCTTTGCAGCTGTATTGCATGTAGCGAACTTCGACACCGGCGGCTTCGAACGCTTCATGGTCAAGATAGTGGCGTGCTCCGTGACCTGTGATATAGCGAGTGCCGCCGACCGACTTAATTACCTCGAGTACACGAGCGCTGCCGCCTCCCCCGATAGACATGGCAGAAACATTCCTCCATTGCACTCGGTCTGACAGACCAAAGTATCGAGCAAGTGCACAAGTGGATTTAAACGCAAGGTCGCCGAGATTTTGATCTTCTGAAGAACACAAAACACTTTTCGCGAGCGCAAGCATCTCATCCCGGTACGGCGCATTTCCATAAGCATGAGCAAGTTTCCCTATGTGCTGCTCGCGCCAGACGTCATCATCAGGCAATCGAACCTCACTGATGCGTTGGCCCAGATGCAGATCTTTCAAGGGTACAGACAACCAGCGTATTCCCGTAGGAGTTTTTATTTGTACTCGATTTGTGAAACTTCCTTTGGAGAATTGGACGTCGTCATAACGTACAAAGACATCCGCTAGGCGGATCTGCTCCAGAAAGCCCACCCACGGAAAGTACATTGACTGTGAAATAACGACGTTCACTGCTCGGTCATCCCGTCCAACAGCCATTCCATAAGAACAACATCGTGCCAATTGCCTTCAACGAAAACGTGGGAACGCAGTCGGCCACACTCTCGGAACCCGATCTTGCAGTAGACCTGTCTCGCGACAGCATTGTCCGCCCGTACGCTCAAGTTCAACTTTCGCAGGTTCCAGTACGCAACAAGATACCCTTTGACGAGTGAGATCGCCTCTTTGGCGAAGCCGCGACCTCGAAAATCCGGCAAAACACAGATACCCAGTTCTGCTCGCCTATCCAAAAAGTTAAGTTTGTCGATCTGGAGAAAGCCTCCGCATCGATCTGTAGCCGATTCAGCAATCACATAGAAAAGTCGATCATTGTGTGAGGACCGAGCGCTGAGCCAGTCACGAATCTGCATCGGACTGCTTCCACGCGTGCGGGACAAAAGCTGAGCCTGGATTGAGATGTCATTGCGTAGTGCGGTTAGCGCCGGAATATCAGAATCGATCCAGGGACGCAGCCGCATGTAACGACCCTCGATCACGAGATGTCTCCATCTAGGTAAACAATACTAGTCGATCTCTTTGCCATCCAGGCCATCTCGGCGACGGTTTTCCGGGCAATCGAAGGGTTTAGGCCAATATATATTAACTCAATGGACTCTGGTAATTCGGCTGGTGCCAAAATCGGCTTTTCCATAAGACTCCTGCCTTGTCGAAAAGGGCTGGCGTCAAGAAAGCAATGCAAATCCTCGGGGCGCTTGAGGAGCGAGGCAATGTATGCCCCGTAAAACCCGGATCCATATATGGAAGATCTCTTTTTGGGATGACTTGCTTCCGCTGCTTGGATGTATTCTCCGATCGATACCCAAAAAGCGCTCACATTCTTTGGAGGCTCTAGATCCAACAGCGGAGGGGCTGTAGTCGATTCGCCACGTTTCGCCATGAAAACAAGGGCTCCGCGATGTAAATCTCGATCAATGCGGATCTCGCCGAAGCCCGCTCTTCGAAACAGTGTGAACAAAGAGCTTTCGGTGAAGTGGTTGACATGATCGATGACCACAAAGTCGGCATAGTTTCCGATTGTGTCGGGAACTATCCCGTAAAAGCATCCGTCCGCATTTATCAGATCTCTGATATGACAAACTGTATCGAATGGACGCGGGATGTGTTCCAGAGCGAAAAAAGATGTCACTACGTCAAATCTGGAAATCCATGCTTCAGGAACCACATCTACAGCGTAGCGGCCCTCCGGTAAAAATTCTGTCCAATATTTTCGGTACATGCTGCTAACATCGAACAAGTGCATTTCGAGCCTGGGTTCCACACTCAGCATGCGCTTTGGCATGGCTGCCTTTGCGCAGCCATAGTCGAGGATTCGCATCCCTGGTTTCAGTGGAACATTTTTTTCCATAACTTGCAACTGATGTTCCGTACGATAAACAACATGACCGTTTGTGACCTCGTAGATCTGATCCTCGTCTTCGTGATTGAGCAGGATTCTGTAGTCACTTTCATAGTATCCTTTCGTGTCTTTCAATTCGTTCCCGAATAGATGCCCGCACCCACGACATTGCCATACGTAAACCTTTCCTGACCGGAATTCGCAAAGGGATGTGAGCGATCGTTCCGAAGACGACTTGAAAATAAGATCGACTGATGTCGAGTCACAGATTGGACATGCGTACATCATGGCTCTCCCTCTTCAACGAAAAGTTCGGGGTGGATGTCCCGGAAGTCAACTCCAGACGCATATGAACCACGCCATCCATGAGCGGATCCAGTTGGGTCTGCAAAATTGAAATATCTGAACTGCATGCTCCAGCGCGATCGATCAGAGGTGTTGTGGCCGGACGCATGGAGGACGAGGAAGTCCAGTACGATCAAGTCTGTCGGCTCGGTTAGCGGTTCGATCTTTGGGTATCGAGCGAGATAGCGTGATTCATTGAGAATGCGAAGCGAGTAAGCACCGATTCGACCCGAGCCTTCCGGATCATGGATGAAGACCGGTAAAGGTCCTTCGCTTTGAGAGCCGATGCAGACCGATACCGGACCTATCTGTGGAGTAATCGGAACCAGCGGGCTCCAGAACACAAGTCCATCCAAGCTTCTCAATTGTGCGGGATATTCTTGGTGCCACAGTGCGCGATATCTGTCCTCGTACGGATTGTCGATCCGGATTCCGTATCCGCCAGCGGCTACCCCAGGGGTGGCGCCAGGGCGGAGTTCGCAGAACAATCTTTCGTGATCAACATGGCTCACAAGCCTTAGAAATGCAGGAATTTGCTTGACTGCGTCGTAGATCTCGCCGCCCCAAGGACGGTGGAGCGCAATCAGATCGCGGAAACCTGCATCAAAATTAGCTCCGCAAAATTCGGCACGCTCGTCATTAAGTCCATGACGACGGATCGTCCTTCCAATGATGTCATAGATGCCTTGCTGTACCGCCCGTACGTCTTCAATCCTGTAGAAGTTCTTTATAACTAGCACGCCATCGCGCCGGAACTGATCGATCTGCGATGGTGTCAGGAATGATTTGCTCATCACGACGCGCTTTTCGCTTCCAGCAGCCTCGTGACGACATCGCATACACGCTGCAAGTCGGAAGTTGTCATGTCGTGATAGCTGGGTAGATTGATCGCACGGTCAGATATTTCTGAAGCGTTCGCATTCCTGGACATGGAACTGAAGGCGGGCAGTCCAGAAAGAGGCCAGAAGAAAACCCGGGCATCGATACTCTCAGCGGAAAAAGCGGCCTGGATCTGATCTCGGTCAATTCCAGTTGTTTGATTGAAAACAACCGTGGGCATCCAGAAGCCGTTCTCCGTGCCGGGCGGCTCCGGGTTTAGTGTCAAAGTGGTGTGGGATGACAAAGCCTGGCGATATCCGCTCATGATCATACGTTTACGAGCGACGAGTTCTTCCACTCGTTCAAGTTGAGCACAACCGATCGCCGCCTGCAAGTTGGAGATCTTGTACTTGAATCCGATGAGCTCAGGCCAGAACTGTTTATTTTGATTCCGGGCGCGGCCATGATTACTTAGTGTCAGTACCTTTTCGTACAAGTTTTCGTCGTCTGTGACGAACATTCCGCCTTCACCCGTGGTGATTGTCTTGGTTCCGTGAAAGGAAAAGGTGCCAAAACGTCCCATCGAGCCCGCGCGCTTGCCATGCCATACCGAGCCAATAGCCTCAGCAGCGTCTTCTATGACATCGATTCCGTGCCTTCGGCCTATGGCCAATAGACGATCCATATTACATAAATTGCCATAGAGATGCACTGCGATGATCGCTTTTGTCCGGTCGGTGATGGCCGCTTCTGCCAATTCCGGATCAATGCACCAAGTGTCAGCGAGGATATCGACGAATACCGGCTTGGCGCCCAAGTGCAGGACCGGTGCAGCAGTTGCAATCCAGTTGGTGTCAGCCATGATCACTTCGTCACCTGGCCCTATTCCCAGGGCTGCCAAACCCATGTGCAAGGCTCCAGTGCAACTGGACGTGGCGATTGCATGATTGACGCCGAGATGCGCAGCGAAGGCGTTTTCGAATCGTCCTATGTACTCGTAACAGCGTTCACCCCATCCGTTGATGGTGGCATCTGTGGCGTAGCGGATCTCCAACTCGGTGATCGAGGGTTTGGTGTACGGGATTCGAGGTTTCACTGGACAATGAGTTGTGGTATGGCTTCGACGAACTTGACCGATCGATTGGCAAGGTCTGCCAGATCGGCGCGAATCTCTCTCCCAAGGTTCCACGGGAGTACGAGCACAAAGTCCGGCCTATCCTGACGCAAGTTTTCCGGCGGAAAGATCGGGATATGACTGCCAGGCAGGTACTTGCCTTGTTTGGCTGTGGCTGCATCACAGACTCGGGGTAGCAGATCTGGCTTGATTCCAGCGTAGTTCAAAAGCGTGTTCCCTTTCGCTGCGGCGCCGTAGGCGACTACACGCTTTCCGGCACGCTTCTGCTCGACAAGGAATAGCAGAAGGTCATCCTTGATTCGATCTGCTCGAGCTTGGAAGCTGGTGTACTTTTGGATCTGCGTCAATCCTTCGTCGGCTTCGCGCCTGATCATGGCAGATACTCTCTTGCTTTCCTGGCGCTGCGCCCGCGTCAGACAACCGTAAACTCTGAGACTGCCACCATGGGTGGTCAGTTCCTCGACATCCCACACTCGCAGACCTGCTGCTGCGAAGATCTTTACCACGGTCGTCAGAGATAGATAAGAAAAATGTTCGTGATACACCGTATCGAACTGAGCCTGATCGATTAACCGCATGAGGTGCGGAAATTCCAATGTCACCGCGCCTTCTGGATTCAGAAGTGCGGCAATGCCCCTCGTGAAGTCATTTATATCAGGCACATGGGCATAGACGTTGTTACCGATGAGGAGGTCTGCTGTATGGCCCTGTGCAGCCAGCCTCCGCGCCAGCGCGGCGCCAAAAAATTCAGACAGTACGGGGATACCCAGCGACCGAGCCGCTTGAGCGGTGCCTGCCGTTGGCTCGATGCCTAGGCACGGGATGCCAGCGTTGACGAAGTTGCGCAACAGGTAGCCATCATTGGAGGCCACTTCAATGACCTTGCTGCCTGCATCCAGACCGAGCAGTTTGGTGATATGACGGCAATATTGTTCGGCGTGTGCCAACCAACTACTTGACGTGCTGGAGTAGTAGGCGTAGTCTGCTTTGAAAAGTTCTTCTGCCTGAGCATAGTCTTCGGTCTGTACCAACCAGCAGTGATGGCACACCTTCACCCGTAGAGGAAAGGTCATCTCCGGACGCGTCAAGTCCTCTGTTCGCAGGTATGCGTTGGAGGGTGGGGCAAAGCCCAAGTCCAAGAAGGTGTGCTGCAATACGTTGCCGCAGTGTCGACATCTCATTTCGGGAGTCCTAGGAAACTCTCGTCCAGGAGCGGGTGTTTGAGGTCACGCGCGGAAAGGTCCCTCGCTTCCAGTGGCCATCTGATACCGAGTCGTGGGTCATCGTGTCGCAGACCTCCTTCGGCTGTGGGCTCGTAGAAGGCAGTGTGGAGGTAGAGCAATTCGCTGTCCGGTGCCAACGCTTGGAACCCATGCGCAAATCCTTCGGGGATCACCAGCATGGCACCACTATTGGGCGTCAATTCCTCTGCGTGCCAGCGTAGAAAGGTCGGTGAATCCATCCTCAAGTCCACAGCGACGTCCCAAATCCGTCCACTCAGACAGCGTACAAGCTTCATCTCTGCGTGTGGGGCTCGTTGGAAGTGCAGGCCACGTACGGCGCCGACCTGATGCGTCAGGGAGTGATTGACCTGAACGATCCGTCTACCTTGGAGGACTGACGCCAAGGCCTGCTCACAGAAGAGCCGGCTGAAGGCGCCTCGTGAATCCGTGAAGGCCTGGGTTGTGGCGACCTTCAACCCTTCCAGTGGCGTGTCGACGACGTTCATGCATCTGCCCAGCGAAGCCCCAGACGTCGAGCTGACGACACGTAGGCGCAGAGATCATCTTCTGTCGAAAGCGATGCATCCTGCTGCCATCGGCGGTACCAAGACGCGGTGCGCGCAAGCGTGGTGTCCAGCTCCCAGACAGGTCGCCAGCCTAGCTTGACGCGGGCCTTGGCGCAATCCAGATGTAGCAAAGCCGCTTCATGGGGCTGTGGTTGGTTCGTCACCTGCCATTGGAGCATTGGCCAATGGCCTTGCAGGATACGCAGAACCTCTTCGACCGTCCGGGTACCTTCTGCCTCCGGACCGAAGTTCCAGGCCTCTGCACACTCACGCCTGCCCGCAAGCAACTCCTGACCCAACTGCAGGTAACCGCTCAGGCAATCCAATACATGCTGCCATGGGCGCGTCGCCCTCGGGGAGCGGATGGTCAAGGGCTTGCCAGCGGTCAAGGACCGCACCAAATCTGGGATCAGTCTGTCTTCCGACCAGTCACCGCCTCCCACGACGTTACCTGCTCGGCTGGTGGCCAACAGTGGTGCTCCTGTGTTGTTGAAGTAGGAGCTGCGGTAGCTGTTGACCACCAGTTCGCTGCCAGCCTTCGATGCGCTGTAGGGGTCATGCCCACCCAATGGGTCGGTTTCACGGTAGCCCCAGGGCCATTCCTTGTTGTCGTAGCACTTGTCAGTTGTGACGACGACCACCGCACGGACACCGGGCGTTTCGCGCACGGCATCCAGCACGTGCGCTGTGCCCAACACGTTCGTGGCCCACGTTGGGGCAGGCTCCCGGTAGCCCCGGCGTACCAGCGGTTGCGCCGCCAAGTGGAAGACGATTTCTGGCCGCGCCCTCGACATGACGCGCTTGACAGCATCTGCATCCCGGATGTCGAGGCGATGATCTGCGGCATGCGAATGCAGCAGGGCCCAATGGCTGGGCGTCGTGGCTGGATCCAGAGCGATGCCTGTCACATCAGCTTCCATGGATTCGAGCCACTGCACAAGCCAACTGCCCTTGAAGCCTGTGTGTCCGGTCACGAGCACACGCCGGCCGGCGTAGGTGCTCGCAAAGCAGGTACGCATCACCAAGTCTTCCATGGGGCGTTGCCACGGGCCCAGAGCTCTTCGAGATGATTCTTGTCGCGCAGCGTGTCCATGGGCTGCCAGAAACCGTCGTGGTCATAGGCCATCAGCTGGCCTTGCCGTGCGAGCTCTTCCAGAGGGCCGCTCTCCCATGAGGTGCGATCGCCCTCGATGAGGTCCATGACGGCTGGACTCAGAACGAAGAAGCCACCGTTGATACGTCCTCCATCACCCCGAGGTTTCTCGGTGAAGGCAGAGACTTCGTCACCCGCGCGCTCGAGTGCGCCATAGCGTCCGGGCGGGCTGACCGCTGTGACTGTAGCCCACCTGCCGTGTTGACGGTGAAACCGGATCGAGGCGGTGATGTCGACATCGCTCAAGCCATCGCCGTAGGTGAAGCAGAACTCTTGCTCGTTCACAACGTAGTCCATCACGCGCTTCAGGCGACCACCCGTCAAGGTCTCATCCCCCGTGTCGATGAGAGTCACCTTCCAGGGTTCGGCCTTTTTCTGATGGACGACCATCTCGTTCGTGCGCATGTCGAATGTCACGTCGGACATGTGAAGGAAGTAGTTGGCAAAGTATTCCTTGATGACGTAGCCTCTGTATCCACAACAGATGATGAAATCGTCGACGCCGTGATGAGAGTACATCTTCATGATATGCCACAGGATCGGTTTCCCACCGATCTCGATCATGGGCTTGGGCTTCAAATGTGTTTCTTCGGAAATTCTTGTTCCGAGACCACCTGCCAAGATAACAGCCTTCATTTCATTCGTACCGTAAATAATGGAGCATCGACATCATTGCAGATGCAGGCACTCAATGAGTTTCAGGCTGGAATTTCGTGGAATAGCCGGCATCCAGATCCGACCAGATGCGTTCGAGCTGAACGCAAAAAGCTGACGTGTTGAGCCTTGGTTCAGCGGTCAACACTGAGCGTCTGAGCCTCGATAGGGCCCGCAACTGCCAGCTTCCCTTCGGTCTTCGCACACACCGATCGAACTCGCTGATCCATACGTCCCCTTGGGCGCCGAGGAGGATGTCCCGGGCGTTCAGGTCGACATGATCGAAGCCATGATCATGAAAACGCCGAATCGTCTCACCGATCGCCTTCCAAGGCAAGGACACGGTATGCGTATCCTCTGTCAGATGATGCGTAAGAGGCAAGGCACCAGGTATCCGCTCTATGAGCAAGTCAGCCTTGTAAGAATACCGGCCTGCACGTACAACCCTGACGCCCAATGGTCGCGGGACCGGCAGACCGAGCGATCGCATCTGGCTCAGCAGGGCGAAAGCTCGTATCGACCTGCCCGTCAGACCGACCTTCCCGACGTGTCGGTCAACTGACCGTCGCGAGACGAGGCTGTGGCGGTGGAAATGGTGAAGGACGAGTTCTCCATTGCCATGACGCAGGAATCGCTCGCTGCGTTGAGCGTTATCGGTGGCGGACCATGAACCTTTGTGTTGCCATGCGTTCACATTGAACGGGTGCTTGGGTAGGGGGGGTATGAAGGTCTGGTCCGTCCACGACAGTTCGTCTTGCGTCCGGACGCGGCGCAGACTTCCGACCGGCGACACCAGAATCTGCTTCACGAGCTCGGCCGTTCGATAGGCCGCCCCCGTGCTGTGTCGATAGATCTCGTGCCCGGCAAGAGCCATGACCTGTCTGTGGTCTTCGTCCTTCATCAGCCTTGATAGTTCTTGAACAAGTTCAATGCCTTCGGCCTCATCAATCCACCCCACAGCAGAATGTCGGTCGAGTTGGCTGAAAACGGCTGCGAAGTTGCGGACATGACGGCCAGAAATCACCGCGCAGCGATGCATCATGGCTTCGATCGGATTGTGGCCGCCATGAGGGATCAGGCTTCCGCCGATGAAAGCCAGCTCTGCGAGGGCGAACCAGGTCTGCATTTCGCCCATCGAATCGGCGAGCCAGACGCTCTGGCTGGTGTCTGGAAACTCGCCTCGGCTGCGCCGTACGCATGCGAAGCCGCGCGACTGGATGAGTCTGGCGACCGCATCGAAGCGTTGGGGATGTCTGGGAGCCACGATGAGCAGCCAGCGCTCGTCGATGTCCCTCATTTGCTCCCAAGCCTGCAGGATCCGCGATTCCTCGCCTTCATGCGTACTCGCGGCGACGAGCACTGTCCTCGGACCGATGCGCTGCCGGATCACCGCTGACGCAGCCACTTGGGCTGGATCGGGCTCTACATCCGACTTCAGGTTGCCGGTGATGACCAAGCGACTTTCGTTGACACCGAGATACTTGAACCGTCGCGCGGTGGCGAGGTCCTGTGCCAACACCAGGTGCAGCGATGACAACATGTCGAACGTCAGCCTTTCGAAGCGCCGATACCGCCGACAGGACCGCGCCGACAGGCGGGCGTTTGCCAGCATCACCGGGATGCACCGCTGCTGTGCCTCGTGGAGCAGGTTGGGCCAGAGTTCGGTCTCGATCAGCACGATCACTCGCGGATCCAATTCATCCAGAAAACGTCCAACGATCGGGCCCGCGTCAAGGGGCAGGAAGCGTACCAAGGCCTGCTCCCCGAAGTCGGCTTGCAAGCGTCTGGCACCCGTGAGACTGGTACATGTGAGCGTCAACGGCAGGCTTGGCATGTCCCGCGCCAGCTGGTGCACCAAAGGCGCTGCAGCCACGATCTCCCCCACGGACGCGGCATGGATCAGCACGCCGTGGCGACGTTCGGACGAGATGCCGGGCAGGCCCAAGCGCTCGGCGAAGCGGTTCTTGCCCGCATGTGTCTTCGTTCGCGCTCCCATCCATAGCGAGTACAACCAGAGGATCGGGACCGCTGCAATCCAGACGAGCGAGAACAGACGTCTGATCACACTCGTGTCCATCCAGACGGCACGAGGTCTCGATCGTCAAGGCTCGCTGTGTCGGCGAACCACCGCTTCGGGGCGACGATGTGCCCTTGTCCTGTCTTCAGCCATGCGCCCCACCAACTGAGGGTTGAGTTCGCGATGATGTGATGCTCGGCTCCGCGCATCAGCCAGAGGTCGGACAAGGCATCACGGGGGTGTCCCGAGTCCACGAAGATCATGGGCCGCGCCAGGCGGAGATGCTCTCTGGCCCACGCCATGTCATCGGAGAAGACGTAGAAACGGCAATCTGCCGGGATGAGCGACGCTGCCTGCATGTAGTAATCAAGTCCGCAGGCCGCATAGAGGTTGCGGTTCTTCTCTGAACTGATGTAGTCGCCTCTGCGCACATGGATGGCACAGCTCGGCCGTGTGGACATCTCATGCGCCAGTCGAACGCTGAACTCGTCTGCCGCCGGTGGCGGGCTGAGTTCAGTTCGAATCTGCGAGGCGACATCCTTGAAATATCTCTCGGACTGGAAGCCTCCGACCAAGGCCACGGATTGACCGATGCCCTCGAAACCCGGGTCGAAGTGGAAGTGAGATTCCCGGTAGGTCGTTGGCAGCATGCCTAGCCATTCCTGGAGGGCCGAAATCCACTTCCTGGACATCCTCGGGATCCACCCACCGGCAGGCGCTTGGATCACCCTGTGCCCCGCCAGCGGGAGGCGCCCGAGTTCATAACGCCGATGCCTGCGCCGGTCGTAAAAGGACAGATCCAGCGTCAGGGGCAAGCCCAGGCGCAGCGACAACGAACGCGCCGCGGCGTACTGGAACATCTGGTTGCCCAGCCCGCCAGCCAATTTGACGATGATCCCGTGTTCCATCCCGCTGGCCTGTCTGACGCCGAGGGACTCAGGCCAGTGGCCTGTCGAGTGGAACCACGTCGTACCGATGCCCTGGCTTTCTGGCAAGGCGACGACGCAGCCGTCGCTCCAGATGCTTCTTCCAGGCACGACGCAGGTCGACCCAGAGCCCGTGTCGCGAGAAGGGGCCTCGTGTCGCTTGACGGTCGATCGTGGTGTTGAACGCAGGATCGAGGCCAGAGGTTTGCAGGATGTTCTTCTGGATGCACACGGCCGGCTGCAGTTGCACGACCCGCAAGTTGTGCCGTGCCCGCGACAAGGGGTGGAAGATCACCTGGTCGACGGGGTCTGCGAGCGGCCATGTGGTGTCGAGCAGTTTTGCGGCGCCGATGCGGGTCACGACGTAGCCGGCAGTGCCACCGTGCCAGCTCAACAGGGGATGCAGGCCGTGACGTACTCCGGGTATCGGGACCCCTTGATGGGTGACGACCTTTCGGCCGGTGGTCTCGAGCTTGATGACATCCGCTTCAGGCTGCTCCCGGTCGATTGCCTCCAGTACCTCGCATATGTCGAGCGACAACACCGCATCGTCCTCGAAGACTGCAGCGCAAGGAAGATCGTCCTTGACCACACGCTCCCAGATCGCCCTGTGACTGAGGAAGAGCCCGATTTCGCCCCGGTTGATCGGCTGGAAATCAAAGGTTGGGGCTCGCAGGCGGTCGCAATCAGTGTCGGACATCGCCTTCCCGTCGACCCCCGCAAGCCTCTCGAACGGCATCCCGCATCGCTGGGCCTGGGTGCCGAAGAACGCGAGCCGCTCGGGACTGCGGTCCAGGTTGATGAGAAAGCACTTCATGCGGGTGCAACGACATCGAGTGCCTGCATGGCGGTGCGACCGTTGTCTTCGATCACCACCGAAAATTTCACCTCTCCAACAACCCGCTCACCTCCGCCAGATCCTGCGCCGTCAGTTGTCCCGCGGCCAGTTTCAGGCGCAGGCCGGCCAGGACGGAGTCGTTCATCGCGCGAGCGAGATTGGCGCGGGTCTGGAAGAGTTGGGTTTGGGCGTTGAGGACGTCGAGGTTCACACGGACGCCGACGCGGTAACCCAACTGTGTGGCCTCCAGCGCCAGACGGGACGACGCCTCGGCGGCTTCGAGGGCCTTGATCTGCGCGCGACCGGATTGCAGGCCGAAGAAGGCCTGGCGGGTGGCCTGCGAGACGCTGCGCTGCGCGGCGGCCAGGTCGTTGCGTGCCTTGCCCTCGAGCTCGGCGGTTTCGCGGATACGGTTCTGTGTCGAGCCGCCGGTGTACAGCGGCATATTGAACTGAAGACCGACCTGCGCCGACGAACTCATGCCGGACGAGGTGGCGAAGCTGCCGCCATTGCGCGTGGTGTTGAGGGAGCCGACGGCGTCGACCGTGGGCTTCTCGGCCGCAGCAGCCTTGGAGGACTCGAGCTTGGCGATCTCGACGCCGAGTGCCGCCTTGATGACCGCCGGGTGCTCGCCGGCGGCCTTGTCGACCCAGGCCTGCACGTCGTCTGGCGTGACCGGCGGCAGGATCAGGCCGCTGCGCAAGCCCTTGGGGGCCACGCCAGCGGCGCCGACCAACTGGTCCAGTGCGATGCGCTTGGTGCGAAGGTCGTTCTCGGCTGCGATCTCCTGCGCCAGCGCCAGATCAAACCTGGCCTGTGCTTCACGGGTGTCGGTGATGGTGGCGGTGCCCACCTCGAAGTTGCGCCGAGCCGACGCCAACTGTTCGGTGATGGCAGCCTTGCTGGCCTTCGTGGCTTCGAGGGCCTGCTGCGACGTCAACACATCGAAGTAGGCCTGGCTCAGGCGGATGATCAGATCCTGCTCGCTGGACTGCAGGTCGGTTCGCGCCAACTGCAGACTGCGGCGCGCCTGGGCGATCGTCGCCTGGTTGGCGCGGTTCAAGAGCGGGAACCGCCCGCTGACGGTGGCGCCGATCGCGTTGGTGTCGCCGGTGCCGCGTGGCTGGTCCAGGAAGCTGGCCGTGGCGCTGCCCGAAAGACTCGCACTCGGCCGGCTCAGTGCGTCGGCCTGCGCCGCCTTGAACTCCGCCGCCTTGGTGTTGGCGCGAGCGGCGAGCACGGCGGCGTCATACGTCTTCGCGGCCTCGTAGAGTTCCAGCAGCGACTGGGCCTGGGCGGCAGACATGCAGGCGGTGGCCACAGCGCTGATCGCGGCCCACTTCAGGGATCTGGAGGTCATGCAGGAGTCCTCGGTCGTTCGTGTGGGCCTCAGCGGGCTCTACTTGAGAAGCTCAGAAGCGAAACTGACTGGGCTCGGGGAAGCCCTTCAACCTGGGCGCCACGGTGTCGAACAGGTCTTCGTGCGACCAGGCGCCGCTCGCGCCACGGGTGTACAGGCGCGCTCGCATGATCGGCATCTGTCCGACGATGGCCACCAGCCGGCCACCGGGCTTCAATTGCTCGAGCAGTGCCGCTGGCACCTCCGCCACCGAGCCGGACAGGATGATGGCGTCGTAGGGGGCGCGTTGGGGCCAGCCCTCGGCACCGTTGGCATGGACGATGCGCGCGTTGACCACGCCCGCCTGGCTCAGGTTCTTCTCGGCCGTGAGGGCTTGCGCCGGGTCGATCTCCAGGCTCGTGACATCTGCCGCCAACGCCGCGAGCAGCGCGGCCATGTAGCCCGATCCCGTACCGATCTCCAGCACGCGATCGGATTCGCGCAGTCGCAACTCCTGGGCCAGACGTGCCTCCACACGCGGCTCCAACATGCTGGCGCCGGCATCCGCACCGTCGCGCAGCGGGATGCGTGTGTCGACGAAGGCCATCGCCCGGTGCTGCGGGGGTACGAAATCCTCGCGCTTGAGCCGGCCCAACGCGTGCAGCACCGTCGGGTCGAGCACATCCCAGGGGCGGATCTGCTGCTCGATCATGTTGAAGCGGGCGTGTTCGACATCCATGGGCAGAGGTGGTCGAGATGTGGACGAGAGGTGGATGGGTGCGTCGTGTCGGCGGTGCGAGCCATGGGTTCTGGGGCACGTTCTGGAGGCCCGTGAACGATCCGGGATTCTACGGGGCCCTCGATGCGGAGGGGCTGGATGGCCAGCCCATGGCCCGACGCGCCCAGCCGGCGAAATCGTCAAGGTAGAGATAGACCACCGGCACCACCACCAGCGTGAGCAGCGATGAGGTGATCAGCCCGCCGATGACGGCCTGGCCCATGGGCGCGCGTTGCTCGCTGCCCTCGGTCAGGGCGAAGGCCAGGGGCACCATGCCGAAGATCATCGCCAGTGTGGTCATCAGGATGGGGCGCAGGCGCACGCGTGCCGCTTCAAGCAGGGCCTGGGCCCGGTCCATGCCGGCGGCACGCGCCCGGTTGGCGAAGTCCACCAGCAGGATGGCATTCTTGGTCACCAATCCCATCAGCATGATCACGCCGATCACGGAGAACATGTTGAGCGTGCTGCGCCACAGCAGCAGCGCCAGCACCACGCCGATCAGGGTCAACGGCAGCGACGCCATCAGTGCCACCGGCTGCAGGAAGCTGCGGAACTGCGACGCCAGGATCATGTAGATGAAGATCACCGCCAGCGCCAGCGCCGACACGGCGTAGGCGAAGCTCTCCTGCATGTCCTTGGTGGAGCCGCCGAACCGATAGGTGTAGCCGGGCGGCAGCGGCGTCGATTCCAGCACCCGGCGCGCGGCGGCCGAGACCTCGCCCAGCGAACGCCCCGCGGTGTTGGCGGTGATCTCGACCTCGCGGTTCAGGTCGCGACGGTTGACCTGGCTGGGGCCCAGGCCGGGGCGCAGGTCGGCGACCTGCGACAACCTCACGATGCGGGCGGAGCCGTCGGCCTGCGTGCCGGCGGCCAGGCCGAGTGCAGCCATCTGTTCGAGCGACTCCCGGTCGGACGGCGCGAGGCGTACCTTGATGTCGTGCGCCAGATCGTTGCCCGAGCGCCACTGCCCGACCGTCTCCCCGGCCACCAGGCTGCGCAAGGTGCTGGTGATGGCACCCACCGACAGGCCGGCGTCGGCCGCGGCCTCACGCCGGACGACCACGCTGACGACCGGCTTGCTCGCCTTCATGCTGGAGTCGAGGTCGGTCAGCCCGGGGATCTGTTGCAGTTGTGCCGTCAAACGATCTGTCAGCCGCTGCAACTCCGCCAGGTCCGGGCCCTGGATCGACAGCGAGATCGGCTTGGAGCCGCTCACCCCATCGAGCAGGCCGACGTGGGTGACGGTGATGCCCGGCACCGCGGCCAGGCGTTGTCGCAGCACCGCCGACAACTCGTCGACGCTGCGCTGGCGGTCCTTGCGGTCCACCAGGCGCGCGTAGACGCTGGCATAGATGCGGCCCTGCGCCTGCCCGCTGTTGATCGTGACGACGGTGTAGCGCACTTCGGGCAATTCGCGCAGCATCGCATCGACCTGTCGCGCACGCGCCTCGGTCACCTCGATCGACGAACCCACCGGGGTGTAGAAGCTCACCGAGGTTTCCGAGAAGTCGGCCTTGGGCACGAATTCCGTGCCCAGCAGAGGCACCAGCCCGATGCTGCCCACCATCGTGCCCAGCGCCATGCCCAGCGTGGCGAGGCGGTGGCGCAGCGACCATCCCAGCGCGCGCACATAGGCCTCGCCCAGCCGGTGCTGGAAGCGGTCCATCGCGTGAGTCAACCGCCCGAAGCTGTGGTCGTACCAGTTGCGCGGCTGAAAGGGCTGTCCCTCCCGGTCGATGGCCGGGTCGTGCCACACCGAGCTGAGCATCGGGTCGAGCGTGAAGCTGACGAACATCGAGATCAGCACCGCTGCGACGATGGTGATGCCGAACTCGTGGAAGAACTTGCCGATGATCCCGCCCATGAAACCGATCGGCAGGAACACCGCGACGATGGACAGCGTGGTGGCCAGCACCGCCAGCCCGATCTCGTTGGTGCCGTCCAGTGCTGCCGCATGCGGCGTCTTGCCCATCTGCACGTGACGCACGATGTTCTCGCGCACGACGATGGCGTCGTCGATCAGCAGACCGATGCACAGGCTCAGCGCCATCAGCGTGACCATGTTCAGCGAGAAGCCGAACAGTTCCATGAAGAAGAAGGTGCCCACCAGCGCGATCGGCAGCGTCAGGCCGGTGATCACCGTCGAGCGCCAGGAGTTCAGGAACAGGAAGACGATCAGCACCGTCAGGATCGCGCCTTCGACGAGTGTGCGGCGCACGTTGTCCACCGCCACGCGGATGGGCCTGGAGGTGTCGCGCACCACCTGTGCGGCCATGCCCGGCGGGAGTTCGGCCTGCAGCGCGGCCACCGCACGCGTCAGCCCTTCGACCACCTCGATCGTGTTCTCGCCCTGGTTCTTCACCACCTCCACCGCAACCATGCGCTCACCGTTGTACAGGGCGAGCGACTCCACCTCCTCGGGGCCGTCGACCACATCGGCCACCTGCCACAGGCGCACCGGCTGCTGCGACGTGCCACGCCGCGCGACGATGATCTCGCGCAACTCCTGCGGCGCCTGCACGGCGGCCTCGATCTGGATCACGCGCTCCTGTTCGCGTGCGCGCAGCGTGCCGGCTGGCAGATCCCGGTTCTCGGTGCGCAGGGCGTTGACGACCTGCTCGACGCCCACGCCCAGGGCCTCCATCGCCGCTGGACGCAGGTAGACGTTGATCTCGCGCTTGCGCGCACCGGCGATCGTGACCGAGCCGACGCCACGCACGTTCTCCAGCCGCTTCTTGACGAGCTGCTCGGCTGTCGCGCTGAGCTCGGTCGGGCTGCGGCTGCCGTCGGGCGATATCAGCGCCAGCGTGAACACCGGGCGCGAGGCCGGGTCGAAGCGCTGGATGCGCGACTCCTTGACCTCGGCGCGCAAGCGGGGCCGCACCAGCGCGACCTTCTCGCGCACGTCATCGGCCGCCTTGCGGCTGTCGACGTCGAGGTTGAACTGCACGATGACGACGGACACACCCTCGTAGCTGCGCGAGAACACCTGGCTGATGCCGCCGATGGTGTTGAGCGTCTCCTCGATGCGCTGGGTGACCTCGATCTCGACGATCTCCGGCGAGGCGCCCGGGTAGTCGGTGGAGACGACGACGGTCGGGAACTCGATGTTCGGGAACTGGTCGACCTTCAGGCGCTGCACGCCGAAGACCCCGAGCACGATGAAGGCGAGCATCACCATCACCGCCATGACCGGGTTGCCGATCGACACACGGGTGAACCACATGGTGTCGAGCCTCAGCGCGTGGGGGTGGTCGGTGCGGGCGCGGCAGCGGACGAGGGGCCGGCGGCGCCGCGGGCCGCGCCATCGACCGCCGATGCACGCCAGGCCGCGCCCTCTGCGACGGCACCGACCGAGCCGGCGAGCACGCGGTCACCCTCGGTCAGACCCTCGACGATCTCGACCGCATCCTGGCCTGCCGCCCGGCCCCGCACCCCGGTGCGCACCGTGCGTGAAGTGATGCGCGAGCCCTGCAACACCCTGACATAGGGCAAGGGTCGGTCGACCCGCACCGCAGAGGGCGGCACTGTCAGCGCGACGCGTTCTTCGAGCAGCACCTCACCACGCGCGAACAGGCCCTGGCGCAGACCGGGCTGCCCGTCGATGCCCAGGTACACCGCCACCGCGCGCGAGCCCGGCTGTGCGCTCGGGTTGATGCGCGCCACGCGGGCCTCGATCTCGCCCGGTACGCCGTCGACCTGCAGCGTGGCCGGCCGGCCCGGTTGGAGGCCGACGATGTCCTCGGCGGGCACCGCCACTTCGATCTCCATGCGCGACAGATCGACGATCTCCAGGATGCGGGCATCGACCGGCGCGCGCTCGCCCGGCTGCATCATGCGCTGCGCGACCCAGCCGTCGATCGGTGCGCTGAGCGTGGCATCGGCGAGCGACTTGGCGGCCAGATCCGCCGCCGCCTGCGCCACCGACAGCGCCGCGCGTGCAGCCGTCTCGTTGTGGATGGAGGTCTCGAGCGCGGTGGGCGAGATGAAGCCCTGGTCCACCAGCGCACGGTTGTTGGCCAGTGCGCGGCGAGCCGTCTCGAACTGCGCCTGCGCCGACGCCACCTGCTGTCGCGCCTGACGCAGCCGGAGGTCGAGTTCCGTGGTGTCCTGCCGCACCAGCACCTGGCCACGCCGCACCTGTTCGCCCTCTCGAACCGAGATCTCGACCACCTCGCCCGGCACACGCGCCTTGACGAGCGTGCTGCGCACGGCCCTGACCGTGCCCGACACCGGGACGCTGCGCGCGAGCGGCGCTGTCCTTGCCGTCAGGATGTCCGCCGTCGTGAGTTCCAGCACCACCGCATCGCTGGCGGTGGCCGATGCGGCCGTCGGCGCAGCAGCAGGTGCCGATGGCCGACGGCCCTGCATCCATGCCGACAGGCCGGCGACCATGGCAGCGATCAGGGCGACGATCAGGGCGAAGACGAGCAACCAGCGCAGGCGGCGATTCATGGGGGAGGGCGGAGCAGGGGCGGGGATGGGGGGAAGGGCGGTGCGGTGCGGAGCGGGGCTGTCTCGGGACAGGCCAGGATGACTCGGTCGCCGCACGCGGAAGTCCAGCGGCTCGGGGCACCGATACGGCGGCCCGCGAGCAAAATCAATTTAGCACGCGATGTCTCCCGCTTCTTTGCGCTGAGGTAAAGCAGCCGCACCCAGGGCACGAATGCCGCCGCTTATCATCCGCGCCGATCTCCACCGCCTGAAAGAGCCCTCTCCTTGGATCCGATCCTGGCCTTCAAGGCCGCCCTGATGGGCATCGTCGAAGGCCTGACCGAGTTCCTGCCCATCTCGTCGACCGGTCACCTCATCCTCGCAGGCTCGCTGCTGGACTTCACCGGCGACGTGGCCAAGGTCTTCGAGATTGCCATCCAGACCGGGGCGATGCTGGCGGTGATCTGGGAGTACCGCCTGCGACTGTCCCGCACGGTCACGGGTCTGACGCATGACCCGGCGGCGCAGCGCTTCGCGCTGAACGTGCTCATCGCCTTCATCCCCGCCGTGGTCCTGGGTCTGGCCTTCGGGGGTTGGGTCAAGGCGCATCTGTTCCACCCGACCGCGGTGGCCTCCGCCTTCATCGTCGGCGGCCTGCTCATCCTGTGGATCGAGCGTCGTCACCGCCAGCGCTTCGGTGACCGCGACCTGCTGGGCGCGCGCCGCGCGAGGGTCGAGACGGTGGACGACATGACGCCGCTGGACGCGCTGAAAGTGGGATTGGTTCAGTGTCTGGCGCTGATTCCGGGCACCAGCCGCTCGGGTGCCACCATCATGGGTGGCATGGTGTTCGGCTTCTCGCGCCGCTGCGCCACCGAGTTCAGTTTCTACCTGGGCATTCCCACCCTCATGGGCGCCGGCGCCTATTCGGTGTGGAAGCAAAGGCAGGTGCTGCAATGGCCGGACCTGCCACTGTTTGCCATCGGCACCGTCTTCGCCTTCTTCAGCGCCTGGCTGTGCATCCGCTGGCTCATCCGTTACGTGTCATCGCACGACTTCACCCTCTTCGCCTGGTACCGGATCGCGTTCGGCTTGGTCGTGCTGCTGACGGCCTGGGGCGGATGGGTCGACTGGAAGGCCTGAAGCGTTGCGGCCGGGACGTCCGGCTCAACCCCGGGTGTAGACCAGGTCCCAGACGCCATGACCGAGGTTCAGGCCCCGCTGCTCGAACTTCGTCAGCGGGCGCCAGACCGGCCTCGGTGCGTAGCCGGCCGACGTGTTGACCAGGGTCGCTTCCTGGCTCAGCACCTGCAGCATCTGCTCGGCATAGGGCTGCCAATCGGTGGCGCAGTGCAGGTAGGCGCCGGGGGCCAGACGACTCGACAGCAGCGCCACCAGCGGCGGCTGGATCAATCGGCGCTTGTGATGACGCTTCTTGGGCCAAGGGTCCGGGAAATAGAGGTGCACACCGGCCAGCGAAGCCGGGGCGATCATCTGCTGCAGCACCTGCACGGCGTCGTGCTGCACGATGCGGATGTTGCCGATGTCCGCCTGCGCGATGTGCTGGAGCAGGGCGCCCACGCCCGGCGGGTGCACCTCGACGCCGATGAAATCGGTGTCCGGTCGGGCGAGCGCGATCTCGGCGGTGGCCGCGCCCATGCCGAAACCGATCTCGAGCACCCTGGGCGCTGCGCGACCGAAAACGGCGTCCCAGTCCGGCACCGCCGGTGCGAAGGGCAGGACGAAACGCGGGCCCAGTTCTTCGAGGGCACGGACCTGCCCGCTGCCCATGCGGCCGGCGCGCAGCACGTAACTGCGCACGGGGCGCGCGCCAGAGGAGGGGTCGGCGCAAGATTCGGTGGTGTGTTCGGTCATCGTCATGCGGGACGGGGCTGGCACGTGGCTACAATTCATCGCTGCTGCGGGTGTAGTTCAATGGCAGAACGGCAGCTTCCCAAGCTTCATACGAGGGTTCGATTCCCTTCACCCGCTCCACCGGATGTCACGGCCACCTCACGAGGTGGCCGTTTTCGTTCTGGCCCTCGGCACCGCAGCGCCGGCGGGGCCGACCTCAAGTCGGATCGGGCCTGACGCCGGACGCCCCGGGCCACGAAGCACCCGCGGCGAGTGCGGCGCGGATCTCCGGCCCGTGCGCATCCAACCCCGGCGGCGGGCGCTCCGATACAGGCCGCTGCCCATCGAAGCGCATCGGCTGGGCCACCATCGGCAGGCTTTCGCAGTCGAGGCGCATGCCCCGGGCCAGCACCTGCGGGTGGGTCAGAGCGTCCGGGATGTTCAGGATCGGCGCACAGGGCACCGCGTGGGGCTCCAGGACAGCCACCCATTCGGCGGTCGTCTTCTCGACCATCCAGCCGGCGATCTCCGGCACGAGCACATCCCGGTGGGCGACGCGGCGAGGGTTGGTGTCGAAGCGCGCATCTCGCGCCACATCGGCCCGACCGGCCAGCGCGCAGAAACGCTGGAACTGGCCGTCGTTGCCCACCGCCAGGACGATGTGGCCGTCCCGGGTGGCAAACACCTGATAGGGCACGATATTGACGTGGGCATTGCCCATGCGGCGCGGCGTCGTGCCGCCGACGAGGTGGTTGCTCGCCTGGTTGGCCAGCATCGCCACCTGCGTGTCGAGCAGCGCCGCGTCGATGTGACGGCCGCGCCCCGTGCGCCCGCGTTCGATCAGCGCGGCCATGATGGCGCCGCTGGCGTACACGCCGGTGAACAGGTCGGCCACGGCCACGCCCACCTTCTGCGGTTCGCTGCCGGTCGTGCCGTCCTTCTCTCCGGTGATGCTCATCAGCCCCCCGGTGGCCTGGATCGCGAAGTCGTAGCCGGCGGCGTGCGCATAAGGGCCGTCCTGGCCGTACCCGGTCACCGAGCAGTAGATCAGGCGCGGGTTCAGCGGCGCCAGGCTCGCGTGGTCGAGCCCGTACTTCGCAAGCTGACCGACCTTGTAGTTCTCGATCAGGACGTCCGCTGCGGCCGCCAACTGCCGCACCATCGCCGAGCCCTCGGCGCTCGAGATGTCGATGGCGATCGAGCGCTTGCCGCGGTTGGCGCTGAGGTAGTACGCTGCCATGCCTTGCGCCGGATCGCCCCAGTAGGGCGGGCCCCAGCCGCGCGTGTCGTCACCCGAGACCGGACGCTCGACCTTGATGACGTCGGCGCCGTAGTCGGCCAGCAGTTGCCCGCACCAGGGGCCGGCGAGCACGCGCGACAGGTCCAGCACACGGATGCCCGCCAGCGGGGCGGGTAGGGCGCCGAGGCCGGTCATTGAAAGGCCTGGATGCCCGTGATCGCGCGCCCGAGGATCAGGGCGTGGATGTCGTGCGTGCCCTCATAGGTGTTGACCACCTCCAGGTTCACCAGGTGGCGCGCGACGCCGTATTCGTCGCTGATGCCGTTGCCGCCCATCATGTCGCGCGCCATGCGGGCGATGTCGAGCGCCTTGCCGCAGGAGTTGCGCTTGAGGATGGAGGTGATTTCCACCGCGGCCACACCCTCGTCCTTCATGCGGCCCAGGCGCAGGCAACCCTGCAGCCCCAGGCTGATCTCGGTCAGCATGTCGGCCAGCTTCTTCTGGATGAGCTGGTTGGCCGCGAGCGGGCGGCCGAACTGCTTGCGGTCCAGCACATACTGGCGCGCACGCTGGAAGCAGTCCTCGGCCGCGCCGAGCGCGCCCCAGGCGATGCCGTAGCGCGCGCTGTTCAGGCAGGTGAAGGGGCCCTTCAGTCCGCGGATCTCGGGGAAGGCGTTCTCCTCGGGGCAGAAGACCTCGTCCATGACGATCTCGCCCGTGGTCGAGGCGCGCAGGCCCACCTTGCCGTGGATGGCCGGCGCAGACAGGCCCTTCCAGCCCTTCTCGAGCACGAAGCCGCGGATCGCGCCCTCGTCGTCCTTGGCCCAGACGACGAAGACGTCGGCAAAGGGCGAGTTCGAGATCCACATCTTGGCGCCGCTGAGGCTGTAGCCGCCGGCCACCTTGCGCGCCCGGGTGATCATGCTGCCGGGGTCGGAGCCGTGATTCGGTTCGGTCAGGCCGAAGCAGCCGATCCACTGCCCGCTGGCGAGCTTGGGCAGGTACTTCTGGCGCTGCGCCTCGGTGCCGAACTCGAAGATCGGCAGCATCACCAGCGAGCTCTGCACGCTCATCATCGAGCGGTAGCCGGAATCGACGCGCTCGACCTCGCGCGCGATCAGGCCGTAGCTGACGTAGTTCAGGCCGGCACCGCCGTACTGCTCAGGCACCGTGGGGCCGAGCAGGCCGAGCTCGCCCATCTCGCGGAAGATCGCGATGTCGGTGTGTTCGTTGCGGAAGGCCAGCTGCACCCGCGGCGCCAGCTTGTCCTGGCAGTAGGCGTGCGCGGCCTCGCGCACGGCGCGCTCGTCGTCGGTGAGCTGGGCGTCGAGGTGGAAGGGGTCGTCCCACTGGAAGCGGGCACTGGTCTTCGAAGCGTGGGCCATGGCGGCGGTCCTGGACTGAAAACCCTCGATCGTAAGCGCTCGGCGCCAGGCCGCGCTCGCGTGGGGCGCACGCGCAGGGATCGATCGATAGAATCTGGTTGAATCAACCAACGCGCTTGCCCGCCTGAAGCACACGCCCCATGGAAACGATCGGCCTGTTCGAAGCCAAGACGCACTTGTCGGCGCTGGTGGCCCGGGCCGAGCGCGGCGAGGAGGTGATCATCACCCGCCACAACAAGCCCGTGGCCAAGCTCGTGCCCGTGGATGGCGTCCCGGCCGGGCTGGTGGCGCGGCGCAGGCAGGCCCTGGCCGAGCTCGAGGCCATCGGCCGGGAGATGGGCGGCCGCAGCGGCGGGCTCACCCGCGAGGAGATCCTCGAGTGGGTGCGCGAGGGCCGCAAGTGATCGTGCTGGACTGCTCGTACACGCTGGCGATGGTGATGCCCGACGAGACCCGGCCGCGCCGGCTGGGGGAGGTCGTCGACGCCCGCCTGTTCGCGCCCACCATCTGGCCCGTGGAAGTGGCGAACGCCCTGCGCAATGGCTTGCGCCGTGGGCGCCTGGTGGAAGCCGAGGTCCAGGCCGTGTGCGCCCAGGTCGAGGCCTTCGCGGTGGAGACCTCGGCCACGCCCGACGTCGGCGTGCGCCAGCGCTTCTTGGCAGCGCACGCCCATGACCTGACGGCCTACGACGCCGCCTACCTCGACCTGGCCTTGCAACGCCACTGCGCGCTGGCCACCCTGGATCATCAACTGGCCGAGGCGGCGCGCCGCGTCGGCGTTCCCGTTCTCGATTGACAGAGCCCCGCATGAAAGCCGCCGACATCCGCTCCACCTTCCTGAAGTTCTTCGAGTCCAAGGGTCACCAGGTGGTGGCCTCGAGCCCGGTGGTGCCCGGCGACGACCCGACGCTGCTGTTCACCAACGCCGGGATGAACCAGTTCAAGGACGTCTTCCTCGGCTTCGACAAGCGGCCCTACACGCGCGCGGCCACCGCGCAGAAGTGCATCCGCGCCGGCGGCAAGCACAACGACCTCGAGAACGTGGGCTACACCGCGCGCCACCACACCTTCTTCGAGATGCTGGGCAACTTCTCGTTCGGCGACTATTTCAAGCATGACGCCATCACCTATGCCTGGGAGCTGCTGACCGAGCACTTCAAGCTGCCCAAGGACAAGCTCTGGGCCACGGTCTACGCCGAGGACGACGAGGCCTACGACATTTGGCTGAAGGTCATCGGCCTGCCCGCCGAGCGCATCGTGCGCATCGGCGACAACAAGGGCGGGCGCTACATGTCGGACAACTTCTGGATGATGGGCGACACCGGCCCCTGCGGCCCGTGCTCCGAGATCTTCTACGACCACGGCCC
>Ga0169931_10002914_pt1 | contig 27563 bp, 25 predicted proteins | sample Kivu_15m_20L_FD_129675 | JGI IMG/M metagenome (GOLD analysis project Ga0169931, IMG submission 129675) | Freshwater microbial communities from Lake Kivu, Western Province, Rwanda to study Microbial Dark Matter (Phase II) - Kivu_15m_20L... | ecosystem: Environmental > Aquatic > Freshwater > Lake...
AATCCCCAGCGGCAAGCATGGCAGCGAAATCTCGCTCGAAAAGTTCGTCGCCCTCGCCGCTTTGCCGGCGCTGGATGACGACTCTCAACAAACGCTCATCGCCCGATCGCACGTGCCCGTCGTGCCCCGGGGCGGAACGTCACTGCACAAGGTCCACTGTCGCTGGACCATCTGAATGCTGCGCCGATAGTGCGCGTTCCGGCCGCCACTGCGCCCGGTCGCGCTTGGCTGATCGTCTTGCGTTCGAATTGTCGTCGTCGTGCTCCGCGACTGGTTCTCTCGCGTAGGAAACGCGGGCCAGAGAATTCGCCGAGCCACACAGAAATAGCCCCATTTCAATTGAAGGAAACCAAATCATGAAATTCCGTCTCGCGATTGCCGCCTTGGCCCTGTTCGCCGTCGTCGCTTCCGGCTCGCTGCGTGCCGAAGAAGAGAAGAAAGCGGAGCCCAAGTGCCCGGTCTCGGGTCAGCCGTGCAAGGCCGAACACACCGTCGCTTTCAACGGCGGCAAGGTGGCGTTCTGCTGCCCTAACTGCCCCAAGGCCTTTGAAGCCGATCCCGAAAAGTTCGCCGCCAAGGCCAACCTGCAGTTGCTCCAGACCGGACAGATCAAGCAGGTAAAGTGCCCGCTCGCCGGTCGCCCAATGGCTGCTGATAAAGTCGTCGAAGTTGAAGGCGTCGAGATTGCCGTCTGCTGCCCCGGCTGCCTGGCCAAGGCCAAGAAAGCCACCGGCGACGACCTGATCACGCTGCTGTTCACCGACGCCAAGAAGGTCGCCTTCGAACCGGTCAAGAAGTAAGCTTCGTACCGCTTCAAGTTCGATAGATCGAAAGGGTCGGAAGCTCCTCCGCGGGCTTCCGGCCCTTTCTTTTTTTACCCCGCATCGCTTCGCATACTAGCACTGCCCGTCCGAACTGCACTTTACCCGACTTGCCGAGTTTTGAGATACTTCGCCGCCTGACACCAGCCCACAGCGCAAGCGAGGGTACCCCGCCGTTCGAGCGTCGATCGGCAAACTTACACGTCTCTTGATGCCCCGCGCCTCACCCCGCGCCCGAAGCGACCATGAAAATCTTCTTCTCGGCCGGCGAACCCAGCGGCGATCTGCACGGAGCCAACCTGATCCGGCAGCTCCGCGCCCAGCGGCCCGACATCGAGGCCGTCGGCTACGGTGGTCCCGAGATGGCCGCTGCCGGCTGCACGCTGCACACGGACATGACCGTGCTGGCCGTGATGTGGATCTTTCGCGTGCTCATCAATCTCCACAAGTTTCTCGCGCTCGCCGGCCGGGCCGATCGCTACTTCCGCCATCATAAGCCCGATGCCGTCGTGCTGATCGACTACCCCGGCTTCAACTGGTGGGTCGCCCGTCGGGCGAAGGCCCACGGCATTCCGGTGTACTACTTCGCGCCGCCGCAGGTCTGGGCCTGGGCCACGCATCGCATCCGCAAGGTTCGCCGCCTGGTCGATCATGTGCTGTGCAGCATGCCGTTCGAGCAAAAATGGTATCGCGAGCGCGGCGCGAATGCCACGTTCATCGGCCATCCCTACTTCGACGAAGTCCGCCGGCAGCAGCTTGATCCACAGTTCCTCGCCGCGCATCGCGACGACGCCCGCCCACTCGTGGCGATTCTTCCCGGCTCGCGCACGCAAGAGGTCGAACATAATTTAAGCTGCTTCCTCAAGGCCGCGGCGATCATCCATGCTCAGGTTCCCCAAGCCCGCTTTGCGATTGCTTCGTTCAAACCGCACCAGGCCGACATGGCTCGCCGCGCCGTCGCCGCCAGCGGACTCGACATCGAAGTCCACCTGAAGCGGACACCCGAGCTGATCCACCTGGCCACGTGCTGCCTGGCCGTGTCGGGCTCCGTCTCGCTCGAACTGCTGTATCAATCGAAGCCCACCGTGATTCACTACGCGATCTCGCGCCTGGCCTACGTGCTGCAGCGCCGTTACCGCCGCGTGAAATACATCACGCTCGTGAATCTACTCTCCGCGGCCGATCCGCTGGACGGTGACGCCACGACCTACGACCCCGATCGCGGCGACACGCCCGAGGTGTTGTATCCCGAGTATGTGACCTGCACGGACAAGTCGCGGCAGGTTGCCGCCCACGCGATTCGCTGGCTCACCGATCCGGCGGAGCGCGAACGGCTGGTTGAGCGGCTCAACGCACTAAAAACCGAGGTGGCCCACGGCGGCGCCGCCAGTAGTGCAGCCGAGTACATCCTGGCCGACCTGGACCGCCGCCCGCAGCCGATTCCCGCCCCGCACTATGCTCCTGCGCCGGCCCCTGCCCCTGCCCCGCTGCCAAAAACACATCCCCGATCCAAGACCGCGGCCTGACCTGCCGCGCTTCCACGGAGTAGAATTTCACGCACGGCCAGCGTTGTGCCGCGTCCCACCCGGCCCCAGGACTCGATCCGCGTGCTGTTCACCGAACCAAACCGGACTCCGTACGATCTTCGTTTCAACTTGTTTGGCATCCCGGTGCGCGTGCATCCGTTCTTCTGGCTGGCCGCCGCAATCCTGGGCGCGGGCGGTGATCCCGATCCCATTCAACTGGTACTGTGGATTGGAACCGTCTTCGTCTCGATCCTGATTCACGAAATGGGACACGCGCTCGCCGCGCGCGCCCATGGCTGGCAACCCTGGATCACGCTCTACGGTTTCGGCGGCCTGGCCGCCTATCGCCCCACCTATCACAGCCACCTCGCGCAGATCGGAATCTCCTTCGCTGGACCGGGAGCAGGCTTCCTCTTTGCCGCGTTGATCGTGGCCGGCGTCAAAGCTTCCGGCCACAACGTGATCTGGACCTGGCCGGAAACGATCTTGCCCGTCAGATTCGAACCCTTTGCGAATCCAAGACTGACGATCCTGATCTTCTATCTGCTCTACGTGAACATCTTCTGGGGACTCGCCAATCTGCTCCCCATCTGGCCGCTCGATGGCGGACGCATCTCGGGCGAGCTGTTCACGATGGCCAACCCGCGCGATGGACTGCAGATGTCGCTCTGGCTGTCGATCTTCGTTGCCGTCGGCGCGGGCGTTCTCGCCTGGACGCGGCTGCACGATCAGTTCCTCGCGCTGTTTTGTGCGTACCTTGCCTACAACAGCTACACGACGCTGCAGGCCTACACCGGCGGCGGTGGCGGCTACGGAGGCTATCGCTGATGCCCGCGTTGAACGCCACGAATGGCCCCACTGCGCCTGCGCGCCGCGTCGTTCTGCTCGGCGCGAGCAACCTGACCAAGGGCATCGGCACCGTTCTGGAGACCGCCGGTCGCGTCTGGAACGAGCCGCTCGAGGTGCATGTCGCCCTGGGGCACGGCCGGTCCTACGGCAGAAGTACCCGGATAATGGGCGTGGGGCTCCCGGGAATCGCCCATTGTGGGCTGTGGCAGAACTTGACTTCCGCGAGTCGATTGCCCACGGCCGCCCTCATCACGGACATCGGCAACGACCTGTTGTACGAAGAACCCGTGGACCGCATCGTCGGCTGGCTCGAGTCGTGTCTCGACCGGCTGGCCGCGGCGGAAGCCAAGATCACGATCACGCGGCTGCCGGTCGCGAATGTTCAAAAACTTTCGCCGGCCAAGTTCAAACTCATGCGAACGATTCTCTATCCCTACAGCCGGATCACCTTGACCGAGATCACCCAGCGTGCGATCGCGCTCGACGAGCACGTGGCGCGGATCGCGAGCGAGCGCCGGCTGGCGGTCGTCTCGCACCAGTCGCACTGGTACAGTTACGATCCGATCCACATTCGTTTCACGCGGCGCGGCGAGGCCTGGCGCGACATTCTTGGCGCCTGGACCGAGGCGGGTTGTTCGCTTTCTCCCGGCGGAAACGCCCTGTTTCGCACGCTGCACGTGCGCACGCGGACGCCGCATGAAAGGCGGTTGTTGTTTCTCGCGCAGCGCCGCGCGCAACCCGCGGCGCGGTTTCGCGACGGAACTTCGGTCTCGCTGTACTAGGCGCGATTGATTAGGCGCGTAGTGCGTCGCGCGCGAGGAGTGCTTCGCGCGCGATGTTCGTTGCAGAGCGCGTCGCGCGCAAAACGAAAACGGTTTTCAGCGCCGCGCGATGGTTCGCCGCGCCGCGGAGCGTCACCGAAAAAATTTTTGCTTCTGTGTCAAGATTCGTATTGCACATTTCCGCAGGATGTGTACAAATGGAACTCAATGATCTTTCCTGAACTCGGGTGTGTTAAAGTTTTCTCGAACGCGAGGCACTCGTTGCTTCGAACTAGAGAGGGCTTTTGTTTTTTGTTCAGGTAGGACTCGCTCGGAGCAATCAAGTGACTTGGAGGTCACCGAGACGGATCTTGCCAACAACTTTTTAGGAGGACGGACTGTGGCCAAGAAGAAGAAGAAAGCTGCTGCTAAGAAGGCTCCCAAGAAGAAGGCAGCCAAGAAGAAGAAGTAGCGCTTCTTCCGCGGCACTCAGTTGCCGTGAGCCGCTGCTCTAATCAGTGGCCCTGAATACAACGAGAAAGAGCCGCTCGGATCATCACTGGCCCGAGCGGCTCTAGCTTTTTCTACGCCCGGGTTGGGCGCTCTGTCGGGCTCGTTCGGCCCCCAGGCACGCCCACGGCGCGTTTCGCCGGAACCGCCGTAAGCCCCTGCCCTTCAATGCGTTAGCCTCTACAGGCTGAGCACCGGCAAGGCCCCTTCGGCCCCCTTCCCCGCCGCCTTATTCGCAGCCAGGTTGCGCACCAGGTTCACGCACAGCGTATCCAGATGCGCGGCGCTCGCCGGATCGTCGTACACCGCCGCCGCGCGGCCCGCATCACCCAACTCGCGGATCGCGATGTGAATCGGCACTTCGCCCAGGAACGGGATGCCCAGTTCCACGGCTTTCTTCTGCGCGCCACCCGCGCCGAAGATGTCGTATCGCTTGCCGGTCTCCGGCGCGATGAAGCCGCTCATGTTCTCGACCATTCCCAGAATCGGGATGTTCACCTTGCGAAACATTGCCACGGCCTTGATCGCGTCGAGCAGTGCGACGTCCTGCGGCGTGCACACGATCACGGCGCCCGAAAGCGGCAAGAGCTGCGAGAGCGTCAGCGCAATATCGCCCGTGCCCGGCGGCATGTCGATAATCAAGTAATCCAGATCGCCCCAGGCCGTGTCACGTAAAAATTGGGTGATCGCTCCGTGCAGCATTGGCCCGCGCCAGACCACGGCCTCGCCCGGCGGCACGAGAAATCCCATCGAGATGACTTTGAGTCCTGCCGCTTCGATCGGCACGATCCGCCCTTCATCAATGGCGGGCCGCTGGTTCACGCCCAGCAGATGCGGAATGCTGGGGCCATAGACATCCGCATCCATCAGCCCTACCTTGCTGCCGGCCCGCGCCAGGCCAATCGCGATCGAGGCCGCGATCGTGCTTTTGCCGACGCCCCCTTTGCCCGAGCCCACCGCGATCACGCTCTTGGCAGTAAGCCCGACTTGGCCAATCTTCTGCGCCGGCCGCTGGTGCTCGTTCAACGTGACGCTCACGTCCTCGACGCCCGGCAGATTTTTTCGCAAATGGTTCGCCAGCGCCGCCGCCGTTTCGTCCCGGATGATGGCCGAGTGCGACGTCAGGCCGAGCGCGACCGACACGTGATTCCCCGTAATCTGAATCTCACCGATCTGTCCGCCACCGACGACGCTGCGCCCGGATTCCGGATCGAGAAACTTCTCCAGGGCCGCCTTCACGGCCGCTTGATCGAGCTTATGGTCTGCCATCAGAAAAACAGTCCTTCCCTCAAAAAAAAGTCGTCAATTCCATGCGGAGGCGAACTTCGCCGAAGCGCGGGCACTCGCCGGGCCAGCTTCAGCTCGACGCCGCTTCCGGCCAAGGGAGCGAGTCCCAAACCTGCGCTGCCAGGCTCCGCTTTGGCCGAGGCACCAGCGCCGCATGCCGTTCCGCCAGCCGCGCAAGTTCAGCGGCCTTCCGCGGAGAGGTGACGAAATGGATCGCCCCCGCTTCGCGCATCGCCCATTCGCAGGCTGTCCACTCGCCTTTCGCCAGAGCGCGCTCCGCCACGACCGCGATCCGCGACCAGCGAGACTCCGCCCTGACGCGAGCCAACAACTCGAGCACGCTGCCCAATTTCGTCGCCGTCAACTCGACCACGAGAAAGCTCCCAGGAGCTTCTCGCAGTTCTGCCTCGCACTCTGCCAGCGACCTGGTCTCGCGCAGCCAAAGTTCGCGAGTGAGCTCTCGGCGCAATGCCGCGGCCCACCGCCCCGAGCGCTCGCAAACGATCACGCGCGGCCTGGCGGCCAGGGCCGACTGCAAAGCTGGCAAAACGTCGGGTTTCATCGTAGGTCCCAATCGCGAAAGTGACCAGGGGCCAATCGCTCAAATTCGCTGATCCCGCTCACCGCATCCTCGAATGTCCCGGCGAATACTTTCGCCAGGAACTCTCCTTACCGCTGGAAATGCTCACTCGCCCGCTCGTCCCTTGGGCTCCTTCTTCTCCGCCGCCGGTTCGAGTCCCAGTTGCACCAGCCGCCGATACAGCCGCGGCCGGGTCAGCCCCAGCATCTTGGCCGCGCGGCTCTTGTTCCCCTTCGCTTTGCGCATCGCCCGGGCGATCAGTTCGCGTTCGACGCGGGCCAGAAACTCCTCCAGGACGATCGTCTCCTCGCGCGGAGCACTGGCGGCCTCGGCGCCCCACTGGATCGTGCGCGGCAAGTCGCGCGGCGCGATTCGGGGTCCGGCCGCTTTTTCATGCATCTCGCGCACCAGCACCTGCAGTTCATCCAGATTCCCAGGCCAGGGGTAGGCTGCGAGCTGGTCCAGCGCCTCGGCCGAGAAACCGGCAATTTGCCGCGAGTGCGAGGCGTTCAATTCCTCGAGCATGGCCTGCGCAACCAGCGAAAGGTCGTCGATCCGCTCCGCCAGCGGCGGCAGTTCGATCACGAGCGTACCCAACGTGCAGGCCAGCGACGCGGAGAAAACCCCATCCGCCACCAAAGCGTCCAGCGGCGATTCGCACAGCGCGATCACACGCATCCCCAGCGAAGCATCGCCCAGCACCGAGAGTAAATCTCCCTGCACCTCAACCGGCATCCGCTCGGCATGCTCCACCAGCAGCGTGCTCTGGGCCGGACGAAGCGTTCGCCGCGCAACCAGCGTTCGTAGCGTGCTCCGCAGCAGGTTCGTATCCATCAACGCGCAGTCGATCGGCACAAGCAGGCCCGGGCCCTCTTGCCCGTAGTGAATCGCCTTGGCCGCGTGCTCCTTGCCGGTGCCACGTTGACCGACGATCGTGACATGTGTTTCGCCCCGGGCGGCCAGTTGTACCTGCGCCCGCGCTCGAAGCATTTTGGGGTGATCGCCAATCAAGCGGTCGGCGCTCGCCTGCCGCGCTTGCTGCTGGCGGTATCGGCGCACCGCGTCGTGCAGCGCGCTTAGCGAACTGCCGTCGAGCGGCCCGTCGTCCTGCGAAGGCTCGGGCCCGCAATCAACTCGTTCCAGGATCGCCACGACGGGCGAACTTTCGTCCTCGCCGTGTGCCAGCGGAAGGAATTGTCCGCGCCGCTGACTGACGCGTCCGTTCGGCCGCCGGCAAGTGACGTTGGCCGCAAGTGACTTGCCCGCGAAGGCCAGCGGCGGAGGACAGAGACCAGCTGCCAGGGCGGCCAACTCCCCACCCTCGGCGTCATCGGCCGGCGTGTGATAGTTGCACTTCTGCCCGAGGAGCGCATCGGCCGGCACGCCCAGCCACGCGGCGCAAGCCGCGTTGCAAAAGACGATCCGGCGATCCTCGTCGAGGACGTAGATGGGAGTGGCGCCGCTGTCCAGGAACCTGGCCAGTTCGGCTGCCGCGTCGTTGGTAAAAGACATGCCGCCTCTCGTGGTAGCTCCGCCCTTACCGTAAGCATACTTGCTCAGGCCTGTGCGCACCACAAAACTGCCAGCATTGGACGACGCTTCGCGGTAGAAACACGCCCTAAAGCCAGGGGAATACCTTCCCCTGGAGCACCTTTCCGCGACCGTGCAAGACCGCGGCCTTTAGAACTCTGCTTTCCGCAGCCCCGGCAGCGGCTTCACGACTGCCGTCTGATTTGCGGGGACTCGATCCCCCGCCAGCATCTGCGGCGAGACATCTCGCGCCGCACGGCTGGCCTTCTTCCCCGCCTCGACCAGCGGGCCGGGATACGCCCCGATGCCGATCACGGCCAACGCACACAGCGCCGTGGCCAGCGCGGCGCCGGCACCCCCCTGCCCCTCCGGCGCGGCATCTCCGCTGCGGAAGTACATCACGCCGATCAGCCGCAAGTAATAAGCACCCGAGATCGCCGCGTTGATCACGCCCACCAGGGCCAACGCCACGAACCACGGCCAGAGATTTCCCGACTCGGGGTTTCTCGCATCCACGCTGAGCGCACCGGTGAAAAGCGTGAACTTGCCCCAGAAGCCCGCCAGCGGCGGCAGCCCGGCCAGCGAGAACATGAACAGCGCCAGCGCCGCAGAGGTCTTGGGATGCGAAGAGCTCAGGCCGGCCAGGTCGTCCAGCGTGCTGACGATCTTGCGCTCGCCACTCAAGTACGTCAGCGCTGCGAACACACCCGCCGTCGCGGCCGCATACACCAGCAGATAGAACAGCGTCGCTCCGACGCCGTCCAACCCTTCCGCCACGACCGCTCCACCGGCCGCCGCGAATCCTACCGAGAGCCCGATCAGCATGTAACCCGCATGCGCAATGGACGAATACGCCATCATCCGCCGCACGTTCGTCTGCCACAGTGCGAGCAAGTTGCCCAGCGTCATGGTGACCATCGCCACGGCCAGCGTCAGTTGCCAGCCAATCTGCTCGAGTCCCGGCATGCCGGCGTAGATGATCCGCACGATTGCGGCCAGGGCTGCGATCTTGGGGATCACGGCCAGGATGCCCGCGTTGGCGTTGCTCGTCCCCTGATAAACGTCCGGAGCATAAAAGTGAAACGGCACCGCGGTGAGCCGGAAGGCCAGCCCCGCGAAGATCAGGATCAGCGCCAGCCGGGCGAACGACATCAGCCGCACCGCGGCGGCGTCCGGACTGGCGAACGTCTCGCGAATGTCGATCAGGCTGGTCGAGCCGGCCACGCCATACAGAAAGCTGAACCCGTAGAGCATCAGCGCGCTCGACAGCAGGCTGAGGAAGAAGTACTTCGTGCCCGACTCCAGCAGGTTCGTCCCCTTACCCAGGTACAGCATCACGTAGGTCGGGATCGAAATCAGCTCCAGCCCGACAAACACCAGCACCAGGTCGTTCGACAGGGCCACCAGCATCAGCCCGGCCAGAATCATTAGCAGCGAGCCCTGAAACTCCGACTGGTCTCCTTCGCCAATCCAGCGAGCGCCGACCAGCGCGAACACCAGCCCCACGGCCAGCACGCCATATCGAATGGCCGCCGAAAACCAATCGATCGTCAGCGGACCGCTGACCGTTGCCGTCTCCAGTGCCTTCTGCACGGTCTCGGTCGTCCCCTGCTGCGCGAGCGCTCCGCCGGCGGCCAGAATCGCCAGCGCCGCGAGCGCGGCCCACGCCGACTTGCCCGGCGCGAACGCACCACCCAAATAGATCAGCGTGCCGGCCAGGATCAGGATGATTTCCGGCAACAGCAGATAAGCCGTCTCACTCGTCACGCGCGGGTACTCCCTCTGCGAGCAGGCTTACTCGCTCAACCTGTTCTTGATTTGCGCCACCGGCAATTGCAGCCGGGTCGCCGTACATCCGCTCCACCGCAGCCTGGGCATTGCGGGTCATCGGCTCCAGCGTCGCCTGCATCCGGCTCAGGAAGAACTCAGGATGCAAGCCGATCCAAAAGATAAACACCACCAGCGGCGCCACGGCCATGATCTCGCGAAACGACAGATCGCGGATCGAGCTGGGCGGAATCGTGTCGACCGCCCCGTGCCCGTGGTCATCGTGTCCGTGGTCGACATGCGCCGCATGCGCGTGATCATCATGTCCGTGCACCACTGGCTCGCGCAGCGGACCAAAGAACACCCGTTGCACCAGGTAAAGCATGTACCAGGCCCCCAGCACGACGCCCGACACACTGGCCACGGCAATCACCTTGTACAACAGCTCGAAGCCCTCGGGCGCCTCGGTCCAGGCTCTTTGAAACATCCCGGCCAGGATCATGAATTCGCCGACGAAGCCGTTCATGCCCGGCAGGCCGATGCTCGAAAACGTAAACAGCAGGAAGAAGAACGCCAGGATCGGGGTCCGCCGCGCGATCCCGCCGAACTGGGCGATCTCACGCGTGTGATAGCGCTCGTAGATCATGCCCACGACGGCAAACAGTCCGCCGGTCGACAGGCCGTGATTGACCATCTGCAGCACGCCGCCTTCCACGCCCAGCGACGTGAGGGCGAACAGCCCCAGCATCACGAAGCCCAGATGGCTCACCGAGCTGTAGGCGATCAGCCGCTTCATGTCCGTTTGCACCAGGGCCACCAGCGCCCCGTAGATGATCCCCGCCGCCGACAGCGCCAGGATCCACGGAATGCACATCGCCGTCGCCTCGGGCAGCATCGGAATGCTGAACCGCGCGAAGCCATAGGTACCAATCTTGAGCAGCACGCCCGCCAGCAGCACGCTACCTGCCGTCGGGGCTTGCGTGTGCGCGAGCGGCAACCACGTGTGCAGCGGGAACAACGGCACCTTGATCGCAAAGCCCGCGAACAGTGCCAGGAACACCCACAGCTGGTACGGCTGGGCCAGCGGATGCGCGGTCAGCCCAGCCGTGAGCTCGTGAATCGAGAACGTCATCTGGCCGGCGTCGGAGTGATTGTAGTTCCACAGCACGATCGTCAGCAGGCCGAGGAACGTGATCAAGCTGCCGGCCAGCGTGAACAGGAAGAACTTTACGGCCGCGTAGCGCCGGTCTTCCGAGCCCCACACGCCGATCAGGAAGAACAGCGGGATCAGCGTGAACTCAAAGAAGATGTAAAACAGGATCAAGTCGCGGGCGGCGAAAACGCCCAGCATGCCACTCCCCAGCAGCAGCAGCAGGCTATAGAACACGGCCGGCCGATCGGTGATCGCTTCCCAGCTCACCAAAACGCAAGTCAGCAGGAGCAATGCCGAGAGCGCAAACATCCAGATGCTCAGGCCATCCAGCCCCAGGCTGAATTCCACGTTGATGTGCGACGAGGGGCCCAGCCACTCCATCGCGGACCCGGCAAACGGAGCCGCCGGATCGGCGGGCGGATCAAAGTTCGCCGCCAGCACCGTCGCCAGTACCAGCGTCAGAAGCGACGTGACGAGCGCGGTCTGCCGGGCACCGCTCGCCCCCTGGTCGGCGAGCAGACACACGACCACGGCGCCGATGGCCGGCAGCAGGATCGTCACGAGCAAGAGTGTCGACATCGGGTCCAAAGAACCAGTTCTCCGCTTTAATCATGTCCGCGATTCAGCGCGGCGTTAGTTTCCCAAAGCTGCCGACAAAGCCGGCCACACCAGCAGCGTCACGATCAGCACCAGCACACCCCACACCATGGCCACGCCGTAAAACTGCACCAGCCCGCTCTGCAGCGGCCGGAGCAGTGCCCCCAGCCACGGCGGCACGCGACCCACGAAGTTCACCAGTCCGTCGATCACGTTCCGATCGAACCAGTAGCTGAGCTTCGCGAGCTGCAGCGATGGCCACACGAACGCCGCGTAGTAAATTGGATCGAAAAACAATTTGCCGTACGAGAGGTAGTACAGCGGACCGGACAGTTGCTTGATCTTGCCGATCAGCGTGTGATCGCCCAGGTACAAGAACGCCGCCAGACCGATCGCCGTGAGCGCGATCACCGTGCCGACGATGCTCACCAGTTGATGTGCTTCGTGCGAATGCTCGCCGTGCGCGGCCGTCGCTGCCAGGGGAGCGAATGCCAACGACGGCGTCTTGCTCAGAAAATCCACAAACCCGCCGGTCCAGGTGAAGTACGCACCGACCACCAGCGAGCACACCGCCAGGATTCGCAGCGGCCAGGTCATCTGCGGCGGCGATTCGTGAGCATGAGACCCCGCTTCGTGCGGAATCCGCTCCTCACCGTAGAACGTCAGGAAGTACGCCCGGAAGGTGTAGAACGCGGTGAGGAAGGCCACGATTGTGGCGACCCAGTACAGGACCTTGTAAACCGCGATCCCTTCCAGCACGCCCCGTTCGTACGTCGCCGCGATGATCGCGTCCTTGCTCCAGAAGCCCGCGAACGGAATCACACCGCCCAGTGCGAGGCAGCCGAACAGAAATGTCCAGTTCGTGACCGGCATCAGCTTCCGCAGGCCGCTGAAGCGCCGCATGTCGATGATCCCGCCCATCGCGTGCATCACGCTCCCCGCGCCCAGGAACAAGAGGGCCTTGAAGAACGCATGGCAGAACAGGTGGAACATGCCCGAGGTGATGCCGGCGATCGTACCCAGCCCCAGGCCCAGGAACATGTAGCCAAGCTGGCTGATCGTTGAGTAGGCGAGCACGCGTTTGAGATCGGTTTGCGTGAGCGCAATCACGCCGCCGATCGCGGCCGTTGTGCCGCCAATGATCGCCACCACCTGCTGGGCGTCGGGCGAAGCGAAGAACAGCGGCGAGCAGCGTGTCACCATGTAGGCTCCGGCCGTCACCATCGTCGCCGCGTGAATCAGCGCGCTGACCGGCGTCGGACCTTCCATCGCGTCCGGCAGCCAGACGTGCAGCGGGAACTGGGCACTCTTGCCGCAGGCTCCCAGCATCAAGAGCAGGCAGATCGCCGTGGCAATCGCGCCATAGCTGTCGCTGAAGCCGGCGATCAACGAAGGCTGCGCAAGCCGGGTCTGCCCCAGCACGCCCGCCACGCCATTGGCATCGTGAAAGTTCAGCGTGCCGTAGGTCGTCCAAATCAAAAACAATCCCAGGGCGAACCCAAAGTCGCCGATCCGGTTCACCAGGAATGCCTTCTTGCCGGCCGCCGCCGCCTCGGGCTTCTGATACCAAAAACCCACCAGCAGGTAGCTGCACAGACCGACCGCTTCCCAGAACACGTACAAGAGGACGAAATTGCTGACCGAAACCAGCATCGTCATCGAGAACACAAACAGGCCGATGTAGCAGAAGAAGCGCCAGTAACCGCGATCGCCGTGCATGTATCCGCCGGCATAAATCGCCACCAGCGACGACACGAACGTGACCATCGCCAGCATGATGGCCGTCAGCGTGTCCGCCCGCTGCGTGATTTCAATCGTGAACGGCAGAGAAGTCGGCAGCGGCGTGGCCTCGGCGCCCGGCGCCGGTGTGGCCGCCGCGGCGTGCGAGACGTCACTGGTCGTGATCGCATCTTCGACCTGCACCCAGGTCCACAGGTTCGAGGTCACTTCCCAGCCGACGCTATTGGCCGTCGGCGAACCCTCTTTCGACGACTCGGCGATCCCCAGCTTCACTTCCGCCAGCAGCATCGCGCTGCATACGAACGACCCGACCAGCGCCACCACCACCGGCAGATGGCTGTTCTCCTTGAGCACGTAGCGGCCAAAGATCGCCGTCACGATTGTCGCCAGCAGCGGCAACCCCGGAATCAGGACCAGCAGGATGGGAATCGTGTCGTTCATCAATCGAATTCGAGTCTACAGTTTGGGTGGCACGCCCTGAGCCCTAGCGAAGGGCGTGCATTACTCGCTACACGTGCATGCGGTGGATGATCTCGTCCGGATCGGCCGTCGGCTCGATGCCCGCGGGGGTCAGCTTCGGCCATTCCGGATCGTCGCCTCTTGGCTCGGGCATCTTCGGATCGGTGAACGCGGGCTGATTGTCTTCGCGTAACGTCTGCCACAGCGCGATGTCGAGTGCGCCGGCCTTGTGGAACAACGAGAGCACCACGGCCAGCGCGATTGCGGCTTCGCAGGCGGCGATGGTCAGGATAAAGATCACCAGGATCTGCCCGCCCCAATCGTTGTGGTACCGGCCCCAGGCCACCAGGCTCACCGAGACGCCTTGCAGCATCATCTCGATCGACAGGAACATGATGATCGTGTTCCGCCGGGTGAAGAACCCCACCAGCCCGATGCCGAACAGCAGTGCGCCAATCAGCAAGTATTTTTCCAGCAGGGCGACCTCAGCCATGCATCGGTCCTCCCCGTTCGCGGTGATGAATCTGACCGACTACCGCCACTGCGCCCACCAGGGCCACCAGCAGCAGCGTGCCAATCACTTCGATCGAAACCAGTTGCCGGCCAAACAGCCACCGGCCAAGCGTTGCCATGTGCTGGTCGGCCAGCACGCCGTCCGCCAACTCGGCTTCACTCACTTGAGCCACGGGCCGCTCTTCGACGACCGGGTTCTGAAACACATCGGCCAGCACAAACGTCAGCAGGCCCACCAGCAGCGCTCCGCTCACGGCCGACAGCGGCGCCGCCCAGCTCACGCGGTCGTAAGGGGCTTGCCCCTCGGGCTGAGCGAGCATCAGCACGAACAGGAATGTCACCAGGATCGCGCCTGCGTAAACCACGATCGTGGCCACGCCCAGAAATTGCGCGCCGTTGAACAGGAACAGCCCCGCGGTGCCCAGCAGCGAGAGAGCGAACCAAATCGCCGAATAGACCGGGTTGCGGAATGAGATCGTCGCCACGGCGCTGATCACGGTCAGGGCGGCGATCAGGTAAAAGACGACGTCGGCAATGGCGCTGCCAAGCGAAACGGTTTGCGCGGAAAACAGCCCCAACCCGGCGGCCACCAGTACAGCGCCCAGGGCACGTCCCGGCGCGCGTCCGCGCGGCAGCGACAGCCACAGGCCGGCCGCAAACAGCAGCGTCGCACCGCCAATCATTGCCAGCAGCGTGTTCACACCGTGCCTCCCAATGCTTTCGACTTCATCGGCTCGGCGTCTTTCGTCTGGTCGTACACGCTCAGCAGTTTCTCTTTGTCGAAGATCATTTCTTCGCGGCTGCGACCCGTCAGATCAAACAGGCTCGTCAGCTCGATTGCATCCACGGGACAGGCCTCTTCGCACATCCCGCAGAAAATGCATCGCAGCTCGTCGATCGTGAAGCTCTCAGGATACTTCTCGCGATCTGGCCAGGGGCTTTCCACGCCCACGATGTCGATGCAGTGCGCGGGGCAGGCCGTGGCGCACAGGAAGCACGCCACGCACTTCACGCGGCCTTGCTCGTCCTTGTTCAGCCGGTGCACGCCGCGGTAAATCAGCGGGTTGCCGATCGTGGGCCGCACGTCCGGATAGCTCACCGTGACCTTGGGGCCCAGAAGATGTTTCGTCGTGGTCGTCAAACCCTGCACGAACAGCGGCAGATACATCTTGCCCGCCAGCCCGAGCTTCGGTTCTTCAATCCACTTGATGTTGGGGTCGTTGGCTTGCATGAAGTCTGTTGTCAGTTGGTTGTCGCCGTTTCGTTACCGGCTGCATCGTTCCCGGCGGCCTAGCTACCGGCTATTGGCGCTGGCGTTTGGTGTTCCGCTGGCGAGCAGCTCGCGCACCGCTTCGGGTTCGTACTCGGGCGCCTCGGTTACATCCCGTCGGGGGCGATTGTCCGTGTGCAGTGGCGAGAACACGGCCGCCAGCACCCAGGAGACGAGTGCCACGGCCCAGCCCAGCGCAATCATGATCCATAGCCCGCGGGTCGTGCCGGTCAGCTGGTTCACATATTCGTATTCGTAGGCGATTGTCAGCGCCACCAGGTTGACCAGTCCCAGTGGCAGCATCACCTTCCAGGCCAGGTTCATCAGTTGGTCGAAGCGGAACCGCGGCCAGCTCCAGCGAACCATCATGAAAAACACGATCACCAGCAGCACCTTGATCGCCAGGATCGCAATTCGGGCGATCGCCATTGGCCAGCCGATCGGTTCGCTCGGGTCGACCGTCATGCCCCAGAAGTGCCAGCCGCCGAGGAACAGGATCACGATCAGGAAGGCCGCCACGACCATGTGCAGGAACTCGGCGATCAGGAACAGCAGCAGCTTCATGCCGGCATATTCGGTGTGATAACCGCCGATCAGCTCCTGCTCCGCTTCCGGCAAGTCGAACGGCAACCGCGCGGCTTCAGCGAACGCCGCGATCACGAACACCGAGAAACCCAGCGGTTGGGCGAATACATTCCACAGACCGGTCTCGGCCTGGGCGAAAATGATCGCATCCAGACGCAATGAACCCGCGGCCAGCACCACGCCCAGGATGCCCAGCCCCAGCGGAATCTCGTAGGCGATGAGCTGCGCGCTCGACCGCAACGCGCCAAGGAAGCCGTACTTGTTGTTGCTGCTCCAGCCGCCCAGGATCACGCCGTACACGGCGATGCTGCTGAGGGCGAAGATGTAAATCATGCCCACATCAATGCCGGGCGCGACGATCAGTTGAATCGGACCACTGGTGCCGGGCAGCTCCACCGGCAGGACGTCGCCGATCGGCACGACGGCGAACACGGCCAGCGCGGCAGCCATGATCGAGAGCGGCGCCAGCGTGTACAGCACCTTCTCCACGTGGGCCGGCGTGTACTCTTCCTTGAAAATGAACTTCAAACCGTCGGCCAGCGGCTGGCCCAGCCCGAACATCCGGATCTTGGTGAGCGGAATGCCCACGCGGTTGGGACCTTTGCGGTCCTGCACCCAAGCGGCGATCCACCGCTCGAGCAGCACCAGGTATGCCGCCGCCGTCATCATGATAAAGATGAGGAGCGCAATCTTGACCAATGGCAAGATCAGCGGCTGCATTAACGGTTCCCAGTCCATCGCGCTTTCCTAAACTCGCTTCTGTCTTTATGCAGTTGGCGTCGCTTCGAGCACCGGCGTTTTCAGGTCCACGCCCAGCGGGCCAACCGGTTCGGCCGCGGCCGCGAAGTACACAATCCGCTCGGCCACTTCAACCAGCACCCGGCGAGCCTTGTACAACCCGACTTCGCCCAAAAGTTCCAAGTACACGCTCCCCGCCACGCGCACACCGGCCGGCGGGCGAATTGCCCACGGCACGCTTTGCAGACGCTCATTGAAATTCACATACGATCCTTCGCGCTCGGCAAACGTCCCCTCGGGCAGCCGATACGTCGCCTTCTCCGTCAACGGCGAATCGAACGTGTCGTGCACCACGAGGCAGGCCGCCGCGCTTGCGATCTGATCTGCCGCGGCCGCGTCGATCCAGTTGCTTTTGTACCCGCCGCTCACCCAAACCGCTGTCGGTTCGCTGTTGGCCAGCGAGATGAGCAAATTATCGAGCGTCGCGACCTGGCCCATGAAATGCGTCACGACCTCTTCCACGCCACGCCGGTTCGGCGCCTTCTCGGCCCGGATCGTAAAGCCGTTCTTGAAGGTTTCGTCTGTGCCTTCGACGGGCACCGGCCCCAGCACCACTTGCGCTTGCGGATCGACCTCGCGGGCATACTTGCCGAGCAAGTAGGCTTCTTCCACGGTCAGATGCGGCGAAAGCACGACTGCCACGCGGCCCACGTTGCGGAACCGCTCGTCGATTTCGCGCACCACTTGCGACCATTCGAGTAGCGTCCAGTTCACGCCGTCGCGGCGCTGGACGTCCGTCAACCGGCGGTCGCTGTGCACATGGTGATAGCCGTAGCGGCCTTCGTCGCACATCCACCACTGGTTGATGTGCGGGTTCTCGCGCGGCTTCAGGCGATACACCGTGTCCTGGTTCTCTTCGACCGAGATCGAACAGCCCGTCGAGCAGCCCGTGCACACGCCGTCATGCTTCCGCATGAACCACACGCGTTGCTTATACAAAAAGTCCTTGTCCCCCAGCGCGCCGACGGGGCACAGGTCCACCACGTTGCCCGACATCCGGTTCTCGAGCGGATAGCCCGGGAAGACGTCGATCTCTTCGTGGCTGCCGCGGTTGATCACGAACAGCTCGCTCGTGCCGCTGATCTCGCGCGTGAATCGCACGCAGCGAGTGCACATCACGCAGCGGTCGACGAACAGCGTCACCGTGTCACCCATCTCGCGCTTGCGGCTGGTGAACGGGCGAATGTCCGCGCGGCGCTGATCCTGACCGTACTTGAAGTGATAGTCCTGCAGGTTGCACTCGCCCGCCTTGTCGCAGATCGGGCAGTCGATCGGATGATCGATCAGCAGGTCCTCTTCGACCATCGCCCGGGCATTCGACACCTTTTCGCTATTGGTGATGAACACCGTATTTGGCGTGGCCGGTGTCTGGCAGGCCGGAACCAGCTTGGGCACCATCGTCACGTCGCCGGTATCCGGGTTGCGCGAGCCGGTTTCCACCAGGCACATCCGGCAGCTTGCCACCACCGTCAGTCCGGCATGCCAGCAGTAGTGCGGAATCTCGACGCCGGCCCGCTGCGCAGCCTGAATGCCGTTGATCCGCTCGCCCGCGGCCAGCTCCACTTCGATTCCGTCGACAATGACTTTCGGCATAACGCTTGCTTTCGCTTAGTGCAACGCCACGACGGGCAGAGCATTGACGGCTTCCGTGACCATGTATCCCGTGGGATTGGTCCGCTTGATGTACTCTTCGAACTCGGGACGAAACTTGCGGATCGCATTCTTGATCGGCCAGGCAGCGCCATCCGACAGACCGCAGATCGTCGTGCCGGGAATGATCCCGATCGTGTCGCCAATCTCCAGCAGCAGATCGAGATCCTTCAGCCGACCCTTGCCCGCCTTGATGCGCTCGAGCATCGACAGGCTCCAGTGCGTTCCCTCGCGACAGGGCGTGCACTGTCCGCAGCTCTCGTGAGCGAAGAACCGGCAACTGTTGTGCAGGAAGTCGACCATCGACACGGTTTCGTCCAGCACGACCACCGCCGCCGTGCCCAGGCCCAAGCAGCCGACCTTGCCCGGTCCGGCAAAGTCGAGCGGCGTATCGAACTCGGCTTCGGTGAACAGCCCCATGCTGATGCCGCCCGGAATCGCGGCCTTCGCTTTACGGCCCTTCCAGATGCCGCCGCCGTACTCATCAATCAATTGCCGGCAAGTAATGCCCAGCGGCGCTTCGTAGCAGCCGGGCTTGTTCACATGTCCGCTCAAGCAGTACAGCTTCGGACCATAGCTGCCGGGATCGCGCGGATTGTTCGGATCGCTCGGCACGCCGATGCTCTTGAACCACTCGACGCCGCGGGCCGCGATCTGGGTGACGCAGGCCGCGGTCTCGATGTTGTTCACCACCGTCGGCTTGCGGAACACACCTTCCACCGCCGGGAACGGCGGCTTAATCCGCGGCCAGGCCCGTTTGCCTTCGAGACTTTCGATCAGCCCGGTCTCCTCACCGCAGATGTAAGCCGCCGCTCCGCGGTGGAGGAAAATATCAAGCGAGAAGTCGCTGCCGGCAATGTTCTTGCCCAGCAGGTTCGCCGCATAACACTCGTCAATCGCCTGCTGCAAGCGCTGGTAGCACGTCGGGTATTCGACGCGAATATACAGGTAGGCCGTCACCGCCTTCGTGGCGTAGCAGCTCAGGATGATGCCTTCGATCACCTGGTGCGGATCCAACTCCATCAGGATCCGGTTGTTGAACGTGCCCGGCTCGCTCTCGTCGGCGTTGATGCACATGTACACCGGACCGGGATGATCCTTCGGCAGGAACGACCACTTCAGCCCCGTGGGAAAACCCGCGCCGCCGCGACCGCGCAGGTTGCTGCTTTTCACCACCTCGATGAACTCGGTCGGCGTTTTCTCTTTCAGAACCTTGCGCAGCCCCTGGTAGCCGCCGCCAGCCTCGTACACGCGCAGCGTGTGACTGTCGGGCTTATGGATGTTCGCCAGCAGTACAGGTTCAAAAGGCATAATTTGCTTTGCGGCCGTTGTCATTCTTCATAGCCCCGGCTCTGCCGGCGGGGCTGTGTTCGATTAGTGCTTCGCCCCGGCTTGACCGTTGCCACCGTGTCCCGTGCAGGTCTGCTTCACAAACGCTTCGGCCGATTCGTTCGTCAGGTTTTTGTGCAGCACATCGCCGGCCAGCATGCACGGAGCGTACTCGCAAGCGCCCAGGCACTCAGCGAATTCAATCGTCAGCTTGTCGTCCTTGGTCGTTTCGCCGGGATGAATACCGGCTACGTGGCACATGTGGTCGAGCACTTGCTCGCCATCGCGCAAAGCACAGGCAATCGACCGGCACACCCAGGCCCGGGTCTCGCCGTGCGGCTTGTCCTGCTTGAAGTAGCCGTAAAACGAGAGCGTGTCCTGCACCTGCGCCGGCGCGAGCTCCAAAAGCTGCGCGATCTCGACCACCGCCTCGAGCGGCACGTAGCGCAGCCGCTCGTTCACGATGTGCAGCGCCGGCAGCGTCACCGCTTGCCGCGTCGGATAACGCGGAAAGAAGTCCTTGATCGCGGCAATCATTTCTTCGGTGAGAACGCCCACTACCTATCCAGCTCCGCGGCAATAATGTTCAAGCTTCCCAGCACGGCCACGATGTCCGACAACGTGTGACCGCGAATCAATCCCGGGAAGAGCGAAAAGTGAATGAACGACGGCGGTCGGCAGCGGGCCCGATAAGCCACGTCCGTGCCATCGCCGGCGATGTAAAAGCCCAGTTCGCCGTTCGGCGATTCGATCGCGGCGTACGACTCTTCTTCCGGCACGGTGAATCCGCGGTTGGCCATCACCATTTCGAAGTGCGTGATCGTGCCTTCGATCGTGGAGTAAACCTGCTTCTTCGTGGGCAGCGTGGTTCGCTCGTCGACGCCCACGTTCACCGGGCCCGACGGCAGATTCTCGATCGCCTGCGCGACGATCTTCAGGCTTTCACGCATCTCGGCCATGCGCACCAGGTAGCGGGCAAAGCAATCGCCCGCCGTCGTGCAACAGACGTTGAAATCGAAATCGGCGTAGGCCAGGTACGGTTCGTCCTTCCGCAGGTCGCGCGTCACGCCGCTCGCCCGGCCAATCGGCCCGGTGGCGCTGCGATTCGTGGCTTCCTCCTTCGAGAGGATGCCCACGCCCTTCGTGCGATCGACGAAGATCCGGTTGCGGTTCAGCAGCCGTTCCATGTCGTCAAGCGTCTTAGGGAACGTCCGCACGAAGTTGCGAATCTTCTCGATCACCAGCGGCGTCATGTCGTGCATCACACCGCCGACGCGCGTATAGCTGTTCGTAAACCGGGCGCCGCACAGCGTCTCGAAAATGTCATACAACACTTCGCGCTGATAGAAGCCGTACAAGAAGAACGTAAACGCCCCGACATCCAGTCCCACGGCGCCGTTGCTCAGCAAATGGTCGCTGATCCGGGCGAGCTCGGCGATGATCGTCCGCACATACTTGCACCGCGGAGTGAGCTCCAGACCCAGCAGCTTTTCAACCGCGCCGTGCCAGGCCACGTTGTTCGCCAGCGGCGAAATGTAGTTCATCCGGTCGGTGACCGTGACGTACTGATTGTAGTCCAGGTGCTCGCCGATCTTCTCGAAGCCCGAGTGCAGATAGCCGATGTCCGGAATCGCGTCGACCACGCGTTCGCCGTCCAGCATCAGCACCAGCCGCAGCGTCGTGTGCGTGGCCGGATGCTGCGGACCGAAGTTCAAGGTCCAGCGATAATCGCGGGCCTCGGCTCCGGCCAGGTCAGCAAGCGTCTTCTTTTTGTTGTCGACGACGGCCATATCTCAACAATTGATTCTTATCGTAGCCCGAAGCGCAAGCGAGGGTGGATTACGCTTCGGCAGGTACCCTAGCTTGCGCTTCGGGCTAATATGTTTCTGTTCTTAATCGTCTAGCTTTCTTCTCGCGTCAGCACCGGGAAGTTGTGCCGCTCGCCGCGTCCCTGCAGCGGATAGTCCTTCCGCAGCGGGAACGCCGTGAACTCGTCCGGCATGAGAATTCGCCGCAGGTCCGGATGCCCCGCGAACTCGATCCCGAACATGTCGTACACCTCGCGCTCGAACCAGTTGGCGCCCTTCCAAAAGGCCGTGGCCGAGGGCACCGTCAGATTCGGCTCGTTCAAATACACTCGCAGCGTCAATCGCTCGTTCGTCACGGTGTTCGCCAGCAGGTACACCAGCCCGAAGCGATCTTCCGCATCGCGAAAGTTCAGGTAGTCGACGCAAGTCACGTCGACCAGCAGATCAAAGCCCTGCGTATCTTTGACAAACCCGAACACCTCGGCCAGTTCCGCTGCAGGCACCGCGGCCCGGTGCTGGTCGCGAAATTCGCTGAACCGCACGGCCGGAAACCGCTCGCCAAGGGCTGTGATCGTCTCGGGCTTGATCATGCTTGTTATTCCACCCGCACGCCTTGCGGCAGGTTGCTTACGCCACGCGGCAGCGAGAGCACGTTTAGCTCGACCAGCGCCCGCTTGGGCTCCTGACGGCTGCGCATCGCGAACTCGCGTCCGCCAATCGTGCCTTCGGCCTGAATCTTGTCCTGCAGGTCGATAATCGCCTGAATCAACTGCTCCGGCCGCGGCGGGCAGCCCGGCACATACATGTCGACCGGAATGAAGCGGTCGATCCCCTGCACCACGCTATAGGTATCGAACACGCCGCCGGTCGAAGCACACGCCCCCATCGAGATGCACCACTTCGGCTCGTGCATCTGTTGCCAGATCCGCTGCAGCACGGGGAGCATCTTCATCACCACGCGCCCGGCCACGATCATCAGATCGCATTGCCGCGGGCTGAACCGCATGACTTCCGCGCCGAAGCGGGCCAGGTCGTGTTTGCTCGCGCCAGTGGCCATCAGCTCGATGCCGCAGCAGGCCGTGGCAAACGGCATCGGCCACAGGCTGTTCTTGCGGCACCAACTGGCCAGCGAATCCAACCGGCTGACGACGACGTTTTCAGGAATCTCTATCGCCACCGGAACACCCCCTTGCGCCACGCGTATACGAAGCTCGCCGCGAGCAAGGCGAGGAACACCAGCACCTCGGCGAACACCAGCCCACGGCTTTCGATCAGCCCCTCGCTCACTGCACGATCGATACCGAGTGGGTTGCGGCTGGCCACGGCCCAGGGATAGAGGAACAAGAGTTCCACGTCGAAGACCAGGAAGGCGATTGCCACCAGGTAAAACCGCACGTCGAAGCGGCGGTGCGTATCGTGAATCGGATCCATGCCGCTTTCATACGGCATTTCCTTCACCTTGCCGTTCTTGCTGGGGCCCACCAGCGAGCTGAGCACCAGCAGCCCCACGGCCAGTCCGGTGGCAGCGACCACGAACAGAAAAACGGGCAGGACGGCAGATTCCATGGCAGGTCGTTTCCGGCGGCAGTTGCCCTAATGCGCGGCACGGAACGTCGCGGCCCACAGGCTGCGAAGTGTGCGGGCGCGCATCAGGTCCGCGTCACTTTGTGAATCTTGTCACAAAGTCGCTCCTAAGAAAAGACCCATTCGCCGGGTCTTCTCACGCAAAATCGCCCTAAACCTAGGCCCCATTTGGCCCTTCTGGCGCTGCGAGCATCCTAGCGAATGCTGGCCCTGCCGGTCAAGCGGCCGCGGGCCGGTCCGAAATCAGCTCCTTATATATGTCTGTCGCCTCCACCCCCAGCATCCGGCCAGCCCCTGCGGGTGCTGGGGGGCGGTAAAGTATTACTGTCGACTCCCGCCGAGTTGGCTAAAACGAATTACCCCCAGGAGGAGACGGCATGACGGTCCAACAGGCGTTCGGAGTCGCGGTTCGGTCGATCGGCGTTTTTTGGTTGGGCTCTGGCCTGAGCACGTTCGCCTATTGCCTGTTTCCCACCAGTTACTCCTCGCTCACCTACGCGCTCGCGGGCGGATCGTCGGTGATCGTGGGCGTGACTCTGATGCTCAAGGCCGACCGCGTGGTCAAGCTCTGCTACACCACGTACGACGACTTCGGCTACCCGGTGGATGAAGGCAGTAGACCAGCCGGCGAATAGTTCGGTCGGCTATAATTGGGGGCATGAATCCCCGGCACGGTACCAATTTCTGGTTGTGGGCGGTCTGCGCGGCAATCGCGTATTGCCTGCTGATGGCGATTCCGCTCGATGGCGGAAAGGGCCCTTCTCATGTTGGTTGGTTGTGGTTGGATGTCTTGTCTCAGCCATGGCATCCAGTCGCGCCGGTGATTTTCGGTTTTTTGGTCGTGGCTTACGGTGCTGTTGCCGCAGCACTTGGCTGGGTAGCCCACGCGATCCTGCTTGTTCTTCACGGCATCGTCGTCAACCGCAGGCCTGCACTCGACTCCAGCCCACCGGCGAGCGAGTAGCGCCAAATGCTGGGCCGTCCGTTATGATTGACCGCTCCGCCCGCCCCCTCTCGCAACGGACACTGCCCCGCACGGATCGCCATCATGCCGCTCGACCTCACCCAAACGCTCAGCGAACTGGTTGCCATTCCCAGCGTCAACCCGATGGGCAAGCCCGTCAGCGGTCCCGAGTACTTCGAGTATCGGGTGACCGACTATCTCGAAAACTTCTTTCGCTCACTTGGCCTTCCCTTCCAGCGGCAACACGTTGACGTGAAGCGCGAGAACATCGTCGCCCGGCTCGACGGCGCGGAAGGTGCTCCGCTTGTCCTGTTCGAGGCGCACCAAGACACGGTGCCCGTCGACGGCATGACAATCGAGCCCTGGACGCCCACGGTTCGCGACGGCCGGCTCTATGGTCGCGGCTCCTGCGACATTAAGGGTGGCATGGTCGCCATGCTCGGCGCGCTCGCGCGACTGGCCGCCGAACGCCCGACCGGCATGCCCACGATCATCATGGCCTGCACCGTCAACGAGGAGCACGGCTACTCCGGCGCGACCGCGCTCACCCGGCTGTGGAGCGAAGCCGGCTCGATCATTCCCCGCCAGCCCGACGTGGCCGTGGTGGCCGAGCCCACGCAACTGCAAGTCGTCGTCGCTCACAAAGGGGTCGTTCGCTGGCGTCTGCACACGCGCGGCCGCGCAGGCCACAGCTCGCAGCCGCACCTGGGCGTGAACGCGATCTTCCGCATGGCGCCGGTGCTCGCAGCGCTCGAGCGCTACCAGCGCGAGGTTGCGCCCACGCTTGCCGAACATCCGCTCTGCGGCAATCCGACCTTAAGCGTCGGCACCATCACCGGCGGCCTGAGCGTCAACACAATCCCTGACCACTGTGTGATCGAGATCGACCGCCGCCTGCTGCCGCGCGAAGAGCCGCTCACCGCGCAGCAACACGTGATTGACTACCTCGCGCGCGAACTTGGCGATCAGGTCCAACTCGAACACAGTAAGCCCTTCCTGATCGGTCTCGGCCTGCCCGACGACAACAACGCCCACATTGCCGACGCGATGAATGCAGGCGTGCATGCCGCGGGTCTTCCTGGCGGCAAGATCGGCGTCCCCTTCGGCACCGATGCGGCCGCTTACGCTGCAGCCGGGGTCCCTTCGGTCGTCTTCGGCCCCGGCTCCATCGATCAGGCCCACACCGCCGACGAATGGCTGGCCCTCGATCAGCTCCACGCCGCCAGCGAAGCGGTCTACCAATTCGGCAAGCGCGGGTTGTAGCTGAATTTGGATTTCCCCCCTCCCCAACCCTCCCCACGGAGTGGGAGGGAGCAGGAAGGACTGTTTCGCGCAGTGGCTGGCAAATGAGAACGCGCATCTGGCTCCCTCCCCCTTGTGGACTCATCTCATGACCACCCAAGAGATCCTCGCTAAGCTCAAGTCCCTCGGCAATGACTCGCGCCGGGCCCACAATGCCAAAGCCGGCGCGCCTGACAACCAGTTCGGCGTCAAGCTCGGCGACCTTCGCACGCTCGCCAAGAAACTCAAGACGAATCACGAACTGGCCCTGGAGCTCTGGGACACCGGCAACGTCGAAGCCCAACTACTCGCCACGCTGATCATCAATCCCCAGGCGCTTTCGGCCACCGAACTCGACAAGCTGACGCGATCCACGACCTGTGCCCAGGTTGCCGATTGGCTCAACTCCTACGTCGTCGCCGAGCATCCCGAGAAGGAAGCCCTCCGCGAGAAGTGGATGGCAGCCAAGGAGATGACCGCCAAAAACCCGTGGGCCGCCCGCGCCGGCTGGCATTTCACCGCCAGCCGCATCAACAAGGGCGCCGCCGACGGTCTCGACCTCCCTGCCCTCCTCGATCGGATCGAGAAGGAAATGCCCAAGGCGAAGCCCGAGGTGCAGTGGACGATGAACAACACGCTGGGGGCCATCGGCATCCACGCGCCCAAGCTACGCAAGCGCGCGGTCGCCATCGGCGAAGCGATCGGCCTCTACCGCGACTGGCCCGTCTCCAAGGGCTGCATCATCCCCTACGTCCCCGTCTGGGTCGACGCGATCGTAAAACGCCAGGGCTAACGTCACCGCTGTTATTTCTTGCGGGCGTAGCGCTTCATCAATTCCTGGATCGCTTCGTCACATGCCGGAAAGCCCGAAGCTTCTCCGGTGTTCGTGCAGGCCACGGCGGCGAAATCTCGATCCGGCAGGATCCAGATCAAGGCATGCGCGTTGGTGTTCGAGCCGCCATGCGTCCACGCGCGTCCCAGCGGCGTGTCCAGCACGATCCATCCGCAGCCATATTTTCCGCCCAGCGACGGAGCATCGGCCTGTCCCGCATGCAGATGATCGACCGTGCTCTGGGCGGTGAGCAGTGGAGCAGGCGCGCTCGTCAAATGCCACTGGGCGTAGCGCGCGTAGTCGGCAATCGAAAGGTTGACCGTTCCGCAAGGAGCATACACCGAAGGATTCTCCGCGCCGGCCGTACGAGGATCGATCGCAGATCCGTCCGCGCGATGCCCCCACAGCAGCGGTTCCTTCAGCTTCTTCGCCGTGGCCAGTGTGCGAAAGTCGGCCGTGTTCAACTTAAGCGGCTGAAACACCAGCTTCCGCATCAGGTTCTCAAAGCTGTCGCCACCCCGGGTTTCGAGCATGGCAGCCGCGACGACATAACCCAGGTTCGAGTAGTGATGCTCGCCCCGTTTATGTTCCGGCTTCGTGGCGAGTATCAACTCGAGCATCCGCCGACGTTCCAGCGGCGGACTGGCCTTCTCCTCGAAGAACGAACGCCACACTTTTCCTTGCGGGTCCTTCAGGTCGGACGCGAGGCCGCTCTGATGCGAGAGCAACTCATCCAGCGTGACATCGCGCAGCGCAGCATGCAGGTGTTTTTCGCTGGCGCGTGGCCACACCTCGCCGATCGTGGTCTCCCACTTGAGCTTGCCGGCCTCGACGAGCACCGCCGCCAAAGTTGCCGTCATACTCTTGGTGCACGAGCCGAGCGGATGGCGATCGGACAGTTCAACTTTCTCGTCGCCCCCGCGCTTGCTAACCCCGCGACACGCAGTCGCGACGACTTCGCCGGATCGCACGACCGCGATCGAGAGCGACGGAACGTTATGCTTGCGGCAGACTTCCGCCAGCATTGCCTTGAGTTCATTGTCCGCCGGCGCCGGTTCGGCAGCCACCGCGCAACACTGCAGCAGGCAAACCGCCAGAACACTCGCCGCCGCCGGAGTCAAAATCGCACGTTGAATCATGGAACACCTCTACCGGAAGCAAAAGCTGGGGGCCGGCCTGGGCCCACCGCCAGACCTTCGCGATGGAATTCATTCGCCTCGCGCCTTGGCGACCATGTCGAGGATGGTTAGCCCGCATTTCTCACCATGTGGATTGAAAAAGGCCGCCCTCCTTGGCATAAGTTGTTTGTCAAGAACAAACCTGTGCTCAGGGAGGAGACGGCCCGATGCCGACACAGTGTATCCAAAAA
>Ga0169931_10002915_pt1 | contig 27562 bp, 17 predicted proteins | sample Kivu_15m_20L_FD_129675 | JGI IMG/M metagenome (GOLD analysis project Ga0169931, IMG submission 129675) | Freshwater microbial communities from Lake Kivu, Western Province, Rwanda to study Microbial Dark Matter (Phase II) - Kivu_15m_20L... | ecosystem: Environmental > Aquatic > Freshwater > Lake...
AGGATCATTGATTTTGATCATCGTAGTTATCCTTCTTTTGTTTGGTGCTAAGCGAATCCCCGAATTGGCTCGAGGATTGGGAAGAGGAATTCGTGAATTCAAAGATGCTACCAAAGAGATTCAAAATGACCTGGAAGATGGCATGAAGGATAAGAAGAAGTAAATCCCAGGCAATCACCTGTGGAAAAATTTAGTTCATTTGATGAGATAAAAAATGCCTTGGAAAAAAAGGCATGTACTTGTCAAACGATAGTTAACCATTATCTCTCCAACATCCAGTCGAAGGCCCATCTCAATGCCTTCGTCGAAGTTTACGAACATGCTGCTCGTGAACAAGCCCTGAAAGTAGACGATAAAATTGCCCAAGGCATTGCCGGTAAATTAGCCGGCATGGTCGTCGGTATCAAAGATGTGCTCAATTTTGCCGGTCATCCCGCTACGGCAGGATCAAAGATCCTAGAGGGATACATTTCCCAGCACACGGCTACTGCGGTTCAACGTCTTCTTGAAGAAGATGCCATCATCATCGGCAGACTCAATTGCGATGAATTCGGAATGGGAAGTTCCAATGAAAATAGCGTCTATGGCAAGGTGCACAATGCTCTGGACTTCAACAAAGTTCCTGGAGGATCTTCAGGAGGCTCAGCAGTGGCTGTGCAAGCCAATTTGTGTACGGTGTCTTTGGGTTCGGACACAGGAGGTTCTGTGAGGCAACCTGCCGCTTTTACTGGAGTGATAGGGATGAAGCCCACCTACTCTCGAATTTCCCGTTGGGGCTTAATTGCTTATGCCTCCTCATTTGATACCATAGGTATTTTTTCACGAACCATCCAAGATAACGCCCTGGTGATGGAAGTCATCGCTGGATACGATGAATGGGACAGCACTTCTTCCAAAAAATCTGTTTTGCCTTACAGCCAGCTTCTCCCTTTCAATAGAAAAGTTAAGGTAGCCATACTCAGGGAAACTCTAGATTCTCCTGCTTTGCAATCAGAAATTAAAAAGAATACAGAATCTGTTTTGGCAAAATTGAAAAAAGAAGGACACCAGGTAGAGGCAGTAAGTTTTCCGCTTCTACAGTATCTTTTACCTACTTATTATATCTTGAGTACCGCAGAAGCCAGCACCAACCTTTCTAGGTTTGATGGGGTGAAGTACGGGTACCGATCTCCGAATAGTACTGATTTGGAAAGCCTGTATACCAAAAGCCGAAGTGAAGGTTTTTCAGATGAGGTAAAGCGTAGAATCATGCTCGGAACCTTTGTGCTTTCTTCCAATTATTACGATGCCTATTTTAGTAAAGCTCAAAAAGTACGAAGGGTCATCAAAGAGTACACCGAACAAATTTTGACTACATTTGACTACATTTTGCTCCCTACTACACCCACTACTGCTTTTGCGTTTGGAGAGCACGGAAGTGATCCTCTAGCCATGTATTTGGAAGATTTATATACCGTTCAGGCATCTGTCACAGGCATGCCAGCCATTTCTATTCCCAATGGAAAGGATAATGCAGGCATGCCCATAGGACTACAGGTGATCACAAATTCCTTCAAAGAAGCAGATTTATATGCTTTTAGTGATTATCTTTTGAAAATGAACTAAAATCTAAGCTCAATGAAAAAGTTACTTTTTAAAATTCTTTTCATTTTACTTGGTTTTGGAATTTATCCCTCGGGTAGTTCTTTAGCCCAAGAAAAGGCTTTTGTCGTATCAAATTCACCCATTCAAGATGTGGTGATTCCAAATTACCATTATGATTTTGTTCCAGATTTTACCTATGAGATGGTAGAAGAAAGAATAAAAAAAATGGAGACAGAAATGCCATTTGAATTGAATGATAAAATTTTCTCTTTCATTCATTACTTCACCGTTAGAAATAGGGAGTACATGAAAATGATACTTTCTAGAAAGGAGCATTTTTTTCCTTTGTATGTAAAAACTCTTAAGGCCCACCAAATGCCTCAAGAAATTCAATATCTATCCATTATTGAATCTGGATTAGATCCACGAATAAAGTCTCATGCTGGAGCCATGGGATTATGGCAATTTATGCCTGCTACCGGGCGAATGTATGGCATGTATGTCAATCAAGACATAGATGATCGAATGGATCCAGAAAAATCTACTGATGCAGCTGCCAAATACCTAAAATCCTTGTATGGCATGTTTGGCGATTGGGAGGTGGCTCTCGCTGCTTACAATTGTGGGCCAGGCAACGTGCAAAAAGCTAAAAGAAGATCAGGGGGGAAATCCACGTTTTGGGAAATTTATGAATACCTACCAAAAGAAACTAGAAGCTATGTTCCTCAGTTTCAAGCTATGATTTATATTTTAAATCATCTAGAAGAACACAACCTTCATATGGAAGAACCCACCTATCCCATCGCCTATGAAGAAGTTAAATTTGAAAAAGCTTTTCAACTAGAAAAACTTGCAGAATATTCGAATGTTTGTTTAGAAGATCTTGTAGATCTTAATCCATCAATAAAAAATGGGAAGGTGCCTGAATCAAATATTTCTCTATCGATTAAAATCCCTAAATCAAAGATTTTATTTGTAAAAGAAAATTTGGCATGGATTGGGGATTCACTTTCAAAAAATTATCGTCCACTTTTATCGACTTCTGATAATAGTTCCTCCACTAATCAAAATTCCTCAAATCAGATTACCTATAAAGTAAAATCAGGTGATATGTTAGGAAAAATTGCCGGTAATTATGGAGTTAGTGTCGCCAATTTGATGCAATGGAATAATCTTGGTTCTTCCATGATACATGTAGGTCAACTTTTATACATCTATTCAGGAAGTCCTTCAGAATCAACTAAAACTAATTCTTCCCAGAATTTAGCAGATACTTCTTCCCGTAGCTCTTCTTCCAAAACTTACACGGTAAAGCCTGGAGATTCTCTTTGGAATATTTCTCAAAAACATTCCTTGAGTATAGAACAAATTAAAAGACTTAACAACTTAAATTCCACCACCATTAAACCAGGCCAACGCTTGATTATTGGTTAGATTTTGATTTCTTTCATCTAAGAGTATTACCTCATTCTCTTGTAGAGAGTCCATTACGTCTCAAGGATCCTCTGCTTATTGGTTCGAAGAACTATCAAAAGAGATTTATCAAACCATATCCAATGAAAATAATTTATCTTCTACTTGTAATCCTGTTTGGCACTCTTACAATTTCCTGTGGAGAAGGGGAAGGATTTTCAAGTGCAAAACCTAAATCAAAAGGTACCATAGGAGAAATCGTTTTGGCGATTGATTCCACCAAATGGGTAGGTCCTGTAGGGGAAGAGTTACGCAGTATTTTTATGGCAGATATTCCAGGAATGCTTAGATCGGAACCATTATTTAAGGTACATAGAGTAGATCCAAGAGCCATGACTAGGATGCTCAAGATGTACACCAATCTAATCTATGTCACCACTTTTGACGATAAAAAAGGAGGTAGCCAAGCCATCAATGCCCAATTTACCCAGGAGTCCAAAGACAAAGCTGCGGCAGACCCCAGTTTGTACTCCTTACGGATGGAAGATGAATTTGCACAGGGCCAAGAAGTTCTTTACCTCTATGGGAATAACGAAGAAGAATTGATAGTCAACCTAAGAAAACATAAAGATCAATTGCAAAACCTCTTTGAAGTAAGAGAAAGGGAAAGATTAGGAAAAGCCCTCTTTGCTCGATTGAATGCGGCGGCACAAAAGGAAGCAAATAAGACCCTGGGTATCGATATCATGCCTCCAGTATCCTACCAAATTGCAAAGATTGCCCCCTCTTTTTTATGGTTAAGACAACCCGCTGGCTCTGACCGTAGGCCAGATATTTCTGTCTTCTACTATGAAACAGATTATACTAACGAGACCCAAACTTTTCCTCAAAGCATTCTCTCCCTGAGAGATTCCATTGCTGGACAACATATTTTCGCAGATCCTGAAGATCTAAATTCATTCATGACTAGTGAAAAACAAATACCCCCTGCATTCCGAAACCTTGTGATTAATGATAATTTTACGGTAGAAATAAGAGGCACCTGGAAGACGAATAATTTGAGTATGGGAGGAACCTACCTGGGCTACCTGATGATTGATCAGAAAAAAGGGAAGCTCTACTACATGGAAGGTTTTGTTTATTTCCCAAATGAACTTCACGGAGACGCCTTGCGGGAGATACAAACTGTCCTTTTGAATACCAATATAAGTTGGACGGAATCCCCAGGAACTTAAACCCAATATACCCAAGAGCATGTCCATTAAAATAAGAAAAGAAGACGCGTTAAATTACCATAGCCAAGGATCTCCTGGTAAACTTCAGGTAATGCCCTCGAAGCCCGTTTCCAGCCAACTTGACCTTGCTTTGGCTTATTCCCCCGGAGTAGCGGAGCCTTGTATTGAAATAGCTGCCGATGCAGAAAATGTCTACAAGTATACCTCCAAGGGGAATTTAGTGGCGGTAATTTCCAACGGTACTGCGGTGTTGGGTTTAGGAGATATTGGTCCAGAGGCATCCAAACCCGTCATGGAAGGTAAGGCGGTACTTTTTAAGAAATTTGCGGGAATTGATGTGTTTGATCTAGAAATCAACGAAAAGGATCCGAAAAAATTTATAGAGATCGTAAAAGCATTAGAGCCCACTTTTGGAGGGGTAAACTTAGAAGACATCAAGGCTCCAGAGTGCTTTGAAATTGAGCAAAGACTAAAGCAAGAATTGCAAATCCCCATCATGCATGACGATCAACATGGCACTGCTATCATCTCGGGTGCGGCGCTGTTGAATGCCTTAGAACTGGTTGATAAAAAAATAGAAGACTTACGCATCGTAGTGAGTGGAGCTGGAGCAGCGGCCATTTCCTGCCTTAGATTTTATATCAACCTAGGTGCAAAAAAAGAAAATATCATCATTTGTGATATTGAAGGGGTGGTACGCTTTGACAGACCCAATCTGCACGATATTCACAGAGAATTTGCTACCCATCTCCCCGTGCATACCATTTCCGAGGCCCTACCGGGAGCGGATGTTTTCCTAGGACTCTCTGCAGGGAATATCATCTCTGCGGAGATGATCAAAACCATGGCTCCAAATCCTATCGTATTTGCCTTGGCCAACCCAGATCCTGAAATTGCCTACCAAACTGCCATAGAGGCACGGGAAGATGTAATCATGGCCACCGGTCGGTCCGACCATCCCAACCAGGTAAATAATGTGTTGGGATTTCCATACATTTTCAGGGGAGCCCTAGACGTGAGAGCTACAGTAATCAACGAGGAAATGAAAATGGCTGCTGCAAAGGCCATAGCGAAGTTAGCCAAAGAACCTGTACCTGAAATTGTCACCAAGGCCTATGGGGATAGTAACTTGACATTTGGAAAACTTTATTTGATTCCAAAACCTCTTGACCCTCGACTCATTACCTGCATTGCTCCTGCCGTGGCAAAAGCAGCCATAGATTCCGGCGTGGCCAAAAAGCAAATCACAGACTGGGAAGCGTACGAGGTAGAGCTTCAAAAAAGAATAGGCATTGACGAACGCTTGATGTCTGTGGTTATTGGAAGGGCTAAAAAAGAACCTAAACGGGTGGTTTTTGGCGAAGCAGATAATTTGAAAATTTTAAAAGCAGTTCAGCTTATTCGAGATGAAAAAATTGCTATTCCCATTCTTCTAGGTAATCAAGAAAAAATCTTGTCTCTGATAGAAGAAAATTCCTTAGACCTTCAGGGTGTCTCTATGATTGATCCCGTGGAAGAGGTAGAACTGTGTAACCAATTCGCTAAAACTCTTGCCACAAAAAGGCAAAGGAAAGGCATGAGCATTTTCGATGCGAATAGATTGGTTAGAGAAAGAAATTATTTCGGTGCCTTGATGGTAGAGACAGGTCATGCCGATGCCTTTATTTCGGGACTAACGCGAGATTATCCTAAAACTATACTCCCTTCCCTTCAAGCCATAGGTGTGAAAAAAGGAGTAAACAGAGTGGCGGGGATGTACATCATGAATACACCAAGAGGGCCTTATTTCTTTGCAGACGCTACGGTCAACCTGAATCCTACTGCTGAGGAATTGGTGGATATCATTGGACTTACAGCAGAGGCAGTGAAATTTTTCAATATGGTCCCCAAAATTGCGCTACTCTCCTACTCCAATTTTGGTTCGGCACAGGGAGATATCCCTGCTAAGATGGCAAAAGCTACTGCCTTGGCTAAAGAAAAATACCCTGAGCTGATCATTGAAGGGGAAATGCAAGCCAATGTGGCTTTAAATCAGGAAATACAACGAGAAATATATCCTTTCTCTATCCTATCCAAAAAGGGAAATGAAGTGAATACCTTAATTTTCCCTGATTTGGCTTCTTCCAATATTGCCTACAAACTTTTAGCAGAGCTAGGAAAGTCTGAGGCCATTGGCCCAATCCTCCTTGGAATGAATAAACCCGTGCACGTGTTGCAATTGGGAAGTTCCATTAGAGAAATCATCAATATGGTTGCCATCGCAGTGGTCGATGCTCAAAATAGCAATAATAGACTATGATCGCCTATTTAAATGGAAGGTTGGTCCACAAAGACCCAACGTACGTACTTATAGACGTAGCAGGTATAGGCTACCAAGTAAAAATTTCTCTCCAAACCTATGCTAAAATTAAGGAGGAAGAACAACTGCGCCTCCTCACCTTTCTTCATATCAAAGAGGATGCACATACCCTATACGGATTTAAAGAAGAACAAGAAAGACGGCTTTTTTTACAACTCATCTCCATCAATGGAGTAGGTCCCAATACTGGCTTGATGATCCTATCTTCTCTTAGCTCAGAGGAAATTGAACATGCCATTCTCTCGGGGGATGTGGGTACTATTCAAGCGGTAAAAGGTATTGGTACAAAAACCGCCCAAAGAATTATTTTAGAATTAAAGGATAAAGTTGCCAAGTCATCAGGGAACGAGAGCACTGCACCTTTAGGATTTGTAACTGCACACAATAAAATTAGAGAAGAAGCGTTACAAGCCTTACTTACTTTAGGCTTTCCTAAAGCAGTAGCTGAAAAAAACATATCCCTTATCCTTAAAAATAGTTCAAGCGACCTATCCTTGGAAGAATTGATCAAAGCATCGCTAAAAACACCTTAATTGTATCTGAATTGAACTTTCAGGAGTTGTCTACTTTTTCAAGAAGGAAATTTTCAGTCCATCGCCTTCTTCTTTTGATGCTCCTCCTAGGGACCATAAGTATTCCTTTAAACGCGCAGCAAAGCCCTACTCCAAAAACCAAAATAGATTCACTCAATCAAAGGAGACTTTCCAATTCATTTTTGCTTTGGCAAAATATGAGGACCAATCCCCTATATCCCTACCGCAGTCCATTTTTTATCCAAAAATCCCCTTTCTTACCTCCTTCTCCGATAGAGAAAGATATTCAAGTTAGGGTAGATTCTACCCTACGATACAATTTGGTCGATTTAATAGATAGCACCCGCCTTGGTAACGAGCAAGAATACGAGTTTGATAAATTTTCAAAACTGCAAGAGTATAAAGTAAGGCAAGACTATTGGAGAACGCGTGCCCGAGGTATAGATGGAGAAAGTGCGGTGGAAGGCCGAAGCCTAATCCCTCCCTTGACGGTAAGCCCTACCTTTGATAGAATCTTTGGAGGAAATGAAATCAATATCGTTCCAACCGGAGCTGTAAACCTTGATTTTGGGGCTATTTTCAGAAGAATAGATAACCCCACCATCCCTATACGCCAACAAAAAAATGGGGGATTCAATTTTCAGCAGCAAATCCAAATGTCTGTGAATGGGAATTTGGGAGAAAAAATGAAAATAGGAGCCAATTTTGACTCTAATAATTCCTTTGATTTTCAAAATCAGCTCAAACTTGGCTACGAAGGATTTGAAGAAGACATCATTCAATCTATAGAAGTGGGTAATGTGAGCATGCCTGTACAAAATCGATTGATCCAAGGTGCTCAAAATTTATTCGGTGTCAAAACTCAACTGAAATTTGGAAAATTAAATGTCAGTGCGGTGGCCTCCACCCAACGAGGTAGAAGAGATAATTTGGCCATAGATGCCAATGGACAGGGCCGAAGTTTTGACATACAAGCTTCCAAATACGATGAAAATAGACACTTTTTTCTTGGGCATTTTTTCAGAGACAATTACGAGCGCTGGCTGAAAGGATTGCCTCAAGTTACCTCCGGTGTAAACATCACTCGGGTGGAAGTGTATATTATGAATAGGGCCACCAATACCGAAACCCTTCGAAATTTTGCGGCTTTCATGGATTTGGGGGAAGGAAGAGTGATTTACAATGCTTCGAATACTTCTATAGGTTCAGGGAATCCAAACAGCCCTTCTGGTAATACCGCCAACCGCTTGTATGCAAGCATCACCGGGAATCCAAGCTTTCGACCCTTTGATACCGGATCAAGAGCCCTAGAAGCTGACCTTGGCCTCAAAAAAGGAGTAGATTTTGAACAAATCAATGGAGCTAGAAAACTTGATCCCAAAGAGTATTTCTTCAACCCTCAACTGGGTTTCATCTCTTTATTTAGAAGGCTGCAAAACGATGAAGTCATCGCCGTGGCCTACGAATACACCTACAATGGGCAAGTATTTAAGGTGGGGGAGCTTACCGAAGATTACCAATCCCGCCAAGAAGATGAATTGATTTTTTTAAAACTGCTGCGTCCTGCTCGTATCAATACGCGTGTCCCTACTTGGGATTTGATGATGAAAAATGTATACAGCCTCAATGCGAGTCAGATTCTTCGGGAAGGATTTCAACTTCAAGTGATCTATCGCGACGATCGCACAGGACTAGATAATCCCTCCCTTCTAGAAGGCAGCAAGGTAAAAGATATCCCATTGATTCGTTTGACAGGCTTGGACAACCTCAATCCCCAAAATGATCCAGCTCCAGATGGGAACGTGGATTTTGTAGAAGGTATCACCATGCTTTCGGACCGAGGGGTACTCATATTTCCGGTGCTAGAGCCTTTTGGATCTAACCTGGCCAGACGATTTCTTCCTGAGGAAGCCGTCTTGAAAGACAAATATGTCTACGATACGCTATACCGAACCACCCAAGCTGATGCGGAATTGGTCACTCGACTGAATAAATATTTCTTAAAAGGAAGACTTACCGCAGGCTCCGCTAGCGAAATTCAGCTACCCGGATTAAATATTTCTCCAGGTTCAGTCATCGTCCAAGCTGGAAATATTCCCCTCACAGAAGGAGTGGATTACACCATTGACTACAATGTGGGTCGACTAGTCATTATCAATGACGCCATCCTTCAGTCGGGAAAACAAATAAATGTAAGTTTTGAAAAAGCAGATTTGGTTTCTTTTCAAACACGAAGTTTGCTAGGAACTAGGCTAGACTACGTGGCCAATAAAAATTTATCGCTTGGAGGCACCTTTCTATACCTCAACGAACGACCCAACGTATCCAGAATCGCTACTGGGAATGAAACGCTACGCAATAGCTTATGGGGCTTAGACGTGAATTATAGTGACGAGTCTAGGTTTTTAACCAAGCTGGCAGATGCACTTCCTTTTACCGACACCAAGGAAACCTCCATGGTCCAATTCAATGCAGAATTTGCCCATTTGATCCCTGGAACTTCCAACACCGTAAATGGAGATGCCGCATCGTATATCGATGATTTTGAGGCCGCTGTAACTCCCTTTTATCTTGGTGCTCAAGCCAACCAAAGTTGGAAAATGGCCTCCACCCCAAAAACAGCAGACAATAGATTTGAAAGCAGCTCATCTGCAGGAGACAATTTGGGCCAAACTTACCGAAGAGCAAGACTGGCGTGGTACAACATAGACAATGTATTTTATAGAGATGCTGGCCCTGGTGTACCTCCCAATATCACCGGCCAAGACCGAAGAAATCACTACGTCAGAAGGGTCATTCCACAGGAAATTTTCAAAAATCAAGACAGAGAAGTAATTCTTGTTCCTCAGCCCCTTTTTGAATTGGCTTTTTTCCCTCACGAACGGGGCATGTACAACTATTCCCCTAACCTCACTTCCGAAGGTTTACTCGCCAATCCCAGACAAAATTTTGGGGGGGTAACCAGAGCTATCACCACCGAAGTTGATTTTGATCGAACCAATATTGAATACATTGAATTTTGGATGATGGATCCTTTCCTCCCTGGGGAAAATGGAAAAGTATTAGATGGGATTTTCAATCAAAACAATACTACGGGGGGGAAGCTTTTTCTCAATTTGGGTGATATCTCCGAGGATGTGATGAAAGATGGTAGCCATGCTTTCGAAAATGGCTTGCCTGCAGATGGAGACCTTACAAAAACTTCTACCAACGAATGGGGGAGAATCACCAAGCAGCAATTTCTCCTTCCTGCCTTCGATAATGCTGCTGGTGCACGTGCCAATCAGGACGTGGGGTTGGATGGACTAAAAAACGAAGACGAGGCTTCTTTCTTCAAGACTAGATTTCTAGATAGATTGACCGTGTCACCTGCTGCAAAATCCTCTATCCTGAAAGACGTGTCGGCCGATGGATTTCAATATTACCTAGACCCGAATTTTGATGCTTCCAATGCAAAAATTTTGGAACGCTATAAAAAATTTAATGGCATAGAAGGAAACACTCCCGCTACCTCCGATGCTAACCTACCTTACACCCCATCGGGCACCAACAATCCAGACAACGAAGACCTGAATACGGACAATACCATCAATGAACTTGAAAATTACTACGAATACGAAATTGACCTTCGCCCTGGAAAACTCAAGGTTGGTTCTAATTACATCGTAGATAAGGTAACACACAACGAAGCTGGAGAACAAGTCAATTGGTATTTGTTTCGAATTCCGGTTAGGCAACCCAATCGGGTACAAGGAAATATCTCTGGATTTAAATCTATACGTTGGATCAGAACTTACCTAACCGACTTCCAACAACCCGTAGTGTTGAGATTAGCAGAATTTAGAATGGTAGGAAGCCAATGGAGGACGTTTCAAGAATCTCTAGTAGAAAGAGGCTTTTTTGAAGTTCCTGAACCGGACAATTCCAACCTCACGGTAGACGTGGTCAATATCGAACAAAATGCTCAAGGAAGTGATCAATCCAGTCCTTATGTGCTTCCTCCAGGAATCCGAAGAGACCGAGACAACACTTCCACGGTGGAGCGCAGGCTTAACGAACAATCTTTGCGCATTTGTGTGGAAGATTTGGCTCCTAGAGATGCCCGTGCAGTATTTAAAAATCTGAGCATTGATTTGGTGCAATACGAACGAATAAAAATGTTTTTCCATGCCAATAGCGCAGATGCAAAAGATGGAGAAATCACTGCGTTTTTGAGGTTAGGTACAGACTATACCGACAATTACTACGAAATTGAGGTTCCTCTTAAAATTTCTTCCTTGGGAAGCAATGATCCTAGGATAGTATGGCCAGAGGAAAATGAAATAGACATCGCCATCCAAGAAATAGTAGGCATCAAAGCAGATCGTGATAATGCCCAGGCCCCTTTGACCCTCCCCTTCTCCAAAACCATTCGCCAATACAAAGTCACGGTATTAGGTCGTCCTGAACTCAGTTTGGTACAAGGCATGATGATTGGGGTAAGGAATCCTGGAACTGGAATAAAATCCTCTAAAAGTGTTTGTATTTGGGCCAACGAACTGAGAGTTACAGGATTTACAAAAAATAATGGTTGGGCTGCCAATGCCTATCTAAACACTAAAATCGCAGATGTAGCCGTGGTCTCCGCTTCTGTACGTCACAATTCCATTGGCTTCGGAGGTCTAGAAACCAAGCTTTCTCAACGGAGTCGACAGGCCACTACACAATATGATCTTTCTACCACCGTGGAGGTGGATAAATTGCTGCCTCAAGGCTTAGGAGTAAGTATTCCTCTATATTTTTCAGTAGAAAATTCTACTACAAAACCTGAGTACGATCCCTTAAACCCAGACGTACCCTTTGAGGTAGCATTAGAAAAATTTACTAGCCCTGCTGCCAAGGAAGAGTATAAGGGCATTGCCTTGGATCAACTTTCAAGAAAAAATATCAGCTTCAACAATATTCGAAAGCTGAAAAAAAACCAAGAAGCCCCTTCACGGATGTATGATTTATCCAACATTGCGGTGTCTTATGCCTTAGGTACAGTGACACAAACCAATGCACAGCTTCAAGGCTACACCTTTAAAACCAACAAAGGAAACATTACCTATAGTTTTCAGCCCAAAGAACTAAAATTTGCACCTTTTGAAAAAAAGGAAGGGATGAATAGCCCTTACCTCAAATTGATCAAGGATTTTAATCTCAACCTTTCTCCTACCCTGCTATTGGCTAGAATGGATGTAGACCGAAGGTTTACGAGGACCCAGTACCGCAACGACCAATTGAGTACTGCAGGCGTAGATCCTCTTTTTCAAAAGTCATTTTTCATGAATCGTTCCTTTAATGTCAATTGGGACCTCTCCTCCAGTTTGAGGGTTGATCTTGCTTCTACTGCCTATGCCGTTGTGGACGAACCCGAAGGTGATTTGGATACCCAAGCCAAAATTGATTCGGTAAAAACCAATTTCCTACGATTCGGGAGAACGACCAACTACAATCACAGCGCTACGGTAAACTATACGCTTCCTTTAGACAAACTACCTCTTACAGATTGGGTGCAGGCCGACTACAAGTACCTAAGCTCTTATACCTGGCAAACAGGGGCCATTGGCCAAAGAGATACCTTAGGGAATGTCATTCAGAATACTCGGGAGCAATCCCTCAACGGTAAGTTTGACTTGGTAAAACTCTATGGAAAAAACAAAACGCTAGCTGCTCTAAATGCTCCCAGAAGGCCATCCATACCCGGAAGGGCTAGCACCGACCCATCTGATACCTTAGGAACACCTCTTACCAATGCACTTCTCAAAATCGGCACGATGCTAAAAGAGGTTACCTTCTCCTATGGACTGATTGAAGGCACTTTTTTACCTGGATACATGCCCAATAGCGGATTGCTAGGCATGGATAAGGCTTGGGAAAATCCGGGCTGGGCCTTTGTTTTTGGAAGCCAAAATCCTATCCTTCGTTACCAACTTGCACAAACGGGTAATATGGCTCCTAGCCCAGAACTGACACAAAGTTTTCGCCAAAATAAGGCTGTCAATCTTAGGTTGACTGGTTTAGCCGAACCTATTCGGGATTTTAGAATAAGTTTGGAAGCCACCAAAAGAGAGGTTGGAGATTACAGCGAAATCTTTCGAGCCAGTTCAGATCTACCTGGCGAATTTAAAACCCTGAGTCCCAACCGCATGGGCTCTTACAGCATTACCATGGTGATGCTGGGTACTACCTTTGCAAGCACAAATCAGGAAAATGAATCTACCCTATTTTCCAACTTTGAAAATTACCGCAGCTTGATCAAGCAAAGGCTGGATGCACAATCTACAAGTCCAGGGGAATTTAGTTTGAATGGACAAGATGTATTGATTCCTTCCTTTTTAGCGGCCTACTTAGGAAAAGACCCTTCTTCCATCGCATTAAATCCCTTTCCTAAAACCCCACTTCCCAATTGGAGAGTGGATTACAGAGGTCTTTCTAGACTCAAAGGATTGAGTGACTTATTTAGCAGCATCAACCTCACCCATGCCTACAGTTCAAGCTATGATGTGAGCAATTTTTCCAACTCCTTGCAATACCAACAAGGCTTGGAATTATTTAATACCCTACAACAACTACAGCGTCCAAGTCTGACCAACTTGGAAGGGCAATTCATTCCCATTTACATTTTAAATCAGGTCGTACTTACCGAACGATTTGCTCCTTTTATAGGTATTGATGTCCTTACCAAACAACGCATGAACATTGCGGTTAATTACAATAGGGAAAGAAATTTGGGATTGAATTTTTCCAATTCTCAGGTAACAGAGCAAATGAGTAATGACTTTAGCCTGACACTATCCTATACCAAGGCTGGAGTGAAAATTCCATTTAAAATCAATAGACAGCAAAAAGTATTAAAAAATGATTTACAAATGAGGTTGGATACCAAGGTAGTTAATACCCAACAGGTACAGCGCAAAATCGGGGAAGAGGCTACGGTAACCAATGGAAATATGAATTTTCAATTTAGACCTACCCTAAGTTATGTAATTAACAGAAGCCTAAATTTGACCATTTACTTTGAGAGAACAGTCAATGATCCCCGAGTTACCACCGCTTACCGAAGGGCAACTACCGCTTTTGGTGGGCAGTTGAGATTTAATTTATCCCAATAGATTTCAATGTATTGGGATTCCTTCTAATTTTGAAACGCTAAAAAAAACCAACCATGAATTTTCCCTCAGAACTTAAGTACACCAAAGACCACGAATGGGTCAGAATCGAAGGAGACATTGCTACAGTAGGCGTAACTGACTTTGCTCAGAAAGAATTGGGTGATATCGTCTATGTAGAAGTAGAGACCATAGGTGAGACCCTTGAAGCAGGTGAAGTTTTTGGAACCGTAGAAGCAGTAAAAACTGTTTCTGACCTCTTTATGCCTGTTGCAGGTGAGATCTTAGAAGTTAACCCTGAACTTGAATCTTCTCCAGAACTGGTCAATGAGTCTGCATACGAGCAAGGATGGATGGTTAAAGTAAAGCTTAGTGGAGGTATCCCTACCGATTTGATGGACGCAGCGAGTTATAAGGCTCTTATTGGGGCTTAACATTCCATGCCTCGCTCGCTTCTAGCAGTACTGTGGTTAAGCCTCTGTTGTCTTGCCATGCTTACTCCAGGATCTGCATTTCCAGAGGTTGAAGCTTTTGATTTTCAAGATAAAGTCATCCATTTTATATGTTTTTTTGTTCAATCCTACCTTTGGGTAGGATTGGGTATAAAAAAAATGGTAGGAATGGGAAAAAAAATGAGACTATTAGTCAGCCTTTTGGCCTTTGCCATACTCCCTGGAATCCTGCTAGAAAGCGCCCAAAATATAATTCCTTACCGTACTTTCGATTGGGTAGATTTAAGCGTGAATGCCTTTGGTGGAATTTTTGGATTTTTTATCTATTTAAATTGGCCTAATTGCAAATTCATTTTGGATTAATCTTGAATAATTAGTAGACTTGTTTTTAAATCTAGAAAACGATTCATCTTTACCAACCAAATTCGCCATGGAAGCAAAAAAGACTCCAAAAGCTGACTTGAACAAAAGAGTGGGTATGTTTACCAACCTTGGTCTTGCTGTTGCTGTAGGTCTAACCCTTGTTGCCTTCGAATGGAAGTCCTACGACGACAGTAATTTAAAAAACCTGGGAAACGTAGACGACAATTTCGAAGAGCTATTGGATGTGCCTATTACTCAACAACCTCCTCCTCCTCCTCCTCCTCCACCTATGGAGCAACCAGTGATTGAAGAAATTCCTGACGAAGTAAAAATCGAGGAGAAAATCGACGTAAACTTCGATGTGGACGTTAAAGAAACTACCGTGATCAAAGAAGTTGTAATTTCAGAAGCGGTTGTTAAAGAGGAAAAAGCAGACGAAATCTTCGACGTGGTAGAAACTCAGCCCAGCCCTCCTGGTGGAATGTCGGCTTGGAACAAATACCTTTCAGACAACCTCAAATATCCAACTCAAGCTCGAAGAATGGGAGTTGAAGGTACGGTAATTGTGGTATTCGTAGTCAATACGGATGGTTCCATTCAAGACGTAGAAGTGTTGAGAGGTATAGGTGGAGGTTGCGACGAAGAAGCGATAAAAGTAGTAAAAAATGCTCCCAAGTGGGATCCTGGCAAGCAAAGAGGTAGAGCTGTTAGGACCCGTATGAGGCTTCCTATTCGATTTAAATTAAGCTAATTGAAAAGACCCGAGGTATCGGGTCTTTTTTTTATCCAATTTTGATCCAGATTTTAGAAAGGGGACTGATTTCAAATCAGTCCCTTTTCTATTTACAGCACGTTTAGGCTTTGCTCCTTAATTTTTTCCAATTCATCCTTCATGAGAATTACCTGCCTCTGAATCCCAGCATCATTGGCTTTAGATCCAATGGTATTGATCTCTCTGCCAATCTCTTGGGCAATAAAACCTAGTTTTTTTCCTTGAAGCAATTCATTTTCCATGGAGGATAAAAAATAATCCAGGTGCGTTTGCAATCGCACCAGCTCTTCTGTGATATCTATCTTCTCAAAATAGTAGATAAGTTCTTGTTCGAAGCGGTTGGCATCAAAGGAGTTTTCCTCCACCCATTGGGAGAAATATCCCTTAATTCTTTGCTTTATTTTTTCTTTTCGCGCAGGGTCATCTTCTTTTATGCGTTGCAATCCTTGGCTTATGATCGCACAATTTTCTTTCATCTTCAACCACAATGAAGCCCCTTCATCAGACCGGAATCGATCACATTGCGCCAGGGCTTGTTCTACTACGCGCTTTACTTGATCCCAATCTTGACTTTCCTCACGATCAGCAGGCACATGTACCATTACATTTGGAGCCTGAAGTGCAAGCTTAAATAACTCTTCTGAGGATTCGTTGACCGATGTAGCCAGTTGCTGAAATTGGGTATAGTAAGACTTGAATAAATCCTCATTGAGCTTCACAGGTAACTGTTGTGGGCCTTTAGGAACAAAATCTATAGTTACACTTACCTTACCTCTTTCTAAACTAGATTGTACCAAGTTTCTGATTTCAGGTTCACGGTCGCTAAATTGACGAGGACTTCGAACAGATAAGTCCAAAAATTTTGAGTTGAGTGATCGGACTTCGACATGAACCACCATCTGGTCGTTCTCAAATCCTGCAACCCCAAATCCAGTCATAGATTTGATCATATTTCTCGAGTTAGAAATTATACCCCAAAGTAAAGTAAAATTTCAAGTCTTCGCTTTGGTAATTTCTAATGGGACGAGCTACATCAAATTTTACATAATAATTCATAAGTACGGTGCGAAGCCCCGCTCCATAGCTTTGAAGCCAAGGATTATTAAAATTATTCAATACTATTACAAATGGTGAGCCCGGTGTATTGATTACTTCTGTATTCTGATCGTTGACTTTCTCCCAAGGAGCAGCATCGTTCCATGCAGAACCCACATCATAAAATCCTACCATCTGGAAGTTCTTTATAAAATTTGAAGTGATGTTGCCTCGAGTAAGGTAAGAAAACAAGGGAAATCTCAATTCAGTAGAAAAAGTAACCACATTCCTACCACGTATTTCGTCATAATCAAATCCTCTTAAATCTACGAAGTCTGCAAACAGTATATTGGAGTTTTCCAGCCCTTCTGGATTGCGAATGGGCGATGGTTCGGGACGATTCGCTGGGGGAGTGTAGAAGTCATTGAAGAGCCAGTTGTCCATGCCCCCAACTAAATAATTTTGAGGATTAGGACCCATGAAAGAACCGTAGTAAAACTTTGAGGCCAGGACTATGTTCTTATGAATCTTTTGATAATTCCTGAGGTCTACATACATATTGCTAAATGACCTATTGCCATGATTTAGTCCTTGGTAATGCATGAATCCAATTTTTCCTTTGGTTCCTGTAAACGAATATAGTCCCATAGGCTCGGTCCTGTCGTAGACAAACTCTGCCTTGCCACCAACATAGTTTACATCGAAACGATTTAACTCAGGGATCTTACTGTAAATGATAGAATCTGCATTCAGATTGTAATATCTGGTAGTGGCTACAAAGGGGGCTGCGTACAATCTAGAGTGTACATTTAAGGGGTAAGAAGCTCCTGCTTCCACTTTGGAGAGTACGTATTTTTGATAACTAATATCTCCTTCAGAGACCCTAAGGGTTTTTCTATCGTACCTTCCTCTTACATCTAGTCTTGATTTGAGGTATTCGTATTCAAACCAAATATCTCCTCCAGAATCAAAATCTAGAGAAGTCATAATTCCTCCCATAAAGAGGTGATTGTCTAGGATATCAGTCATTTTGCCATTGAGGTGAATCCCAAATCCTCGAAGGGGATCAACCACAAATCGGGTGTTGATGTGATTGGTAAAAAATTGAGGTTCCATCAGCATGGGACCAGATATTCGCTTCTGTAGATTTTGCTTACGAAAAGACTCTAGTAAATTATTTTTTGCCTCTTCCTGCTTAGGCGTAGGGGTACTTGCGTCGACAAGGGCAGCAGAAGGTATAGAATCAAAAGTATAATTATCAGTATTTATTCCTTTTTTGGATTCAAACCTAAGCCTATCTGTTGAAATGGAGGAGGTTTTTCTGGATAAGGTATCTAATGCGGGAGCTGGAAGTACCAATTCTGGGTCTTCTTGCTTCTGCACTTGTGCAGGAACCTGAGTTTTTGCTTCAAGCAATCTTCTAGCTGCAATTCTTTCGTTGAGTTCTTTGGCTTGAGCCAATTGTAATCTAGGCGTGCTAGGGGTAAACTGGTCGACTCCAGAATAATTTTCTACGTATAGCTTAGATTCCTTCCCATTTCTTACTGCATATGCCAGTTTATTCATTCGTGAATTCACATCAACTACCTCAATGCTACTGTCTATGGATGAAATTTGTGTGGACACTTGATTACCAATATTGTGTCTCATGATATTTCCTATCCCACTCAAATCACTCAGGTACACCAAGGTATTCCCATTCAGCTTCCTAGGATAACTATTTTTGCTATTCGAATTGGTGAGTTTGGTAAAGGTAGTAGTATCCTGTAGGATCTGGGCCATGTATAGGTTGTATTGGGAAGGAAAACTTCCTAAACTAGGGGTAGACAAAGAATCCGGTTGGGCCACGAAATTGGTAGCATAAACTAAGGTGGAATCGTTTAAAAAGATGGGGTTGAGGTCATCAAAACTATCGTCGGTAAGCCTGCTTCCTTGTCCCCTGACGTTGAGGGTGTAGATGTCAGTTTTCCCATTTGAAATTGCAGAGAGGGCAATATTTTTTCCAGATTCATTAAAATCCATACTCAAGACATGAGTGATATTTCTTAGGAAAATTTTATTGCGAAGGGAACCATCCAGAGAGCGCTGCCTCAAGGTAGTTACTCCTCGTTTGAAAGAAGCGATGGCCAAGGTAGCCGAATCTCTCCAGGCAATGACCGGAGAAGATAAATTAGGTGGTAATTCTTCGTATTTAGCCCCTCCCTGGAAAATACGTTGTTCCATTCCAGAAGACAATTCCCTAGCAATTACAGTAAATTTCCCGGCATTATTGACCACATACGCCAGATGGAGACCATCAGGGCTAAATTTAAGATCGGAAATAGCCCCATTGACTCGGGAAGAAGTACTAGCTATGGCTTTGGAGGCATCCGGCGTTTTAAAATTAGAATAAACAGGTTCGTTGATCTTCAAATAAAACTGCTGCCAATCGGAGTAAAAAGTTTTGATATTGATTCCAATGGTATTGGCAATGCTATTTTCTTCATTTCTATTGATTCTAGATAAGTTCAAAATGCTAGAAACGTATCTTCTTCCGTATTTTTCGGCAATAAAATTCCAGATGGACTGGCCTATTAAGCCTGCTTCGAGATCTGTAAGAGCATATAGCTTTGGATTGGAGGTATTTTTTAAATAGTGCCTGATGTAGTCGTCCATCTCCCTACTCCAGCCTTTGGCGAGGTAAAGCGCTATGCCGTCTACGTACCAATCGGGAAAATTGCTAATCAGATTGGCTTGAAATGCATCGGCTACAGAAGCGCCATACAACATTTCCCGGATGATGACCTGAGATGTAGCAAAAAGAAGATCCTCTTTGAAAACATCCATTCTTCCTTTGTAGGCAACTTCGGCAATTAAGCGGCTAAACTTCGTCTGCCCTTCTTCGGTATACTGTTGGGCGTTGAGGTCTAGGTTACTCTGAAGGCGCTCTTCAGGTGAATTATAAATGTAGATTTTAGGTTTGGTGTAAGCCACATAGCCAATATTCTGGGTAAGCTTATTGAAATCGGCTTCTAAAAATTCAATAGCCATTTTTGCCATTGGCCCACCCCTATCGTAATAGTAGACTTCAAAATTTGCAGAGGTGTAATAATACCACTTGATTTCTTTATGCTGCACCCGATTTTTCCCAAACCGCTCTTGGTCAAACTGTGCCATAGCCTCGGCAGCACTTAGCAGGGAAAGAAGAAAAATAAGGTAAAAAGAGAAAACGCTTCGCATCCAAAAACCTATTGATCGAGTTTAAATATATTAAAATACCTAGAGATGTCCACTTCAATAGGCAAAGGCTTTACATCAAAAATAAAATCTTGCATCACCTTGCTAAAGTGGGGCACCAAAGATACCCCTTTGGTACCAAATCCATTGAAGACATAAACGTTGGAAAGCTCAGGATGTTTACCTAAAAATGGTTTTCTATCCTTGGTGGCAGGTCGAATTCCAAAACCATGATGAATTATTCCTTCCACCTCAACCTGAATCAACTCTTGAAGTTTTTCTACCAACTCTTTTGCTGCACCGGAAGTAGCTCCCTGGTTCAAATCATGCCAGCTGTAAGTGGAGCCCAGCCTCACATTTCCATTGTTTAAGGGTATCCGAAAAACTCCTCTATTGACAATGCAATCCAAATCTGCTTCTTGCTTGACTTCCAGGATTTCTCCTTTTACAGGGGAAAAGGGCAAGAAGGAAAAAAAACGAGACTGCTTTGTACCCATTCCAGAACAAAAAATTACAGCCATGGCATGCAGGTCCTTGTAATTCCAGCCTTCTCCTTGTTGGATCAAAAGTTCTTCTTGAAATTTTTCGATTCGCAAATTATCCCCAAAAAAGGAGGCCATACCATCCAATAATGTGGGGAGATCTACCCAACCCGAACCCTGGAGCATCACCCCACCAAAAGGATCCCTTACCTGGGTATATATAGAAGTAGTAAAAATTTGCTCAATAAATTGGCCTATGTTGGGGTCGCTGGAATGGCCCATCCACTCATTCTGCTCTTCTATGGTCAAAAAAGGGCGATATATCTTTTGGGGATATAAAAATTTTCTAGAGCTTATTTTCTCAAGCTCCCGGTAAAAGGGTTCAATCTCTGGAAAGAGTTCTTCTGCCATCCAGGTCTTCACCATTTTTCTTCCGGTTATGGGATTATACAATCCCGCTGCCACCCTGCTACTTTGATTGTGCATAGGTTGATCCAGCAGCATGATCCTCTTCCCTTCTTTACCAAGCCGATACGCCATGGCAGTACCTGCTATTCCTTGACCTATGATTAAAAAATCAATTTCCATATCCAAAATTAAAACCAATATTCTTTACTTTGCTTTACTATCTCAGACTTTTAAAATGCTCCATATCAAGTGCTTCACCTGTAATCCTTTTCAGGAAAATACCTACCTGATGTACGATGATCTTGGGGAAGCCGCCTTGGTAGATCCTGGATGCTATACTTCTGAGGAAAAAGCAAGGCTAGAAGCTTTTATAGACGAAAAAGGCCTGAAATTAAAGCATTTGCTCAATACCCATTGCCACATCGATCACGTACTTGGAAATGCTTGGGCCATACAAAAGTACGGACTCTCCCTCCACATTCATGCCCAAGAGGAGGCTGTCCTTAAAGCGGTACAAGTTTATGCCCCAAATTATGGTTTTCCGGCATATACTCCCTCCAAGCCAGAAGGGTATTTGAAAGAAGGTCAAGTAATCCAAATTGGAAAAGAATCCATCCACGTCCTCTTTGTACCTGGGCATTCTCCAGGCCATGTGGTATTTTACCACCCTGAAAGTGGGCAATGCCTAGCTGGAGATACCTTGTTTTATGGCAGCATTGGGAGAACTGACTTGCCAGGGGGAAACCACTCCTTGTTGTTGGAAAAAATAACTACCCAACTGTTTACCTTGCCAGATGCCACAGTAATATTTTCAGGTCATGGACCAAAAACCAGTATTGGTTTTGAAAAAAAATCTAATCCTTTTGTTGGCCAAACTAGTATTTCTTGAAACTTACCGCTCATATCCCCAACCTACTCACCTTACTCAATCTCCTTTCTGGAGTCATTGGAATTATTTGGGTAGTGGAAGGTGAAGTCCTATATGGGGCTTATTTCGTGCTAATTTCGGCAGGATTTGATTTTTTTGATGGCTTTGCTGCCCGACTCTTGAAGGTGCAGAGCCTGTTGGGTAAAGAACTGGACTCCTTGTCAGATGTAGTTTCCTTTGGGGTTCTTCCAGGGGTTATTATCTTTTCGCTTATTGAAAAGCAAAGCCCCTATCCATGGCTGCCATACCTAGGGCTGATAGTACCTCTACTTTCAGCCTATAGACTAGCAAAATTCAACTTGGACACCCGACAGGGGGATAAATTTATTGGCTTACCAACTCCCGCAAATGCCCTATTTTTATCTTCGATACCTCACCTGACGCAAACTTTCTCCGAAGCCAACTTTCTTCAAGAGCCCTTGCTGCTACTTGGCACAGCATGGATTTGCAGCCTATTGCTAATTTCCGAGCTGCCTCTTATCGCATTGAAATTCAAGAGTTTTTCCTTTTCTGAGACCAAGTATATTTATTTTATTTTGGCTTCTGCTGTTGCCTTGGTAGTGTGGCTCCAACTTGCCGGAATTCCCCTGGTTATTTTAATCTATATACTGGTCTCTCTGGTGCAACGAGCCTTGGACCCTAAATGATTTTTAGAATTAGCGTCTTTCTAGTCGCATGGAGCCTAGCCTTTGTTTCTCCTGCCCAAAACCTAAGCCATGTATTCGGCATCACCCAAGATGGGGTGTACAAAATTTCAAAATCCCAAGCTCAGCAACTAGGTTTTCAAGGGCTTACCAATCTATCCATTTACGGATACCCAGGACCCCTACCGCAGGTGCTAGATTCAGCACAGCTAGCCTTGCAAGAAATTCCTGCCTGGCAAGGGGGGGATGAACTATATTTTTTTTTGAAAGGCCCTCATCGACAAGAGATTACTGAAAAAGGAACTCTTTCCTATACCCACCATCCTTACACAGACACCCTTCGCTACCTTCTTGGCAAAAGTCCTAGTCCAATTCGCCTTGAAGAAAAGTCGGGAACAGGAGAACTGCCTCCCTCTACTCAGACTTGGTACCAATTTCGTTCCATAAAAGAAGAAAAAATCAATATCCTCAATTCGGGTAGAAGCTGGTACTCAAATCCCATACGTCAAGGACAAAGTCTAATCATCAATTTTGGCCTTAGCACAGAAAGTAAAGCACCTTGGCTACTTCAATTCCGTGTGTTGGGACAATCTACCGGCTCATCTTCCATGCGTGTATATGCCGATAATGAAATGATCCAAGACCTTTCTTTTTCGCCTTTGCTTGCCAGTCCCTACGCCATCAAAGGAAGTGAAAAGGATTACGAAGGGGAATTTTTACCTAGCTCAGGAAAATTAAATCAGTTAAGATTTGGATACCAAGGCACAGGGTCTGGGCATGTGGACTTTGCCTTGGTAGGCATTCCTTTTGAAGGTCTGAATTTACCTGAAGGTATCTTTTTCGGTAAAAATCCTACCTACCTTCCCATACCCCTGGGAAAAAAAGTATGGGAAATTAGTGATTTTTACAAGCCACAAGCATTTGGTTCTGGAAAGGGTGCCTTAGGGAAAAGCTGGATTATTTTTTCGCCCACATCCGCCAAATCACTACAGACTATTAAAGTCCTAGAACCATATTTCCTACCAGAGCCCAGAGCAGAGTTGATCATCCTTACTGTACCTGCCTTTAGAGAAACCGCCTTGAAACTGAAAGCGCATAAGGAAAAAATGGGAATTCCTACCGAGGTAGTCCTTAGTTCTGCTGTATTTACTAGGTATGGGTATGGCAATAATGATCCGACCGCCATTAGAAATTTTTTAGCCTCCCAGTTTCACCTGGGACAACGATTAAAAAATGTATTGTTGCTAGGCAAAGGAACCTTTGATTACAAAGGAAAACTTGGAGGAAGGCCCAATCTCCTGCCTATTTATACCAGCAAATCTAGTTTGGATCCTTTGACTACTTACAGTTCAGATGACTACTATGCCCTCCTAGATTGGGGACAAGGAGAATGGGAAGAAAGTGAAAGAGGCGATCGCGCATTATCCATTGGAGTAGGTAGAGTCCCAGCAATAACGGTAAGCGAAGCGGCAATATGGGTAGATAAAGTACTTCGCTATGGAATTTTGCGTGAAGAAGAACCTTTACTCCCTAGAATCTCCTTGTTGGCAGACGATGGAGACAATGGGGTACACATGAGAGATTCAGAAGTCCATGGAGATTATTTGCAAAAAAATCACCCCTTCATCCAAGTAGAGAAGCTTTACTTAGATCAATTTATTCAAGAAAAAAACGATTCCAAGCAAAGTGTACCAGCACTTAAAACAGCCTTGGAAAATAGCCTTGTTCAAGGCACCCAGGTACTCAATTACGTTGGCCATGGAAATGAAACCACCCTGGCTGCTGAAGAAATTTTTAATGTACAAGACCTAGCCAATTGGCCAGAGCAGGAGCATCTTCCTCTTTGGTTTACCGCCACCTGTGAATTTGGAAGACATGACAGTCCCTTTGTACGTTCGGCGGCAGAAGAACTTTTATTCGCAAAAAATAAAGGAGCAATAGGCATCATGTCTTCAGGAAGGCCGGTTTTTAGTAGTATTAATTTTGGGATCAACCAAGCATTTATTCAGCAACTTATTGATCCAGTGGGCAGGCGAAACTTGGGTGAAATCTTTAAAAACACAAAAAATAAAAGTTTGAAAGGGGTGTACAATAGAAATTTTTCACTGTTGGGAGATCCCAGCATGGGGATAGATTTTCCCCAAGCAGGAATTCGCCTTGAAAAAATACTTCCCCTTGGCAAGCAAAACCCAGTGGACTCCCTTTACACCTGGGGGCGCTACCAACTCCATGCCGATTTGGTTGACGTCACAAGCCAGGCGAATCTCTCCCAATTCAATGGAAAATTTTTGATAGAGGTTTGGGAAACTCCTAGCGATTTCACTACTCGAGGAGATGAGAATGCTCCTTTTTCGTACAAAGTAGAGGATCAAAAATTATTCGTAGGGGAAGGAAAAATCCTCCAAGGGAAAATTATTGCCCAATTTGTAATTCCAGAAAGAAAAACGAAAGAAATTGAAAATTTGAGGATACGACTACATGCTTGGGATTCTCTACAAAATGTCCAAGGAGTAGGAGTATTTGATATCCCCGTAATTAGCAGCACTTTGCCCCTTTCAACAGATAAAACGGGTCCTGAAATACGGGTTGAAATCGGTGGAAAATCTCCTAATCAAGTACGATCCATAGCAACTACCCAAGTGGAAATGGAGCTATTCTTCTTCGATCCAAGTGGAATCCATGCGGCTTCTAGTCCAAAGGGAAGAGAAATGGTTGTTCAAATCAATGACCAAACTCCCATTCCGATACCGAGCCAGTACCGAGCCTTGGAAGGAAGCTTCGAAAAAGGAAAAGCAAAGATCCTATTGACCGGTTTGAAAGAAGGTAAAAATTCGATTAGAATTTTTGCCTCAGATCTGCTGGGGAATTTTTCAGAAAGTAATTTCTCTTTGGTAGTTGAAAACAGTGAGCGATTCCAAGTACTCTCCCATCAGGTATTTCCAAATCCCTCTTCCATATCTACTAACTTTTCTTTTCGGCACAATAGACCCAATCAAACCTTGCTAGGCACCTTACGCATCTATTCCCCTTCTGGGCAACTCTTAGTTTCCGATTCAAAACGCTTTCCAAGGGCAGCCGAAAATATTACTTCATGGGAGTGGATTTTTTTCACAAACAACATAAGAAATCCAGCAAAAGGAAGTTATATTTACATACTAACAATTCAAGCAGAATCTTCAGGTGAACTGGATACTGTAAGCGGAAAACTGGTCATTCAATGATAAATAATGCCATTTTAGGAAGATATTCAATTCTTACTTTAATTTTTGTTTTGGCTGGGTTTTCTTCTTTTGCTCAAAACAGTGTGATCATTTCTGGACAAGATCCTAGCAGGAGAGTGATTACTACCGCGGTTCCTTTTTTAAATTTTGCTCCAGACTCCAGGCATTCGGCTATGGGAGATGCAGGCGTAGCTACCTCCCCAGATGCCAATTCAGCACATTGGAATGCCGGTAAACTTTCTTTTATCAAGGACGACTACGGATTTTCCATTTCCCACTCCCCTTGGCTGGGCAAATTGGTCAATGACATGTCGTTGAATTATTTGTCAGGGTACAAAAAAATTGATGAAAATTCTGCCTTTGGAATCGACCTTCGCTACTTCAACATGGGTGATATCCTGCTCACGGATGGAAGAGGAAATTCCATAGGTGAGTTTAATCCTAGGGATATCGCTATAGGTGGCAATTATTCCAGAAAATTATCGGCCAATTTAGGTCTTGGAATTTCTGCACGATTCATACATTCCAATCTATCTGGCAACATTTCCTCTGCCAGTGGGGCAGAATCAAAGCCAGGTACTGGGGTGGGCGCTGACATCGGTATTTACTATCAAAAAGCAATCGTTGCAGGTAAAAAAGAAGGAATGTGGTCTTGGGGGGCAACCATAACCAATATTGGACCAAAAATTACCTACAATAGTGCAGCAGATTTGGATTACATTCCTACCTCTTTGCGATTAGGTACAGCCTACAAAGTATTCTTCAATCCCACCAACTCCATCACCTTTGTCTTAGACGCCAATAAATTATTGGTTCCTACTCCTCCTACGTACAAAACAAATTCTGACGGTACCCTAGCCACAGATGCTAGCGGAAATCTTATTATTTCAGAGGGAAAAGATCCCAACAGACCCCTACTTTCAGGGATTTTTGGTTCCTTTTCTGATGCCCCAGGCGGCTTTCAAGAAGAATGGAGCGAATTCACCTTCTCTTTAGGTATGGAATACCTCTATGCAGATAAATTTGCGTTGAGAACAGGCTATTTTCATGAGGATGCTACCAAAGGCGGTAGAAGATACTTCACCATGGGTGCTGGATTTACCATGAAGCGCATTGGGTTGGATTTTTCCTACCTGGTACCACAAGTACAAAATCACCCCTTAGCTGAGACACTTCGATTTTCAATGAAGTATTCCATTGCTTCCAAGTGATGTCGCTGGATAGAACAAAAGCTCCACTATTTTCCTTACCAGTTGATTTTAGTTTGCAAGCTCCCCAGCAACTTGTATTAGCCTGCGGCACTACACTTTTTTATGTGCCCACTCCAGGTATCGATGCAGTCAAACTTGAAATCATTGGAAAAAGTGATAGAAATGCTCTGCCCTTAACCCAGGCATTGGTTCCTTATTTTACCCTGCAACTCCTTCAAGAAGGTACACGAAGGGCGAATTCTAGGGAAATAGCAGAATTTTTTGATTTTCATGCAGCAGAAGTCCATCCCCTATTGAGTTATTCCCATGAAGGATTGAGCTTATTGTGCTTAAAAAAACATCTAGGCAAGCTTCTTCCTATGTTCATTTCTCTTTTCTCTGAGGCTAATTTTCCAGCAAATTTTGTTGAAAAACGAAAATCACAGCATAAACTTAGCCTAAGCCTGGAAAGGGAAAAACCCTCTTCTCGAGCAAGTCAGCTTTTCAAAAAATGTTTGTTTGGGGCTCAACATCCTTATGGACAAGAAATCACCGAAGACCATGTAAATAGTATCACACCAGAAATTCTTCAAT
>Ga0169931_10002916_pt1 | contig 27544 bp, 28 predicted proteins | sample Kivu_15m_20L_FD_129675 | JGI IMG/M metagenome (GOLD analysis project Ga0169931, IMG submission 129675) | Freshwater microbial communities from Lake Kivu, Western Province, Rwanda to study Microbial Dark Matter (Phase II) - Kivu_15m_20L... | ecosystem: Environmental > Aquatic > Freshwater > Lake...
ATATTCCACATGCGCCGTGGAAATCGTGATGCCGCGCGCGCGTTCTTCCGGTGCCTTGTCAATCTGATCATAGGCCGTGAAGGTCGCCCCTCCCGCCTTCGCCAGAACCTTGGTAATCGCCGCCGTCAGCGACGTCTTGCCATGGTCCACATGCCCGATCGTCCCGATGTTGCAGTGCGGCTTGTTCCGCTCAAATTTCGCTTTGGCCATGGCCTTTTCCCGCTACCCTCATTGAACCGTTCACGAAACAACCCCGCACGCCCGCTGGAGCGGGTGACGGGAATCGAACCCGCACAACCAGCTTGGAAGGCTGGGGCTCTACCATTGAGCTACACCCGCGCCGAAGCGCTGTTCCCAACCCCCCTGCCCGTGCCTCGATGAATGCCAAGGCTGACAAGCGCTGATATGGAGGGGGTTGGATTCGAACCAACGTAGGCGCAAGCCAACGGATTTACAGTCCGTCCCCTTTAGCCACTCGGGCACCCCTCCACAGCCGCTCGCCCGTAACCGGGGCTGGCGGGAGCGGGCGGACTATCCGCATTGATGGTTTCCTGTCAACGGATGGGGCTGAAAAACGCCAGAGGTTTTCAATCTGGCGCGCCCGGCGCATCATGGGGGCGATGCAACGTCCCCCGAAGCGGCCCCCTGGCCGCGCCCGCCCGCAAGGCCCCGCCCCACAAGCCCCCACGCGCCGCCCGCGCTTTGAGGATAAGGCCGAAGCGCCGCGCGGGCACCGCAGCGCCCCAGGCCGCTTCCAGGAGCAGGAGGCCCCGCCACCCCGTGGCCGCCGCTTGGCTGGCCCCGCGCCGATGGAAGTCGAGGGCCCAGCCCCGCCGCGCCCCGGCGCTGGCGCCGGTTCCGGCGCCTTTTGGTTATACGGCGAACACACGGTGGCTGCCGCCATCCGTAATCCCAGGCGCAAGACTCGCCGCCTGCTGGTGACGGAAGACGCCGAAAAAAGCCTGCGCGCCGCGCTGAACCGCCCCTGGCGCCTGCCGCCGGAGCGCATTGAACGCCAGCGCTTCGGTACCTTCCTGACCGAAGATGCCGTGCATCAGGGTGTTGCGCTGCTGGTGGAACCTTTGGAAGCGGTCGCGCTGGAAGACGCCATCGCCGCATCCGATGGGCCGGTGCTGCTGCTGGATCAGGTGACGGACCCGCGCAATGTGGGGGCGATTCTCCGCTCCGCTGCTGCCTTTGGCGCCGCCTGTGTGGTGCTGCAGGATCGCCATGCCCCGCCCGAGACCGGTGCGCTGGCCCGCGCAGCCTCCGGCGCCTTGGATATCGTGCCGGTGGTGCGGGAGGTGAATTTGTCCCGCGCCATTGCCAGCCTGCAAAAAGCCGGTTTTTGGGTGATGGGGCTGGCCGGGGATGCAACGCGGACGCTGGCCGAAGCCTGCCCCAAGGATCGCCGCGTGGCGTTGGTGCTGGGTGCGGAAGATACCGGCCTCAGGCGCCTCCAACGCGAAACCTGTGATGAGCTGGTGCGCCTGCCTATCACGCAAGCGATGGAAAGCCTGAATGTCGCGGCAGCAGCGGCAGTGGCGCTATATGAAGTGATCCGCGACGCCTGAGAAAATCGGGGGAGTCGCCTCCCCCGATCTGAACTCACTTCTCTTTCGCAGAGATGATGGCGCCGGAAAGGCTTTCCGGAATCCGCTGCGTCCAGCGACCGCAATCCACTTGCGTCACGAAATCCAGCACAGCGCGATTAAACGCATCCGGGTCTTCCAGATTCATGGTGTGGCCGCATTTCGGCATGACCAGCAATGCGCTGCTCATAATGGTGCGCTTCAGGAACAGGGATGGCTCGAGCGTCGGGTCATCCTCATCACCGGCGATCACCAGCGTCGGCACCTTCATCTGCTTGAAGCCAGCTTCCAGATCGAACAGAGAAGGCCGTTCGCGCTGCACGCCTTGCATCGTCAGCGCCGATCCCTCGGTTGAATGTTCCGCAAGCTGGGACTGGAATTCCTTGAAGCCGCGCGGGTCTTTTTCCTCAAACACCAGGCGCGTCGGGCCGCGCGAATAGACATTCGCCATCTTGTCCATGCCCTCAGCGCGGATGCGCGCGGCGGTGGCATCAACCTCGGCCCGGAATTGATCGCGTTTGCCGGGCGCGGCGCCATAGCCAACACCGGCGGCGACCAGGCTGCGCGCCAGTTGCGGATGGCGAAGCCCCAGATGCAGCGTCGCAAAAGCGCCCATGGAAAGCCCGACCACATGCGCCGGCGCAAGGTTGAGGCCCTTGATCACCGCGGCGATGTCATCCGTCGCGCGGTCCTGGCTGTAGGAGGCGACGATATTCGGCACGGCCGAGGGCGGATAGCCGCGCGCATTGAACACAATGCAGCGATAGCGGCGGGAGAAGAAGCGCATCTGCATTTCCCAGGAACGCGAATCACCCGCGAATTCATGAACAAAGACCATGGGCGTGCCGCTGCCGGCTTCCTCATAGAACAAATCAACACCGTCATCGGTTCGCAAAAAGGGCATGGGGTCATCCTGCTTGGGGTTGTGATTGGCCCCAGAATGAGCGCGACGCGGCGGCCCGTCCAGCGCTTGACAGGGCGGGGGGCAAGGCGCATCTGCAATCCGGACTATTGAGGTCCGGATTGCAGGAGGGTTGACCGGTGTTGCGGCTTTCAAAGCTGACCGATTACGCCGTTGTGGTGCTCACGCGCTTGGATGACGCGACAGATGGCGGCGTGCTGACCGCGCCGGGCCTGGCTGGCGCGACAGGCTTGGCCGAACCTACCGTGTCCAAGGTTTTGAAAATACTGGCTCATGCCGGGTTGGTCGAAGGTCGCCGTGGCGCGCTTGGCGGCTATCGCCTGACCCGCCCGCTGGCTGACATGCCGCTGATTGAGGTGATTACCGCCATGGATGGCCCAATCGCGCTGACCGCCTGCGTGGATAATTCCTTCGGCGTTTGTGAATCCGAAAGCGCCTGCCCTGTGCGCGGGCGTTGGGACCCGGTGAATGAGGCGATCCGTCGCGCGCTTACCGGCATTTCTATTGCCGATCTTGCTGGCCCACCCGCCGTGGTACCGCACCCCGAACCCGCTTCCCCCGTTTTTGTCGCTGGATAGAGCACAATCATGCCCGCCGTTACCGAGACCATCGAAACCGTCCAGGCCGTCACGGATTCCACCTATAAATGGGGGTTCGAGACGGATATCGAAATGGAATTCGCCCCCAAGGGGCTTTCCGAGGATATCGTGCGCTTCATCAGCGCCAAGAAGGAAGAACCGGCCTGGCTGCTGGAATGGCGGCTCCGCGCCTTCGCTGCCTGGCAGAAAATGGAAGAACCGCGCTGGCCGGCAGTGAAATATCCGCCGATTGATTATCAGGATGCCTATTACTACGCCGCGCCGAAGCAGAAGGTCGCGCCGAAGTCCTTGGATGAGGTGGATCCGGAACTGCTGCGTACCTATGAAAAGCTCGGGATCCCGCTGCGTGAACAGGCAATTCTGGCGGGCGTTGAAGGCGCTGGTGAGACGCCGGCGGATTCACGCATGCCAATTGCGGTGGATGCGGTGTTCGACAGTGTATCTGTGGCAACCACCTTCAAGGATCGTCTGGAGAAAGATGGCATCATCTTCTGCCCGATCAGTGAGGCGGTGAAGACGCATCCCGAATTGGTGCAGAAGTATCTCGGCTCTGTCGTGCCGCAGGGCGATAATTTCTTCGCCGCGCTGAATAGCGCTGTCTTCACCGATGGCAGCTTTGTCTACATCCCAAAGGGCGTGCGCTGCCCGATGGAGCTTTCTACCTATTTCCGCATCAATGCCAAAAGCACCGGGCAATTCGAACGCACCCTGATCATTGCCGATGAAGGGTCTCATGTTTCCTATCTGGAAGGCTGCACCGCGCCGATGCGCGATGAAAACCAGCTGCATGCTGCGGTGGTGGAGCTGGTGGCGATGGATGACGCCACAATCAAGTACAGCACGGTGCAGAATTGGTACCCCGGCGATGCCGAGGGCAAGGGCGGTATCTATAACTTCGTCACCAAGCGCGGCGCCTGCCGTGGCGCGCGGTCCAAAATTTCCTGGACGCAGGTGGAAACCGGTTCCGCGATCACCTGGAAATACCCTTCCTGCATCTTGCAGGGCGAAGACAGTGTTGGCGAATTCTATTCAGTTGCCATCACAAATAACTACCAGCAGGCAGATACCGGGACCAAGATGTTCCATATCGGCCCGCGCACCAAATCTACCATTGTCTCCAAGGGCATCAGCGCGGGGCATGGGCAGAATACCTATCGTGGCCTGGTGCGGATTGGCGCCAAGGCCACGGGGGCGCGCAATTTCACGCAATGCGATAGCCTGCTGATTGGCGACCTATGTGGTGCGCATACCGTGCCCTATATCGAAAATCGCTGCCTGAGTGCGAAGGTGGAGCATGAAGCGACCACCAGCCGCATTGCGGAAGATCAGCTTTTTTATTGCCGCCAGCGCGGGCTATCGCAGGAAGATGCGGTGGGGCTGATCGTGAATGGTTTCTGCCGCGAAGTGCTTAAGGAATTGCCGATGGAATTCGCGGTGGAAGCGCAGAAGCTGTTGCAAATCTCGCTCGAAGGGAGCGTTGGGTGATGTTGGAAATCAAGGGACTGACGGCTGAGGTTGATGGCAAGCCCATCCTGAAGGGCATTGATCTGGTGGTGCCGCAGGGTGAAGTGCATGCGATTATGGGGCCGAACGGGTCCGGAAAATCCACGCTTTCCTATGTGCTGTCTGGCCGTGATGGGTATGAGGTGACGGGCGGCTCTGCGCTGTTGCATGGCCAGGATTTGCTGGCGATGGAACCGGAAGAACGCGCTGCTGCCGGCGTATTTCTGGCCTTTCAATACCCGGTGGAATTGCCGGGTGTGGGCAATGCCACGTTTCTGCGCACAGCGCTGAATGCCATTCGCCGCGCCAAAGGTGAGGGCGAATTGGATGCCATGCAATTCCTGAAGCTGGCGCGCGAACGCATGAAGGCGCTTTCGATGAATGACGAAATGCTGAAGCGCGGCGTGAATGTCGGCTTTTCGGGTGGCGAGAAGAAGCGTAATGAAATTCTGCAAATGGCGCTGCTGCAACCGAAGCTTGCCATTCTGGATGAAACCGATAGCGGGCTTGATATTGATGCGCTGAAGATTGTGGCCGATGGGGTGAATGCCATGCGCGGGCCGAATTTCTCCGCCCTGGTGATCACGCATTATCAGCGGCTTTTGGACTACATTGTACCGGATCGCGTGCATGTGCTGATGGGCGGACGCATTGTGCGTTCCGGCGGGCCGGAATTGGCGAAGGAGCTGGAAGCGCAGGGTTACGGCGCCATCCAGGCCGCGGCGTGACAGCGGCACCACAACCAGGCGCGGCTGGCTTCCTCGCGCGCTATCGGGGCCTCAAGGATCATCTGCCGGGGGCGCGCCTGCCTTGGTTTGCCGCGCTGCGTGAAGATGCGGCAGCGCATGTGGCGGCGCGCGGCTTTCCGACACGGCGGGTGGAGGCGTGGAAATACACAGACCTTTCGCCTGTCGCGCAGGCGGGTTTTGCTGAGCCACTCACGGCGGTTGCCGGCGCGTTGACGCTACCGAAGCCACGCTGCGCGGCGCGGGCAGTGTTTGTGGATGGGCGCTTTCGCGCGGACCTTTCGGCGTTGGACGGGCTTGCCTATCGCGCGGCTTCTGTCGCGCAGCATTTGAATGCGCTGGAAGGCATGCTTGGCGCGCTGGCGCCCTTGGCCGAACATCCCATGACGGCGCTGAATACGTTGATGTTCGAAGATGGTTTGTTGCTCGATGTGCCGGCGGGTGTGGATACCGGGCATTTGGAATTGCTTTCCATCGCCGTTGATCCCGGCCGGCCCTTCGCTTTCCATCCGCGCCACATGATCCGCCTTGGTGCGGGTGCGAAATTGACTCTGCTGGAAACGGCGATGGGAAGTGGCGCGCAATATCTGCACAATCCGGTGTTTGAGATTGATCTTGCCGAAGGTGCCGTGCTGACGCATGGGCGCGCGCAGCAGGAAGGCGAAGGCGCCTTTCATCTTTCCATGATCCATGCACGGATTGCGGCTGAAGCGCGCTATGACACCATGGCGGTTTCTGCCGGTGCGCGGCTGACGCGGATGGAAATTCATGCGGCGCTGATGGGCCCCAAGGCATCCTGCCATATGAATAGCGCGCAATTGGCCGCCGGGCGGGCGGTGGTGGATACCACCACCGCGTTGGATCACGCCGCGCCGGATTGCGCCAGCCGGCAGACCTGCAAGACCGTGTTGGCGGGTCAATCTCGCGGCGTGTTTCAGGGCAAGATCCTGGTCCGCCGTGAAGCGCAGAAGACCGATGGCTATCAGATGAACCAGGCTTTACTGCTTTCAGAAGAAGCGGAAATGGACAGCAAGCCACAGCTTGAAATCTATGCCGATGATGTGAAGTGCAGCCATGGTGCCACCATCGGTGCGCTAGACGCGGATAGCCTGTTCTATCTGCGCTCCCGCGGCGTGCCGGCGGATCAGGCGCGGTCCATGCTGGTCCAGGCCTTTTTGCATGAAGCCTTTGAAGGGCTGGAAGATGATGTGCTGCGCGAAGCATTGACCGAAGCCGTGGATGGCTGGTGGGTGCGGCATGGGACGGCATCATGAGTTTTGATGTTCATCGCATCCGGCAGGATTTCCCGATCCTGTCGCAGCCGCAGCATGGCAAGCCGCTCGTGTTTCTCGATTCAGGGGCGAGTGCGCAAAAGCCTCGTGCGGTGATTGAGGCGATGACGCGCTGCATGGAAACGGCTTACGCCAATGTGCATCGCGGCGCTTATCGGCTTTCCGAAGTGGCGACCGATGCTTTTGAGGCTGCGCGCGGTGCGGTAGCGCGCTTCATCAATGCGCCCGATGCGCGGGAAGTGGTTTTCACGCGCAATAGTACGGAAGCGATCAACCTGGTCGCGCATAGCTGGGGCCGCGGTGTGATGCGCCCGGATCAGGCGGTGCTGATTTCCGAGCTTGAACACCACGCCAATATCGTACCCTGGCAAATGCTGCGTGATGAGCGCGGCAATCCCTTGCGCGTCTGCCGCGTGACCGATGCTGGCGAATTGGACATGGAAGACCTGGCCGCCAAGCTTGCCGATGGCAAGGTGGGGCTGGTGGCACTCGCGCATATGTCCAATGTGCTGGGTACCGTCACGCCGGTTGAACGTGTGGTGGCGCTGGCGCATGCGCATGGTGCGAAAGTGCTGCTGGATGGATCACAAGCTGTGGTCCATCGGCGCGTGGATGTTGCCGCGATAGGCTGCGATTTCTACTGCTTCACCGGCCATAAGCTTTATGGGCCAACAGGCATTGGCGTGTTGTGGGGCAAGCTTGAGCACCTAGATCGCATGCCACCCTTCCTGGGTGGCGGTGACATGATTGAAAGCGTGAGCTTCGAGAAATCCACCTGGGCCAAGCCACCCGCGCGGTTTGAAGCCGGCACCCCCGCCATTATTGAAGCGGTTGGGCTGCATGCCGCAATTGATTACGTGACCGCAATTGGCATGCCCGCCATTGAGGCGCATGAGCGCGCTTTGGTGGACCATGCCATGCGGAAACTGTCAGACGTGCCGGGCCTGACGCTGCTTGGCCGCGCGCAGGATCGCGGCGGGGTGTTTGCCTTTGCGCTCGATAATTCCCATCCGCATGATCTTTCCACGCTGCTGGACCGCGCCGGAATCTGCATCCGCGCCGGGCGGCATTGTGCGGAACCGCTGCATACGCGATTTGGTCTGGAACAGGGCACCGCGCGCGCATCCTTCGGACTTTATACCACACCGGAGGAGGTGGATTACCTCGCCGGCGCATTGGTAAAAGCGCGGGAGTTCTTCGCATGAGCGGCGGCGATTTCTTCGGCGATTTGCGTGATCTTTATCAGGAAGTGATCCTGGATCACGGCCGCAAGCCACGCAATTTCCGCCGGCTGGAAGATGCGGACCGTACATCGCGCGGGGACAATCCCATGTGCGGTGACCGTATGGAGCTATTCCTGAAAATGACGCCGGATGGGCATATTGCCGATGCCGCGTTTCAGGGCCGTGGCTGCGCGGTTTCCATGGCGAGTGCTTCACTCATGACCGAAACGGTGAAGGGCAAAACGCCGGATGAGGCGCAGGCGCTTGGCACTGCCTTTCGGGATTTGGCAATGACCGGCCAATGCCCCACCTGCGCGGCTTCACTGGAAGACGCCATGGAAAGGCTGACGCCGTTATCTGGCGTGCATGAATTTCCAAGCCGGGTGAAATGCGCAACACTCGCCTGGCATACGCTGAACGCTGCCCTTGCCGGCGCGAAGGAGGCGAGCAGTGAGTGACGACACCACCAAGACCGAAACGCCCGTGCACGCTGCCTGGACCCCGGAAGGCGAGGTGAAGCCGCCTATACAGCCGGTTTCAGAAGATGCCGTGATTAGCGCAATTTCCACGGTGTTCGATCCGGAAATTCCGGTGGATATCTATCAACTCGGCCTGATCTACGCGATTGAGATTGGCGATGACGGCAAGGTGAAGGTAGAAATGACGCTCACCACCCCATCATGCCCTTCCGCGCAGGAACTGCCGAACCAAGTAGATGAGGCCGTTCGCGCATTGGATGGTGTTTCTGAAGTGCTGGTGGAAGTGGTGTGGGACCCGCCCTGGGATCATTCCCGCATGAGCGAAGATGCGCGGCTCGCGCTCAATATGTTTTGAGGTGATGGCATGAATGTGAGCATCGAAGCCAAACCCGAACGGCGCGCCTTGCCGCCCCTGATGTCACTTACCGATGGCGCGGCAGAGCGGCTGAAGGGGCTTTACGCCAAAGGCGAACAGGGCAAGTACTTGCGCATCGCGGTAAAGACCAAGGGGTGTTCCGGCCTTGCCTATGATCTGTCCTGGGTGGATGCACCAAGTGCGGGCGATGAAAGCGTTACCGATAAGGGGGTGACGGTTTTAGTGGACCGCAAGGCCACACTTTTTCTGATTGGCACGGTAATGGATTATGAGGTGAAAACCATGTCAGCCGGCTTCACCTTCACCAACCCGAATGAAAAGGGCCGCTGCGGCTGCGGGGAAAGCTTTCACGTCTGATCGGTCGCTAAATAGCGCCCGACCAATCTGCCGCGACAAAGCGGTAACCGCTGCCTTCCTTGGCAAGGAACCCGTTGGCCGGAAAGGGGAAATGATAGCCGGTGATTCGGATGCGATCCGTCGCCACCCGGTCGTAAATGCGTCGCCTTGTGGCTTCCGCCGCCACGGCATCAAAGTCAAAAATAATGTGGAATTCAGGCCGGCGCGCCAGAAGTTCCGGGCGGTTCGTGGTATCGGCCACAAACATCATCTGATCCGCGCCATCGGCGACATGATAGCAGGTGTGACCGGGCGTATGGCCATAGGCAGCGACGGAGCGCACACCGGACACGACTTCAGCATCCGGTCCAATCCGGCGTAGGCGCGCCGCATAGGGGGCCAAACGCCGCGCGCTATTGGCAAAGGTGGCGCGTTGGCCTTCTGGGCTGCGCGTTTCATTGGTGGCGTCGCCCCACCAGGCGATCTCCGCTTCCGGCACGATCACTTCTGCATTGGGGAAGGCAGCCGCACCTTCGGCATTCAGCAGGCCATTGACGTGATCGCCATGGAAATGGCTCATGACCACGCGCGTTACCCGCGCAGGGTCAATGCCGGCGGCCCGCATATTGGAAATCATCCGGCCATTGGTCGCCCCTGGGGCTGTTACGCCATTGCCGCTGTCAAAAACCACCAAATCACGCCCAGTGTCGAGGAAGGTGACGGTGAAGGGAATGATCAGTCGGTCCTGCGGCAGGAAGGCATCGCGGAGCACCGCCTGAACATCAGCTAAAGGCGCATTGCGCACAAAGCCTTCCAAGGGGCGCGCGAAAAACCCATCATGCACGGTGGTGACGGTAAAGGCACCGACCTTGAAGCGATAAAAACCGGGCGCCTGGATTTGGGGCGTAGCAACGGGTTGCGCCAGAGCAGGATGCATGATGGCGGGGCTAGCCAGCAGCGCACCACCTGCGAAGAAAAGGGAACGGCGGGTAGATTGCATGGCATGTCTCCGGATGCGTAACAACAAAAGCAAATTAAAGGTCTTCGTACTGACCTATTGACACAGACGGCGCCGCATTTCAAAGAAATTAGCCTGGCGATACTCCTTTAGCCAAGCAGAGGGGATCGCCGTGTGGTTCAACTGTCTCAAGATCTAGCAATAAACGCTACCAAGACTGCTATCGCCGCCATCAGATCATCCGTTTCCATTGCCTCATGCGGGTTGTGGCTGCCGTTTTGATTACGCACCAATAGCATCCCGGTCTTTACTCCAGCAGCGGCAAAATTATTCGCATCATGCGTGCCAGGGCTATGCAGGCGGGGCGCAGCAATGCCGGAGGCGCTGGCCGCATCAGCAAGGCCATCCATCAGCCCAGGATCCATCAGCCCAGGGGCGGCGCTGCTGCGCTCGCCAAGCGCAATCGTCACGTGCCGACGCGCGGCAACCTCCGCGACAATCTCCTGCAGCTTGGCTTCAAGTACCACCAGATGCACCGCACCATAGGCACGGAGATCAAGACTCAATTCAAAATCGCCCGAAACAGCGGTAAGTGAATGCCGATCCACCGGCGTGTGAAACCGCCCGATGGTCACCGCCATGGGGCGACCCGCGGCTTCTTCCGCCAGCCAAAGCTGTTCCAGGCAAAGCGACAAATCCGCCCCCGCCAAAGCGGCATCCCGGCGAAAGCGATGCGGCAGGCCGGTATGCGCATCCTCGCCCGTGATGCGGATGAAGGGATGGCGGAGATTGCCCGGATTGGCGAGGCAGATGGCAATCGGCACGCCCGCTTCGATCAATTGCGGCGCCTGTTCGATATGCACTTCAAGGTAAGCACCAATGGCGGCGGGATCACGCAAGGGCTTGCCGTGTTTCAGCCGCGCTGGATCGCCGCCGGCCGCTGTGATGCTTTCCGCCAGTGTCTTGCCGGTGCGCGCATGGCGCAATTCCAAAGCCCCCGGCGGCAAGCGTGCCAGCAAACACCGGCTGCCAATCAGGCCAAGACCGAACCAGACCGCTTCCTCACACCGCAGCGCCAGCACTTCAATATCCCGGCGCGGCGTGATACCCGCCGCGCGCAGTGCGGCAACAGCGCCAATGCCGGCAATCACGCCCGCGGCGCCATCGAAATTGCCGCCCTGGACAATGGTATCCAAATGCGAACCGATGATGATCGGCGCTGCTTCCGGCATTGCGGCTACCCAGCGGAGCGAAAGATTGGCACCGGCATCAATGCTGGCCCGCATGCCAAGCGCCTCACCGGCCTTGCGGATCAGATCATGCGCTTCGTTCTCGCCGCGCCTATAGGCATCACGCGTGATACCGGGCGGGTCAGCACCAATGGCTGCCACACCATCCAGCAGGCTTTGCACCAGCGGCTTTTGCGCCGCGATCGCCTCATCCAATGTCATGCCGCCATGGCCTTGGCATCGCTCAGCACCATATCCGCGGCTTTTTCGCCAATCATGATGCAGGGCACATTGGTATTGCCGGAAGTGAGCGCCGGCATGATGGAAGCATCCGCGATGCGCAGCCCGGCAATGCCATGCACACGAAGCTCAGCATCCACAACAGCCATCGGGTCGCTGCCCATCTTGCAGGTGCCAACGGGGTGATAAGTTGTCTCACCTACCTGCTTCACCCATTCGATGATTTCCTCATCACTTTGCCTTGCCGGACCGGGGGCGATTTCGGTCAGGCGCAGCGGTGCCATGGCCGGCGCATACATGATGGATCGCGCAATCTGAATCGCGCGCACCGTCAGCGCCGCATCTACGGGTGATGAGAGAAAATTGAAATGAATCGCAGGCGCTGCCTTGGGATCCGCTGAGGTGATGTGGATATTCCCCTTGCTTTCAGGCCGCATCACATGGGCGTAGCAGGTCATGCCTGATTGCGCGGCGATACGCGGCCCACTTGGTCCCGGTTCGGTGAAGGCCGGCACCCAGCCGAGCAAAAGATCAGGCGCTTCAAGCCCTTCGCGGGAGAATACAAAAGCGCGGATCGGGGCCGCTACCGCACCCAACATGCCCTTGCCCGTCAGCGCATAGCGCAGCGCCTGCTGTACCAGGCCAAGCCCGCGCCCGCGATCATTCAGCGTATAGCCCTTGGCACCCACCGCCCAGCGTGTGCGCGGCGCGTAATGGTCGCGCAGATTCTCCCCAACGCCGGGCAGCGCATGCAGCGTTTCTATGCCCAAAGCCTGCAGGCGTTCAGGCTGACCAATCCCTGACAGTTCCAGCAATTGCGGCGAATTGATCGCGCCACCGCTGATGATCACCTCTCGCCCGGCATGCGCTTCCTGCGCCTGGTCACCCTTCCGATAGCGCACGCCAATGCAGCGCCTGCCTTGGAATATCAGTTTCTCCGCCAGCGCCTCGGTTTCGATATGCAGATTGGCGCGGCCACGGATCGGGTCCAGGTAACAGGCAGCCGTACTCATGCGCCGGCCGCCAGAAATGCTCGCCTGACTCATTGCGATGCCATCCTGACGCACGCCATTGTAATCCGGGTTATGGCGGATGCCGACCTCACCGGCGGCCTTGATCAGCGCCTGGAAAATCGCTTCCCGAGGTTCTGGATTCGTCACGCGCAAAGGCCCATCCTTGCCGCGATAAGTGGCGTCGCCATCTCCCTGATAGGTCTCGATCCGCTTGAAGAAGGGCAGCACATCCGCGTAGCTCCAGCCGCGATTGCCCATTTGCGCCCAGGTGTCGAAATCCTGCGCCTGGCCGCGCACGAAAGCGAGGCCATTGATTGCACTCGACCCGCCCAGAATGCGCCCGCGCGGCACGGGCAGGCGCCTGCCATTCGTGGTGGCTTCCGGTTCAGACGTATAGAGCCAATTCACGGCAGGATTATTGATCATGCGCGCATAGCCCACGGGAATGCGCGTCCAGCGATAGCTGGCGGGGCCGGCTTCCAGCAGCAGCACCTTGTTGCGCGGATCAGCCGAAAGGCGATTGGCCACCACCGCACCCGCCGAACCGGCGCCGATGATGATGTAGTCATATTCTGGCATGGCCTGCCCCTTTGCTTTCACCCTCATCAACCCATGCAGGGCGCGATTAGGCAAGATGGCCCGGGCTGGACAGCGTCGCAGAATGCGCTTTTCCTTGCGTAAGAGGGAGCCATAGCATGGGTGAGACAACAAGGCGCATTCGCGCCTCTGGCGGCAAGGCGGAACGGCTCGGCGTTGATGGTTTGGAGCTTTATGCGCTTTGTGATGGCTATCTGGATATGGAGTTGTCGCGCTTTCCCGATATCAAGCGCGGCATTGGCGATGATCTGGCCATCGCCGATGGGCAGGACCTGAACGACATGACGGTTTCAGTGAATGCCTTTCTGCTGCGCCATGGAAAAAGGCTTTGCCTGATTGACGCGGGCGATGGCATTTGGCGCGGGGATACGCTCGGCCATTTACCTAAAGCCTTGGCTAAGCTCGGCATAGCGCCTGATCAGATCACCGATCTTTTTATGACTCATCTGCACCGCGATCACGCCGGCGGGTTGTTTCACGAAGGGCGCTTGGTTTATCCCAATGCAACCATGTATGCAGCGACGGATGAAATTGCTTTCTGGTCCGCGCCCGAGAAGATAGATGGCGTGCAGCGCGTGCAATTGCCCATCGCCGAAGCCGCCTTGCAGGCCTATCGTGAACGCCTCGTCGTCATTCATCCTGGCGAGGAAATCCTGCCCGGTGTGACGGTACGAGCCCTCCCCGGGCACACGCCGGGCCAGGTTGGGTTTCAGCTTGGCAAGGAAAAGCCCCTGCTTATTGCAGCGGATGCGCTCCATCTGCCAGCGCTGCAAATCAAACATCCCGAATGGGGCTTCCTGTTCGATGTGGATCAGGCGCAATCCCTGGCGACACGCACGGCATTATTGGAGGAAGCGGCGCAAAGCGGCCTCAGGCTGGCTGGCGCGCATTACCCCTTCCCAGGCGTGATTGGCATCACGCAAGGCCCGGATGGGCGCGGTTTTCGCAACGCGGTGGATTAGGGCGGCCTATTCTGGTTCGGCAATGCGGTTGAGGCTGCCCCGCAGCCGATCCAACAATCGGAAAAGCTGCACGCACTCCTCGGTGGAAAAATCCGCAAGCGCCGCCTGGTAATAGGCGCGAATGGCCGGCCCCATCGCTGCCCATTGGCGATTGCCTTCTTCGGTCAGGCGGATATGCCTGAGCCGTCCATCGCCACCCGCGCGCAGCCGCTCCACGATTCCGGCCGCCACCAGCCTATCTATCACCGCAGTCAGATTTTGGCGGCTCACCATCAGGAAGGCGATCAATTCCTTCACCGTCAGCCCCGAATCCCGGCTGGCCGGGCGGGCCAGCGCCCCCATCACTGCCCATTGTTGGGTGGTGGCACCAAAGGCCGAAACTGCCCGCGTGCCGGTTTTGTGCAGCAGGTTAGAGGCTTGATAAAGCCTGAGAAAAAGCCGGTTTGCCACGTCAAAACGCGCCGCATCATCCTCGCGCGCGGTTGGGTTTTCGGGAGTGGCGATGGATAATTTCATCAATAGCTTGCCATTTCATATTTAATATATCATAGTATTGTTATTCCGGCTCTGCGAGTCAAATCTTATTCGAACCGAACCAGGGGGAAACATGCGCGGCCTTCAGAACAAAACGGTCATCGTCACCGGTGGCGGCGGCGGGATTGGTGGGGCCACCTGCCGACGCTTTGGCGAAGCGGGCAGCCGCGTGGCGGTGTTCGACATCAATGCCGAAAGTGCCGCGAAGACCGCGGCGGAAATTACTCAGGCCGGCGGCGTTGCCCAGGCCTTTCGCTGCGACATCACGGATCATGAGGGCGTGAAGGCGGCCGTTACGGCGGCGGAGGCAGCCCTCGGCCCCATCAGCATTCTGGTGAATAATGCCGGCTGGGATGTGTTTCGCCTATTCAAGGACACAACGCCCGCAGATTGGCAGAAGCTGATCGCAATCAACCTGACCGGCGCGCTCAATATGCATCATGCGGTACTGCCGGGGATGCTGGAACGCCGCCATGGGCGGATTGTGAACATCGCTTCCGATGCCGCGCGTGTGGGTTCGTCTGGTGAGGCGGTTTATGCCGCTTGCAAGGCGGGCTTGGTTGGGTTTTCCAAAACCATCGCGCGTGAACATGCGCGCCACGGCATTACCGTGAATGTGGTCTGCCCCGGTGCGACCAACACCGCGCTTTTTGCTGACTATAAAAGGGGTGCGGGCAATCCGGAAAAGCTGGAAGAAGCCTTCCGCCGCGCCACCCCCATGGGCCGCATCGGCGAACCGGAAGATCTGCCCGGCGCCATCCTGTTTTTCGCGAGCGAGGATGCCGCCTATGTCACCGGCCAGGTGCTGAGTGTCTCTGGTGGCCTGACCATGGCGGGCTGAGGAAAAGCATCATGACCTATCAGGATATTCTGTTTGAAGCGCGCGATGGTGTGGCGACCATCACAATCAATCGCCCGCAGGTGATGAATGCCTTTCGTGGCCAGACCTGCGAAGAATTGATTCATGCGCTGAACCGCGCTGGTTGGGACAAAGCCATCGGCGTGATTGTGCTTACCGGCGCGGGTGATCGTGCCTTCTGCACTGGTGGCGATCAAAGCGCGCATGATGGGCAATATGATGGCCGCGGCATGATCGGCCTGCCGGTCGAGGAATTGCAAAGCCTGATCCGCGATGTGCCAAAGCCCGTCATCGCGCGCGTGCAAGGCTACGCGATTGGTGGCGGGAATGTATTGGTGACGCTTTGTGACCTGACCATCGCATCGGAAAAGGCGCAATTCGGTCAGGTGGGACCCAAGGTCGGTTCGGTGGATCCGGGCTTTGGCACCGCCTATCTGGCACGCATCGTAGGGGAGAAGAAGGCGCGCGAGATCTGGTATCTCTGCCGCCGCTACACCGCCGCCGAGGCTGAGCGCATGGGCCTAGTCAATGTTGTTGTGCCGCATGACCAATTGGATGCGGAAGTGGCGCGCTGGTGTGCGGAGATTCTGGAACGCAGCCCAACCGCGATTGCCATCGCCAAGCGTTCCTTCAATGCGGATAGCGAGAACATCCGCGGTATCAGCAATATGGGGATGCAGGCACTTTCCATGTATTACGATACCGAGGAATCGAAGGAAGGCGTGCGCGCCTTCAACGAAAAGCGCAAACCCGATTTCCGCAAATATCAGAAGTGATCATGCCATGACCCGCCCCTTGACGGATGACCAACGCGCCTTTCAGGAAACCGCGCAGCGCTTCACGCGGGAGAAAATCGCGCCTGGCTATATGAAGCGTGAGGCAGAGGCGCGGCTTGATCGCGCCCTGCTGCTGGAAATGGGCGCGCTTGGGCTGATTGGCGCTGATCTGCCGGAACGCTATGGCGGGCTTGGCGAACCAAGTGTTACGGCGGGGCTTGCCATCGAAGCGCTCGCCTATGGCGACATCAATGTATCCTATGTGCCGTTATTGGCCTCACTCAATGGACAGATCATCGCGCGGCATGCGTCGCCCGAATTGGCGGGAAGTTGGATCCCGCGCATTGTCTCCGGTGAGGCGCTGTTCTGCATTGCGTTGACGGAACCGCGTGGCGGGTCGGATGCCGCCAATCTGGCGCTTTCCGCGCGGCGCGATGGTGATTCCTATGTGCTCAAGGGCGAAAAATCCTCAATCAGCATGGCGGATCAGGCGGATGCGGCGGTGGTTTTTGCGCGTACCGGGCCGGTTGAAGCCGGCGCGCGCGGTGTTTCGGCCTTTCTGGTGCCCATGAATACGCCCGGCATCAGTACCACGCGCTTCAAGGATTTGGGCAGCCACGCCATCGGGCGCGGTTCGATCTTTTTTGATGAAGTGCGTATCCCGGCCAGTCATCTTCTCGGCGAAGAAGGTCTGGGTTTTGTGCAGGTGATGCAGGGTTTCGATTACAGCCGTGCCCTGATCGGCCTGCAATGCTGCGCGGCGGCGCAAGCCTCACTCGATGAAAGCTGGGCTTATATCACGGAACGCCAAGCCTTTGGTGCGCCGCTTGCGCAATACCAGGGGGTGACATTCCCGCTGGCCGAAGCTGAAGGCCTGATCGCCGCCATTCGCCAGCTTTCCTATCATACGCTTCGTTTGCGTGACGCGGATGAGGCGCATACATCGGAAGCGGCCATGTGCAAATGGCTTGGCCCCAAGACGGCGGTGGATGTGATCCATCAATGCCTGCTGACGCATGGGCATTATGGCTGGTCGCTTGACCTGCCGCATCAGCAGCGTTTGCGCGATGTGATGGGGCTTGAGATCGGCGATGGAACCGCGCAGATCATGAAGCTGATCGTGGCGCGCGAAAAGGCCGGGCGGCTTGCCGTGCAATATGCCCGCAAAGGGTAAAGCGAAGGGCGCAAAGACGCCCGCTTGAATCTCAGGAGGAAACCATGACCGTCCAGGGCAATGATATCGCCATTCGTGGCCCCGCCATGCGCGCCCAGGGATTTTGGCGCGATGAGACACTGCTGCATCATTTGGCTCGCGCCGTGGCGCAAAGCCCGGACAAGACCGCGATTGTCGCTTGCCGTTCGGATATCGGCACGGAAACGCGGCTTTCCTATCGGCAGATTGATGATCTATCGAGCCGCCTGGCCGCCGCCTTGCGCGCGCGCGGCATTGGGCGCGGTGATGTGGTTTCCTTCCAGCTCCCCAATTGGTGGGAATTCTCCATCCTGCATTTGGCCTGCCTGAAGCTTGGCGCCATCAGCAATCCGCTTATGGTGATTTTCCGTGAACGCGAATTGCGCTTTATGCTGGGCTTGGCGGAAAGCAAGATTCTGGTGGTGCCGGCGAGTTTCCGTGGCTTCGATTACGCTGCCATGGCCGCCAATTTGCGCGAACACCTGCCGAAACTCGCGCATGTTTTTGTGGTCGGGCGCGTTGGCGCGGATGGTTTTGCGCGCCTGCTTGAACATCCTGCTCCTGCCACCGCCTTCACACCCGCCGATGGTCCTGGCCCTGATGAGGTGATTCAACTGCTCTACACCAGCGGTACCACCGGTGAGCCCAAGGGGGTCATGCATAGTTCCAACACCATGCTGTCCAATCTGGAATACTTCGCCAAAAGGCTTGGGCTTGGCGTGGATGATGTGATCCACATGCCCTCCCCTTTGGCGCATCAGCTTGGCTTCATGTACGGGATTGTGCTGCCAATCATGCTGGGTGGCACGGCAATCTTGCAGGACATCTTCTCCGCCCCCGAAATGGCGCGACAAATTCGTGATGAGGGTGCCACTTTCACCATGGGCGCCACCCCTTTCTTAAATGATCTGACGGAGCATGTCGCCGCTTCAGGGCAGGACACGCCAAGTCTGCGCGTTTTCGTCTCGGCCGGCGCGCCCATTCCCCGCGCGCTGGTGGCGAAGGCGCGCCAGACGCTTGGCGCTGCGATCATTTCCGCCTGGGGCATGTCGGAGAACGGCGCGGTGACGACAACGAAGCTGGATGACGGGGAAGAGAAAGCCACCACCACCGATGGCTGCACGCTGCCAGGCATTGAGCTTCGCATCGTAGATGCTGAAGGTGCCAGCGTGCCGACCGGTCAGGATGGACAATTGCAGGTACGCGGTTGCTCCAACTTCATCGGCTATTTGAAGCGCCCAGAACTCAACCCGAATGATCCGGATGGTTGGTTCGATACAGGCGACCTCGCGCGCATGGATGCGGATAGCTATATCCGTATTGCCGGGCGTTCCAAGGACATCATCATTCGCGGTGGTGAGAATATTCCGGTGGTGGAGGTCGAAGGTCTGCTGTTTCGCCACCCTGCCGTGGCTGAAGTGGCGATTGTTGGCTTCCCGGATGCGCGACTCGGTGAACGCGCCTGTGCTTTCGTGCGGCTGCGCGAAGGCGCCACCCTTACCCTGCCGGAGGTCACTGCCTATCTGGAAGCCCAGCGCATGGCGCGGCAATATATGCCGGAACGCTTGGAAATCATGGCGGAATTGCCGCGCACGCCAAGCGGCAAGATCCAGAAATTCAAGCTGCGGGACACCGCACGCGCCTTTGGGTCAGGCTGAAGGCGCGTCAAAGCCCCCAAAGCGCGTTGCTATCCGCCGGCGCTTCATCGCGCCGCTCTGTCATGCCGTAATCGCGCAGCACAGCGGCAACCCGCAGCCGATACCCCGCGAAGATGCCATCCCGCCCAGCCACTTGGGAGGCGCGATGCCGCGCATGACAGCGCCAGCGCGTAATGGCCCCCTCATCTTCCCAAAGTGACAGGCTAAGCAGCTTGGCGGGATTAGTCAGGCTGCGAAAACGTTCCACTGAAACAAAGCCCGGCATACGCTGCAGTTCCTCCCGCAACGTCGCGGCATGGTCAAGATAATCATCCAGCCGACCTTCTGCAGGTTCAACTTCAAAGATAATGGCGATCATGGGGGCGGCCTGGGGTGGGAGTTGAAACTGAAAAGATGCTAAAGGAATCGCTTAGTCCTGAACATTCCTTGAAGGTTGCGCCATGAACCAGCCGGCTCCGCTTGCCTATAGCGATGCGAAAATCCGCTCCATCCTGCAGCGGGTGAAGACAATCGCGTTGGTTGGTGCTTCTTCCAACTGGAACCGACCCAGCTATTTCGTCATGAAATACCTACAATCAAAAGGCTATCGCGTCATTCCCGTAAACCCTGGCACGGCCGGGCAAACGCTGTTGGGTGAACCCATTTACGCCAAGCTGTCTGACATCCCGGATCAGGTAGATATGGTGGATGTGTTCCGGGCGGCAGATGCGCTGCCTGGCATTGCCGATGAAGCGATTGCGATTGGCGCCAAGGTGCTTTGGGCGCAGCTTGGCGTGCGCCATGATGGTGCGGCCGCCAAGGCGGAAGCTGCCGGGCTTGAGGTCATCATGGATCGCTGCCCGAAGATTGAATTCAGCCGTTTTGGTGGCGAATTGTCCTGGAGTGGAGTCAATTCCGGCCTGATCCGCAATCGCCCGCCGGAACCACCTGCAGACCGCAAGACCCGCAACCGTCCGCTACCGCCGCGCAATCTGGATTATGGCTTCGCGACCCGCAGCATCCATGCGGGTGCGGCGCCTGATCCCACCACCGGCGCGCGCGGTACGCCGATTTATCAAACGACCAGCTTCGTCTTTGATGATGTGGATCACGCCGCATCACTGTTCAACCTGCATAATTTTGGCCATGTCTATACGCGGCTTTCCAACCCGACTGTCGCGGTTTTGGAAGAACGTGTCGCAAGCCTTGAAGGCGGGCGCGCTGCTGTTGCCACCGCTTCAGGCCATGCAGCGCAATTCGTGACCTTCTTCACGCTGCTGGAACCCGGCGATGAATTCCTGGCCAGCCGCAATCTTTACGGCGGTTCGCTCACGCAATTTGCACTCAGCTTCAAGAAGCTTGGCTGGACCAGCCATTTCGTGGACCCGACGGAGCCTGAGAATTTCCGCCGCGCGCTGACGCCGAAATGCAAGGCGATATTTGTCGAAAGCCTCGCCAATCCGGGTGGTATTGTGGTGGATTTGCGCGCCATTGCGGATATTGCGCATGAAGCCGGCATTCCGCTGATTGTGGATAATACGCTCGCCTCACCCTATTTGTGCCGGCCCTTCGAACATGGTGCTGATATCATCACGCATTCGCTGACGAAATTCCTGGGTGGTCATGGTAATTCGCTGGGTGGGATGATTGTTGAATCCGGCAAGTTCAATTATTCCAATGGCAAATTCCCCAGCATGGCGGATCCAGAACCTGCCTATCATGGGCTGAAGTTCTACGAAAATTTCGGCGATTTCGCCTTCACCACCAAGGCGCGCGCCGTGGCCTTGCGTGATTTCGGCCCCACGCTTTCGCCGATGAATGCCTGGCTCACCATCACCGGGATTGAAACGCTGCATCTGCGCATGGAACGCCATGTTGCGAATGCGCAGCAGGTGGCGGAATTCCTCGCAGGGCATGAAAAGGTGGCTTGGGTATCCTATGCCGGCCTGCCGAGCAGCCCCTTCAACGCACTCGCCAAGCGCTATCTGCCGAAAGGGCCGGGTTCGGTCTTTACCTTTGGCGTGAAGGGCGGTTTTGAGGCCGGCATTCGCCTTGTTGAAAACGTGAGACTCTTTTCGCACCTTGCGAATGTTGGCGATACGCGAAGCCTGATCCTGCACCCGGCCTCCACCACGCATCGGCAATTGACCGAAGAACAGCGCCTGGCTGCCGGCGCCGGCCCGGATGTGGTGCGGCTTTCCATCGGGCTTGAGGATGCGGCGGATTTGATCCGAGATTTGGATATGGCGCTTGGGGGATAGGGGTATTGGTGCCGGGTGAGGGATTTGAACCCCCGACCTTCTGATTACAAATCAGCTGCACTACCCCTGTGCTAACCCGGCGCGTCAGATTGATGTAGCAGAGTGCGCCCATTCGGCAACTCGGCCACGTGCCGAGTCTTGCTTTCTTCTGTCAGGACCTGTTCGACCCCCCGATGCGCCGTACCGAACCCGAATTGACCCGCCCTGGCGCTGCTGATGCCAGTGGCCGGCGGCCGATAAGCTGGCTGAGCCCACGGCAGCCGGGCCTGGGCGGGCGGGCGATTCTGGCCTCGGTCTTGGCGCATCTGTTATTTACCGGTTTGGTCTTCCTGGAGCTGGACCCACGCGCCCCGCGACAGGGCGCGCTGGAGGTTGAAGAACAGGGTTTTGATATTGTTTTCCAGGGCTCGCTCGAACCGGGGGCGCCGGTTGAAGTGCCGCCTACGCCGCCGGCTCCGCCTCCTCCGATGGCTGCCGCTCCGCCAACGCCTCCCGCGCCGCCACAGGTCCCGGCCCCGGCACCGCCGCCCATACTAGAGCCGCCGCGGCCGCCGCAGCCTACCGAGCAACAAACCCCACCAAGCCCAGCACCCCCGGCGCCGCCAAGGCCGCTGGCCGAGGCACCCGCGCCGCCTCCGCCGCCGCCGCCGCCGCCCCCGCCACCCCAACTGGCCGAGGCGCCGCGCCCGATACCGCCTCCACCGCCAACCGTGGCACCCCAGCGTGCGGAACCGCCGCGGCCCAACGCGGAACCGCGCCCGCCGCTTGATCTGTCACATTTGCCGCCGATCAGGTTGGGGGAGCCGGGCTATCGGCCAGGCCATCAATTGGATTTCACGCTGCCGCCAGTTGGCCAGTCGCAGCTTGGCATTCCCAATCTTCAAGTGCGTGGTGCGGATGATGCCGATGATTGGCAGCGCGAATTCTATCGCTGGCTTGCGCTAAATCTGCGCTATCCGCGAGATGCCGCTGAACTCGGCGATCAGGGCTTGGTCGGGGTGCGCATCATAGCCGCACCGGATGGTACGGTGCGGCGCGTTGAGTTGCGCACCCCATCACGTTCCATCCTGCTCAATCACTATTCGCAATCCGTCTTTCGTGGCGCGAAACTGCCCGCGTTCAAACGCCCGACTTCAAATGAAGTCGAGATTGACCTGCGTATTCGTTATAATCTGATCAGGCGCTGATCAGGCATGGCCAACCTGGCCAAAGCCCTCATCATGCGTGGTGCGCACCAGCGCGGCAAAAAGCCTGAGCGCATCCGGGCCGCCACGATCGCGCAAAGCGCCACCTTCCATTTCAGCGGCGAGCATTTCAGCGTGTTCAGCGAGCGTATCAGCGGCACGGCGCATGGCTTCGCGGGAGAGTACAAGCTGCACTTCGTCAGGAAGCAACTTCCAATCGGCGGTCTGCATGGTTTTGGTCCATTCACACAGCCGTTTTGGCACGTTCAGGGCGTCTTCAACGCCATGAGCCCTTTGTAACAATGGAAAGGTTAATAAGAGGTAAGCAAAAGGGTAAACATCGAAAGTTTATTTGCAATTAATTGACACCTTCGGCGCAGCGGCCACACGCTGCGCCAAAGCCAGGCTATCAGGTGAAGCTCAAGGCAACCTTACCAAGCGTGTCGAATTCGACCAGCACATTGCAGGGGCCATCCAGCCAAATGGGCGGCGTGACGGAGCCGAGGAACACAACCTGCCCCGCGCGCAGCCCGCCAAATTCACGCGCGCAATCGGAACCGGCAAGCCAGGCCAAAGCCTCCATCGGGTGGCCGAGCAAGTCGGCGCCTACCCCCTCCCCGCGCACGGTCCCCGCCACGGTCATGCGCCCGCGAGTCGCGCCAAGATCAAGCGCGCGCCAATTGGGCGTGGGGGCGCCCAGCACGCCGGCGGCGTGAAAGACCTGATCGGCAATCAGGCTTGGCGTGCCAAGCTCGGCCAAATCGCCATAGCGCTTTTCGACAATCTCAATCGCCGGAAACACCTCGGCCACTGCGGCGGCGACGCTTTCGCGCGTATGGGCGCCATGCGGCAGATCCTGCCCAAGCCTGAGGCCCACTTCGCATTCCACGCCGGGGTTCAGGAAATCGGCGAAGCGGACAGCGGCTGGCGTATTGCGCAGCCCCTCCTTCGGCACAAAGCCGCCGGCGGGGCCAGTCAGGCCAAGGATAGTCTGCATCTGCTTGGTTGTCGCGCCAATCTTGAAGCCAGCCGGCGGCACCGCGCTAAGCTTGGTGGCGACCTGATATTGCAGCTTATAGCCCTCCGCCGCGGTGGCGGGGGCTGCGGCCCCAAAAGGTGCCAGGATCCGCTTCGCGCGGCGTGTGGCGAGGATGTGTTCGGCGGTTTCCTGGCTCATGGCAGTTTCCCTATTCTTGTGTCAGCGCGGCCCCTGGGCGCGGCCTGGTGTCCATACCGCATCAGGCTTGGCCCAAAGCGACGCATCGCGCAATTCCCGCGCCAGCCCCGCCGCCATGGCTTCGAAAATCGCCTTGCCCTTTTCCGCCGTGGCCGCGCGGGCATCGCCCTTCACGCCGGTCACGGGCGCGCGCTCAGAAAATGACCAGAAGCGCGTCACCGCAAGCGCAGAGGCATCGAAATTGCCCGGCGAGACGGAATGGGCAAGCTGGTCCATCCGCACCTGGGAAGGATCAAGATGCAGCCAAAGGCTGGTCTCCCCTTCGCAGGCATGGTGAATGCCTGGCTGCGCCGTAAGCGCCGCGGCGATTTCCTTGGGCGCCACGCGCGTAATGGAGGTGGTCAGTACCGGCACGCCGAATTCATGCGCCATTTCACGCGAAGCCACGGCCAGGGGCTCGGCATTACCACCATGGGAATTGAACAGCATCAGCCGCGAAAACCCATCCGCCAGCAGGGACCGCATCACGCAACGCAGCACGCCGGCAAAAGTCGCGTAATCCAGGCTGATCGTGCCGCCAAAGGGGAAGTGATGTTCTGAAAGGCCCATCCACATCGGCGGCAGCACCACGGCGGGCAGATCGGCGCATAATTCGGCAGCACGAATGGCGACGGAATGGCCAATGAAACTATCCGTCCATACCGGCAAATGCGGCCCGTGTTGTTCCAGCGCGGCCACCGGCAGGATCACCACCGCATTGCGTTCTGCGAGTGCGCGCAATTCCGGCGCTGTCATGCGTTCCCAACGGGTCTCAGTCATGGCCTCAGCCCCTTCCCATGGCATAGAATTCGTCATTCGGGCGCAGATTGGTCACATTGGCCAGGCGGTTTGACATGCCGAAAAAGGCGGCGATGGCGGCGATATCCCAGATGGCTTCATCATCGAAACCGGCAGCACGCAGCGCCTCATGATCCGTATCATTCACTTCATTGGCGCGGTCAGTCACCTTCAGCGCGAATTCCAGCATGGCCTTCTGCTTCGCTGAGATATCCGCCTTGCGCCAATTGGCGGCGATCTGGTCCGCGATCTGCGCATTCTTGGCGCGAATACGCAGAATGGCGCCATGCGCCACCACGCAATATTGGCATTGGTTGCGCGACGATACGGCGACAACAATCATCTCACGCTCCGCCTTGGAAAGCCCTTCGGCCTTGTCCATCAGCGTATCGTGATAGGCCATGAAGGCGCGGAATTCTGTGGGGCGATGGGCCAGCATCAGAAAGACATTCGGGACAAAACCCGATTTTTCCTGCACGGTCAGGATGCGGGCGCGGATATCTTCCGGCAGGCCAGCGATATCGGGGATGGGGGTGCGGGCGATTGGGGGCTTGGTCATGCGCCAAACCATCCGCCAGCAATGCGTTTCAGTCCAGCCCCATCAGCCCGCGCGCGAAATCCCGCGCCGCGAAGGGGCGCAAATCCTCGGATTTTTCACCAACGCCCACCACATGCACGGGCAAGCCGAATTCCTGCGCGAGCGCCACCACCACGCCCCCCTTGGCCGAGCCATCCAGCTTGGTCACGGCAAGCCCGGTGACATCCACCATTTCCTTGAACACCTTCACCTGCTGCACGGCGTTCTGCCCGGTGGTCGCATCCAGCACCAGCAGCACGGAATGCGGTGCCGCTTCATCCACGCGCTTGATCACGCGGATGATTTTGCGGAGTTCCTCCATCAGCGCGGATTTATTGTGCAGCCGCCCGGCGGTATCCACCAGCAGCAGGTCAAGCCCATCAGCACGCGCCGCGCTCAGCGCATCAAAGGCAAGCCCCGCCGCATCGGCGCCTGGCTTGGACGGCGCAAAAAACCGCGCCGAGGTCCGACCAGCCCAGACCTGCAATTGCTCCACTGCCGCGGCACGGAAAGTATCGCCGGCGACAAAGCCGATTTTCAGCCCCTGTTCGGCGTAATGGCGGCCAAGCTTGGCGATGGTCGTGGTCTTGCCGGTACCATTCACGCCGACCACCAGCACCACATGCGGCGCGCGCGCCGGGATCACTTCAAGCGGCTGCGCAACGGGTTCCAGAATGGCGGCGATTTCATCCGCCAGCGCGGCCTTCACTTCCTCATCGGTCACTTCCTTGCCGAAGCGCGTGCGGCGGAAGCCTTCCACAATCCGGCGTGACGCCGCGACACCCAGATCAGCGGTGATCAGGGTTTCTTCCAGCTCCTCCAAAGCGTCATCATCCAGCCGCCGCTTATGCAGCAGGGAGACAACGCTTTCCGTGAGCTTGGCGGTAGAACGCGATAGCCCTGCCTTCAGCCGCGCGAACCAGCCGGTTTTGGCAGGCGCCTCTGCCTCAGGCGGTGGGGTTTCGGCAGGCGGCGCTTCGGGTTCAGGCAGTGGCGCGTCCTGCAACGGCGCTAGCGCATCCCCCTGTGGCTGTTCAGGCGCTGGCTGCGGCGCGTTGCCGCCGCGCAAACGGCCAAAGAAATCGCGCAGCGCCATCAGGCTGCCTCCGCCAAAAGTCCATCCGCATCGGCGCCGGTCACGCGCAGCCGGCGGATTTCCCCTGGCTGGCCCGCAGCGCCCAGCAAGCGGAGCGGCGCGAAATACTCAGTATGGCCACGATCCGGATGTTCCAGCAAAACCTGCTCCTCCCGCCCCAATCGCGCCGCGTAGTAACGCGCCGCCGCCGCCGCCCCGGCTTCGCGCAGCCGCGCCGCGCGGGCCCGACGCTCTGGCACCGGAATTTGTGGCATCCGCGCTGCCGGCGTGCCTGGGCGTTCCGAATAGGGAAAGACATGCAGGAAAGAGAGGTCGCACTCCTTCACAAGATCAAGGCTGTCCTGGAATTGCGCCTCGGTTTCGGTCGGGAAACCCGCGATTAGATCAGCGCCAAACACGATATCCGGGCGCAGCCGCCGTGCTTTTTCAGCCAGCGCAATGGCATCCGCGCGCAAATGCCGCCGCTTCATGCGCTTCAGGATCAAATCGGACCCGTGCTGCAAGGAAAGATGCAAATGCGGCATCAGCCGTGGTTCTTCCGCAATCAGGCGCCAGAGGTCTTCATCCACCTCCACCGGATCGAGTGATGACAAGCGCAGCCGCGGCAATTCCGGCACCAACGCCAGCACGCGGCGGATCATCTGCCCAAGGGTCGGGCTGCCCGGCAAATCCGGCCCGTAGGAGGTCACATCAACCCCCGTCAGCACGGCTTCCCGATACCCTGCCGCCACCAGGGCGCGCAGCTGTTCGACAATCACGCCAATCGGCACGGATCGCGAAGGCCCACGCCCAAAGGGAATGACGCAAAAGGTGCAGCGATGGTCACAGCCCTGCTGCACCTGCACGAAAGCCCGCGCACGCCCGGCAAATTCCGTCACCAGATGGGCGGCCGTTTCGCGTGCCGCCATGATGTCCGTCACCGGCGCGGGCGGCGCATCCAAAGCGGCCCAGGTTTCGGGCTTCAGCTTATCGGCATTGCCAATGACGCGCTCCACCCCCGGCAGCCCCGCCCATTTATCGGGCGCGATTTGCGCCGCGCAGCCAGTCACGATGATACGCGCGCCGGGATTGTCGCGATGCGCCTTCCGGATCGCCTGCCGCGCCTGGCGTTCCGCTTCCGCCGTCACCGCGCAGGTGTTCACGATAATGGCATTGCCCTGCCCGGCCTTGCTGGCCAGATCGCGCATCGCCTCACTCTCATAGGTATTGAGCCGGCAGCCGAAGCTCAGCAGCCGAGGGGCTTCCGAAGCACTCATGCCGCCAGCGCCTTGGGATCAACCTTCCCGGTGAAGGCCGTGGCAAAAGTCCCGGTCATCAGCACATGCCCATCCTGGCGCCATTCCATGA
>Ga0169931_10002918_pt1 | contig 27538 bp, 22 predicted proteins | sample Kivu_15m_20L_FD_129675 | JGI IMG/M metagenome (GOLD analysis project Ga0169931, IMG submission 129675) | Freshwater microbial communities from Lake Kivu, Western Province, Rwanda to study Microbial Dark Matter (Phase II) - Kivu_15m_20L... | ecosystem: Environmental > Aquatic > Freshwater > Lake...
CAGTTGTTAAAATCGAACCACTGCTCCGTGCCGTTACCGTTATCAAAAATTCTCGTTTGCTGAGCGCCGGCAATTGAAAAGGAGTAAAGCAGCCCAAATGTCAACGCGAAACTCAGAAGGATGCGACGATGATTTTGAGACATAACCATTTCCGGAAATGTTTTCGTAGATGTAATAACTTGAATTGAGTCAGCAGATTGGGCGGTTTGGATATCGGCTCAAACCTCCAAAGTACTTGTCTCACCCCCACTGTCAACGGTCCGGCCTCATCTTTCCCCACCCGCAAAATGGCTCAAAAAGAGGCCCTACCCCCCCAAACACCGCGGTTTAATCGCAGTTTTTATGAACGTTCACAATTTCAAGTGATTTTCGGAGATTTCTATCCCCCAAGCAGACGGGGCTGCCATTTAGGATCGCCCGAGTCAAAACCTCTTTTTCTGGGATGGGATCGATTGGGGAGTGTCGGTATCCCACGTTAGCCGCAGCGGAAAAACCCTTTTGGCCGCCATTCGAACACGGACGGAACCCGAAACGAAGCCCTACTGGTTCATTTAAAACCCTATTCAGATCGATCAAACAATCGAACAAAATCTCGCAGGCACCTTGTCTCAATCGAGCGGGAACACTCCGCTGAACAGAGAACGCTGGCTTGAACCAAAGACCAATTCAGGAGAAACGGCGATGCAGTATCCCCTACAAATGGCATTCAAAATCTTTGCACTCGCTCCTCAGATCTACGTCCGCGACGCGGCTGGCGAAACGGTTTGCTACGTGCGCCAAAAACTCTTCCGACTCAAAGAGAACGTCGCCGTCTTCACTGACGAATCGCAAAAGCAACTGCTCTGCGAGATTCGCGCCGATCGCGTGATCGATTGGTCGGCCTCCTACCACTTCTACGACTCCAGTAATCAATCGTTTGGAGCTGTGCGGCGCAAAGGGATGCGTTCGCTCTGGAAAGCCCATTACGAAGTGCTCGACGAATCGAACCAACATTACGCAACCATCAGCGAACTGAATCCCTTGGCCAAAGTGATGGACTCGATGCTGGGCGAAATTCCGCTGCTGGGACTGCTGACGGGTTACTTCTTTCATCCGATCTACAGCCTCGTCGATACTTCGGGATGTGAACTGATGCGATTGACCAAGCGCCGAGCCTTTCTCGAAGGAAAATTTACGATCGACAAACTGGGGCAATACGACGAGGTCGATGAACTCCGCGCGCTGATGGCTTTCCTGATGATGTCGCTGCTGGAGCGGGCCCGCGGGTAAATGAAGGTAAACACAGAGTACGCGGAGAACGAGGAGGAAAAACAAGAAAAAAGAGTAGGAGCAATCCCGCTGGGCCGTACCAACGAGCTGACTCCACATTGACTGGTGACTTTATTCGTTATTATTTTCGCTGCCTTAGGTGTTAGTTCGCCTCCGCATTTTCGGTTTTTGCCTGACGACTTGTGGACAGGGAGCGTTTGGCTTCTACTGGACGCATCAAATCAGGCAACAGGTAATTAAATGTCGTTTTTCCACCACTATCATGTGCATCACCATCTCACCTCATCAGGTGCGGCGACATGATCGTGTTTGGCTGATTCCAAGCAAACTTCGATAGACGCCAGCACCAGCTGGCGTTTTTTGTGCGCCAGTTCATCCGGTGCCGGCGTCGTAGCAATAAGGCTCTTTCGCTATGACGCTTCAAACTGACAATTCTTCTCAAGCCTCGTCCCGCTTGCGACTAGCGCTTCCCAAGGGCCGAATGGCCGAAGGAGTCAACCGCCTCTTGGCCGATGCCGGGATCCGTATTCAATCGGCCGCACGCGAATACCGCCCGGAACTCTCGCTTCAAGGCTGCGAAGTCAAACTGCTCAAACCCCAAGCAATCGTGAAGATGCTTGAGCTCGGCTCGCGCGATATTGGCTTTGCCGGCGCCGATTGGGTTGCCGAGTTTGAAGCTCCGCTGGTCGAACTTCTCGACACTGGGCTCGATCCGGTTCGGATTGTGGTCGCAGCACCCGCCGAAGCGGCAAAGCAAACCGGCTTTTGGCAGCGTCCGCTTGTCATCGCCTCGGAACTGGAACAAACGACGCTTCGCTGGATCGCCAAGCGGCAATTGCAAGCCACTTTTCTCCGCTCCTTCGGTTCGACCGAAGTCTATCCGCCAGAAGATGCCGATTGCATCGTCGATGTCGTGGCAACCGGCGCAACGCTGAGAGCCAACGGTCTGGAGGTCATCGAAGAAATCATGACATCATCCACCCGACTGTACGCTTCGCCCCAAGCCCTCGATCGGCCCGAACTCCGCGATGGCATCGAACATCTCGTCCTGCTGCTGAAGTCCGTCCTCGAAGCCCGTCGGCGGGTGATGGTCGAAGTCAATGTCACCGCCGAGGTTCTCCAGCAAGTGGTCGCCGCCCTCCCCTGCATGCGCGAACCCACAATTGCCCAACTGCACGGCCAGCGTGGCTTTGCCATCAAGGTCGCCGCACCGAAGTCAGGGCTGCCAGAATTGATCGGGAAGATCAAAGCACTGGGAGGCACCGATATTGTGGTCAGCCCAATCGCGCAGATCGTACCGTGAAGAAGAAAAAGAAGAAGAAACAGAACCACTAATTGACGCTAATGAAGAAGGAATGAAAGGCAGTTGTGGAGGAAGAATTAAGGAAAGAGACGCAGGAGGAGAGGAAGTGGAGATGGGGTTGAAGAGGATTGAGAGAGAAGAGTGAGAGGGGTGGGATGATGTTGGGAGAGAGGAATGGGCTGGAGTTGGCTGCGCGATTGCGGGGGCAGACGGGGTATCGGCCGCCGCTGCTGGAGCATGAGATTCGCTTGCGGCTGGACCGGAATGAAGGTCGCGGAACGCTAGAGAAGCTTGGGGCCGATGAATTGCTCTGTGATCGCGGTGTGGAGTTGGCTCGACGTTATCCCCAGCCCGCGAGTTTGCAATCAGAATTGGCCGCGAAGTTTGGAGTGGACTTGGGGCAAGTATTGGTCACAGCCGGAGGTGATGACGCGATCGCGCGGGTTTGCCAAGCCTTTATCGATCCCGGATGCGAGGCGATCTTGCCCGCTCCCACCTTTGAGATGATCGCCAAGCATGCGGGGCTTGCCGGTGGCTTGGTTCGCGAGGTCCCTTGGGGCTTAAGCTCCTTTCCGGTTGAGGCAATTCTCCGCAGCGTCACACCGCTAACTCGAATGGTAGCTGTGGTCTCTCCGAACAACCCGACAGGCAGTGTGGTAAAAGCCTCGGAACTCGAGCGTCTGATTCGCGAGTTGCCGGACGTTCTCTTGCTGGTCGATCTCGCCTACGCTGAATTCGCGCGGGAGGATTTGACTGCCGTCGCCTTGTCAGCGCCCAATGCAGTCGTCGTCAGAACGTTTTCGAAAGCCTGGGGGCTGGCCGGCCTGCGAGTCGGTTACGCACTGGGCACCGCGCAGGTGATCGACGCCCTGCGCCGCGCAGGGAATCCCTACCCAGTCAGCGGGCTGTCGCTGGAGTTGGCTCGACGCGCACTGGCCCAGCCGGAGTTGGCGGCTGGCTACGTCGCTCAAGTTTGCCAGGAACGCGATGAGCTGAATCGATTGCTGACGATGGCTGGAATCGAAACCGCTTCTTCGGAAGGAAATTTCGTCTTTGCCCGAACGCCAGACGCAGAGTCGCTTTGGCGTGGACTCGGCGCGCGGGGGATCGCGGTCCGCTGGTTCGGTGAGCAGCCCGCGCTGCGTGATTCGCTGCGGATCTCCTGCCCGGGCGATCCAGCTGACTTTACCTACCTGCGAGACAGCCTAGTCGATGTAATCTCCGAAACAAAAATGAACTAACCACTCCGTCTTTCCTCAGGTATCCGAATGAAGACTACACGTGTTGCTGAAGTCCGGCGGGAAACTGCTGAAACGAAAATCGAACTCTCGCTGGATCTCGATGGCTCCGGTCAATCGACGATTCAAACTGGGATTGGGTTTTTCGACCATCTGCTGACGGCTCTCGCAAAACATGCCCGCTGGAATTTGCAGCTTCACTGCCAAGGTGATCTGGAAGTGGACGATCACCACACGGTCGAGGACTGCGGCTTGGCACTCGGTGCGGCACTGGATCAAGCCTTGGGCGTGCGGCGGGGGATCGCTCGATTCGCGCATGCGTATGCACCGCTTGATGAGGCTCTCGTTCGCAGCGTCATCGACCTCTCCGGTCGGGGAGGAGCGTGGGTCGAGTTGCCCCTCGGCCGCGAATCGATTGGCTCGCTGAGTTGCGAAAACATCCCACACTTTTTTCGTTCGCTGGGCAGCGCGGCTCGCTTCACACTGCACCTCGATCGAATCCGCGGTGAGAACGCGCACCATATCGCCGAAGCAGCTTTCAAGTCATTTGCTCTCGCCATTCGCTCCGCTACCGCCCTCGATGGCAGCGAGGCGATCCCGAGCACGAAAGGGACACTGTGAGAGAGAGCCGAAAGGTGGTCAGTGTCGTCTCAACTGGCGTCGCAAATGTCGCCTCGGTCCTCGCAGCTTTTCGAAGGCTGGGAGCCGAGCCGCAGGAAGCCGACCAGCCCGAAGCGGTCGCATCGGCCGATTATTTGGTACTTCCCGGGGTTGGCGCGTTTGCAGCGGCGATGCAGGCGCTGCAGACGCGCGAACTTGTCCAGCCGCTGCAGGAACGGATTCGCAAAGGACAACCGACACTGGCGATCTGCTTAGGACTGCAATTGTTTGCGGCGGAGAGCGAGGAGAGCCCGAATGTGGCTGGACTTGGAATTTGGTCAGACCGCATCGTGCGTTTGACTTCGCAGCGAGTCCCGCAGCTTGGCTGGAACCGGGTCGATGCAGCGAAAGAGTCTCGTTACCTCGAAAGCGGCTATGCCTACTACGCCAACTCTTACTGTTTGGGTGCTGAGCCACAGGGCTGGACGGCGAGTTGGTCGGACCACGATGGAAAACTAGTCGCAGCGGTCGAGCGAGGCAGCGTACTGGCCTGCCAATTTCATCCTGAGCTCTCTGGGGCTTGGGGCGAGCAACTACTGCGGCGGTGGGTGGAGGGCGCAAGATGTTAACCCGAAGAGTCATCCCCTGCCTCGACTGTCGCGATGGACGCGTGGTCAAAGGGATACAATTTCAGCAACTGCGAGACGTTGGCTCACCGGCCGAGCAAGCCGCACTTTACGCTGAACAAGGCGCGGATGAAATTGTCTTGCTCGATGTGGTTGCAACCGTCGCTGGCCGGGAGAATCAAGCAGCAACCGTCCGCGCGGTTCGCGAGGTACTCGCAATCCCGTTGACGGTTGGCGGAGGTGTGAAGAGCATCGCCGACGCGGCTAGGCTGCTTGAATCAGGCGCTGATAAAGTCAGCATCAACACAGCAGCGGTTCAGCGGCCAGAGCTTATCTCAGAACTGGCTGATCAGTTTGGTCGCCAGTGTATCGTCCTCGCAGTGGATGCGATTCAGTCAGCGCCCGGCCAGTGGCGAGTCGTGACTCACTCCGGACGCGAGCGGACAGAATGGGAGGTCGGCGATTGGTGTCGACGAGGAGAGCAGCTTGGGGCGGGCGAGGTATTGCTAACGAGCTGGGACCGTGATGGCACTCGAAGTGGATACGGGTTAGACCTGCTCGCTCACGTCCGGGACTTCATCGGCGTGCCATTGATTGCCTCGGGTGGAGCCAACTCTCCTCAGCATTTGCTGGAAGCATTACAAGCCGGTGCCGATGCCGTTTTGGCGGCGAGTATTTTTCACGATGGCGACTACCGAGTCGATGAAGTCAAAGCGTTTTTGCAAGCGGCTGGAATGGAGATGCGGCGATGATTATCCCCTCGATTGATTTGATGGGCGGGCAGGCAGTGCAGCTTGTGGGCGGTCGCGAACTGGAAATGGAAGCAGGCGATCCGCAGGCGTGGGCCCGCCGATTTGGGATCGTCGGCGAGGTCGCCGTGGTCGACCTCGATGCGGCCTTAGGTAAAGGCTCAAACGCCGAGGCCATTCGCCGCTTGCTGCCGCTCTGCCGCTGCCGAGTCGGCGGGGGTATTCGTTCGGTTGATCAGGCGGTCAAGTGGCTCGATGCTGGCGCCGATTCAATCGTCCTCGGCACCGCGGCTCGGCCGGAGATTCTTCGCGAGCTTCCTCGCGATCGCGTTGTGGTTGCCCTCGATGCGGTCAACGATGAAGTGGTTGTCGAAGGATGGCGAAGCGGCACAGGACGAACGGTGCTCGATCGGATTGCCGAACTAAAGGAGTATGCGGGCGGGTTTCTCGTGACCTTCGTCGAGCGCGAGGGGCGACTGGGCGGCACGCGGCTCGATGCGGCCGAGAAGATCGCGACGGCGGCTGGAGATGTGCGAGTCACGATTGCCGGTGGCGTTACGACACCAGCGGAAATTGCCAAGCTCGATGAACTTGGCTGCGATGCCCAAATTGGCATGGCTCTTTACAAAGGTGTGCTCGGTCTCGCCGAGGCCTTTGCCGCGCCGCTGCGAAGCGATCGGCCCGATGGGCTCTGGCCGACAGTTGTCGTCGATGAACACGATGTGGCGCTGGGGCTGACTTATTCCAACTTGGAAAGCCTGAAGCAGGCGATTGAAACGCGGCGAGGTGTTTACTGGTCGCGCAGCCGGGGCGGGCTCTGGGTTAAAGGCGAGTCGTCCGGCGCGGTTCAGGAACTGCTGAGTGTGGGAATGGACTGCGATCGCGATGCACTTCGCTTTCGAGTTCGCCAAGCAGGTACCGGCTTTTGCCATCGTCAAACGCGGACCTGTTGGGGCGAGAGCGAGGGCGTCATTGGACTGGCCAGAATGCTGCGAGATTATCTCCCAAGTGCCCCCTCCGATTCTTACACGCGGCGGCTGGCAAATGATCCGCAACTTCTGGGAGCCAAGCTTCGTGAAGAAGCATCCGAACTCGCCGCTGAGGGATCGGCTGAACGCGTCGCAGAAGAAGCAGGAGATTTGATTTATTTCATGCTCGCGAAATTGGCAGCGACCGGAGTTCCCTTGGAACAAGTCGAGCAGATTCTCGCCGCACGGCGGAAAAAAGTAACGCGGCGACCGGGAAATGCCAAAGCCTGATCTGAAAGACGGCCTTACAAACTCCTCCGAACAAGAAGCAGGTAATCTGTGCTCAAGCTGATTGAACTGACTCAACTCTCAACGGCACTCCCTCCAGCAGTCGATCCCCAGACGCTCGCGGGGACGCGTGCGATCCTCGAAAGCCTACGCAGTGGCGGCGAGCCGGCTCTCCGGGCGGCGATTAACCAATACGAACAGCGCTCTGGCGATGCGCGGCTGACTTACCTCCCGATCGACTTTGCTCAGGCTTTGAGCTCAATTTCAAGCAGACAAGCGGAACTTCTCCAGCGCGTTGCCCAGCGGATTGAGGATTTTGCTCGAGCCCAGCGTGGTACGCTTTCCGATCTTGAGCTGCCAATCGCTGGCGGCCGAGCAGGACATCGCTGGGTGCCACTGCGCACTGCTGGCTGTTATGTCCCTGGCGGGCGGTTTCCGCTCGTGTCTAGTCTCTTGATGACAGCCGTTACGGCTCGAGTGGCAGGCGTATCGCAAGTTTGGATTGCTTCTCCGATCGCCTCGCCCCTGATGCTTGCTGCAGCGGCGGTCGCTGGTGCTGATGGCTTACTGCACGCCGGTGGAGCTCACGCGATCGGCTCTCTTGCGGATGGCTGCGGAGAAGTCCCCCGCTGCGACGTGATTGTCGGACCGGGAAACCGCTGGGTCACGGCAGCCAAGCTGCTGGTTTCCGAGCGGGTGCGGATCGACATGCTGGCCGGACCCTCGGAACTGCTGATCGTAGCGGACGAGACCGCCGACCCCGACACATTGGCTGCGGACTTATTGGCTCAGGCCGAACACGACAGCGACGCCAGGCCAATGCTGGTTACGAATTCACTCGACTTAATTAAAACCGTAAATCAATCATTGCAGCGACAATTGGAAACGCTGCCGACCGCAGCAAATGCCCGCGCGGCGCTGGAGAACGGTTTTGCCCTGCGAGTTCACTCTTGGGATGAAGCCATCGAGGCTTGTGAAGCGATCGCTCCGGAGCATCTTGAATTACAACTCCGCGATACCGCGCAGATCGCACCGCGACTGAGCCGGTGTGGCTGCCTGTTTATCGGTGAGCAATCGGCGGAGGTTCTGGGCGATTACGGCGCTGGCCCGAACCACGTTTTACCGACAGGCGGAACTGCTCGCTACGCATCGGGGCTGGGAGTAGAGACCTTTCTTCGCAGACAGACTTGGCTGGAGATCGACTCACTCGACTCAGCACAATCGTTGGTCGAAGATGCCATTGCTCTAGCCGAACTGGAAGGCTTACCCGGCCACGCAGCGAGCGCCGCGCGACGGCAGGAATAGTACAAGCTGCGAAAAAATTCTCGGGTGTATTCCATGCGGATACCTTTCAAGCCCTTCCCTGTTTCCATCAATCCTCCACATCGGGCCATGACTTTCTTTGGACAACTCAACCCCGCCCATTCTCCCTTCTCGCTCTGCGTTCTCTGTGCCACTGTAATTACTCGTCTTCCCGTCTTACCGCCCCCTTTCTCGCAACCCGTTAACGTAAAATGCTTCAGGCCTGAGACCTAACTTCCCTTCCCGGTAGCATCGACGAGTTTGGCATGCCGAGATTGCTTTCGATTGCCGTGAATGACTATCCGAACATGGATCGCCAATTGAGTGGAGCGATCAATGACTCGCGGGTTTGGACCAAGTGGTTTGAAACTTGGGGCTGGCAGACTGAGACTCTTTGGAACGAGGAGGCGACTGCCGCTCAGGTTCTCGCTGCGATTGAGCGGTTGATGCAACAAGCTCGGCCCGGTGATCGCGTGGCAATTCATTTTTCAGGACATGGCTCGCAGCTTTCCGATCCGAGCGGGGAGGAGAGCGACCTCCTTGATGAGTGCTATTGTCCTAGGGATGTGGACGAGAATGGACCGATTCGCGATGACCAGCTCTATCGGCTGTTTCAGCTTCGGTCTGAGGGTGTTCGGCTCTATCTGATCGCCGATTGTTGTCACAGCGGATCGATTTATCGGGGCCCAAAGGATGGCATCCGCTATCTCCCGCTAAACGACACGAGCGAGTTCTCGGCAGGAACGCGTCGCGAGTCAGCCGTCGCCCGGACTGCGGGACTGCTGCTGGCCGCCTGTGGTGAACAGGAGCGAGCAAGAGAGATCTCGATTGGCGGGAAAAGCTTTGGTGTGCTGACCTATGCAGCAGCGAGGGCGCTGGAACGACTGCCAACCGGAGCTACTCATCGGCAATGGTTAGGGCTGATTCGCGCCGCGGTTCGCCCCAATCGGCAGACTCCGCAACTAGTCGGAAATCTACAAATGATCGACGAACCAATTTTTGGCGGTCCATAAAACCAATGAACGACAGAATTAACTGGAGAAGTTGAACGGTACATCTATCGTCATTAGTGATAAATTACGCCGGCGAGTGATCGCTCAAACAGGCTTCCCCCAACTCGCTCTTCTCTTCTTTCCGTCTCCGTGCTCTCGGTGTTTCACTTCTTTCCAAGGCTTAGACTTGGCTAGAAGTCGATTGCCATCCGCATTCCAAAGCCATGGACCACGCCGCTGCCGGCAGCGAAGGCGGGCACCAGATCAACATCGCGGTAGGTCGCCATGTAGTTCCACTGGAACTTGAGGTTCGGATTGAGGAACCAATTGAGGCCGACCGTGCCATTGTGAGCCAATCCGCCGTTGAGCCCGCTGTCGTTAAGGTCGAGGTAGTTGTAACGGACACCGAGTTGCCACGCGCCCCAGCCGCAATCGCCTTTGCGACTGAATGGATGCGACGGCTTCACGCGTTCAAATACGCCAGTCTCTTTGCTGTAATGATCGTAGTCATCAGTCAGATAGCGAAGGACCTGCACATAACCGCCGTTGTACTGTACGGTGTTTCCCAATGGATCACCGAGTGCTGTCCGGGCGTCGTTAAAGAAGCTGAACAGGTATTCGCTTTGCAGGGTCCAAGGACCACGTACCATGACGAACTCGCTGTTGAGCCACTGCATATCGTCGCCAAACAAATTGATTCCGTTGACGACCGGCCAATCCTGTGACAATCCAGTCCGCACTGCGTCGCGAGTTCGGAAAGTTTGAATCCGTCCCGGGACGCCGGCTTGGCTGACCGCGGTCGCTTGCCGAACCGAGAAGCCGGCATGAGTCAGGTAGCGGCCATCATCGCAGTATTGCAGCAGCCGGGTGATACGAGCCACAAGGCTGTAGTCACCATCACCCGTATTGAAAGCAAACACGCTGTTTACCGGTTTAAAGACACCGTACTGCAATACGCCCAAATCGTCATAGCCCCAGTTTCGTGTGACTTGAATACCCGGATTGAAGCCGTTGAACACGCCGCCATAGAAAGTGTCTTGGTTGAACGACCGCTCCATGAAGGGAAGAAAGCGGCTGCTGACCAAGTGCTCGAAACCGATCGCTTCCTTCTGATTGCCAACTCGGATTTTCGCTTTTCGTTCAGTCTTATATTGGACCCAGAGATCTGTGGGTGCGGTTACCGATTCATCAAAGAAGCCAGGATTGACTTCCGTGACAGGCTGGTTGCGGATGCGAACTGAGTTAACAAAGTCAAACTCGGCCGCCCAATCGATGAACTCAAACATCGTCCCGTCGACACGCAATCGCGCGCGGCGGAAATCAATTCCGTCGCCGTAGGGTATGTTGATGTTTTGATTGACATTCAGCGGCGTGCCAAACCAGCCGGTATCGAGTTGGTAACGACCGCCGACATGGACTCGAAACTGCTTGTCAGCCGTTTGGACTTCCAAGCCGTTATTCCACTTGGCTGACATCTTGAGCGGATCTTCCGCCACCGGGGCTTTGGCTTCTTCCAAGGCGAGGTTCGTCGGCTGGTAACTGGGTGCGGCCTCAATCAGCGGATTACCCGAGGTCGAGGCAGGCATGGCTGAGACACCGCGCGGCGCGCTCTGCGAGAGGTTTCGCCAAGAGTCTCCGGGGGGAGTTGGAGGCTGCGTCCACTCTTGGTTTGAGCCAGAGCTGTTTCCATTCTGAACAGCTTGGTCGGTCAAACGCCCGCCTGCCGGTGCAAGTACTTGGGCGTGCGAGGGACCCTGCAAAAAAGCGACTAGAGCCAAGCCAAAAAGCGAATACCGCATCGAAAAGCGGAACATGACCATTCCCTTACCGAAAGCTGCGCTCGCGAGACTCGAGACGGTTTAACTTAATTGGCAAGCTGTAACGATCAGCTAAACCCTTCCAAATAATCGGCTCAAATGGGTAGAGAAAATAATTTAGAGATGCCATTTGTTGAGAAAGCTTGGGTGAACGCTAGCGGAAAAAGACCAGTGGATTTCGACTTCCCCCACTGCCGGGGAAGAAGGAAGCCTTGATTAAGAGCGAGTGGCCTTCGAGGAGGGAAAAACTCCCGAGCGCAGATGCGCCTGTTCGGTCCGCGCAGTTGGTTTTAGCTGCTGAACCGGGGGCTGGCGACAAGACCCGGCTGACGAAGAGGGGGCTAGTCCGGAAAAAGAGAAGAGGTAGGGTGGGTCGCATCCGCCGGGAAGATTTACATCAACAAGTAGACCTGCCGCGGTGCGCACCCACCTGCAACGAAAGTGAAGCCTGCGACCAAGCCAGTAACCGCACCATAGCAGTGATCAGGCGACCTCCTCTCGGCGGCGCCAAGACGACGCGGACCTCAATACTCGCCGGCAGTCATTCGTTAAACGTATTACCTGTGGCAAAAGCCCCGGGCTACAAAATATTCCCGTAGCGATGGATCGTCTGCGACACCGATTGCTCGCGGAGATAGCTGAGCAGTTCCAGTCGCCCGTTCGCGAGAGGATCGCCACTAAAGACATGGATGTTCCCAATCTCCGCTGGGGCAAAGATCTCGCCAACTCTCGGATCGAGAACGCGTACCGTCCCGTCGCGGAGCGTGCCAAGCCGCTTGCAGAATTCAGCGTGCGATTCCTGTCGAATCTCCAGCCCAAACTCTCCACTCAAGCGGGACCACCAAGCCGGGGCTGCTTCAATCGCCTCGCGCGGAACGCTCAGCGAAAACGGCACACCGCAGATACCGCAGGCGAGTGCTGCTTGGGCTACAGCCAAGGAAACATTCGGGTTCTGAAGCTGGTTGATCCGCAGCACGTGCCAAGGACGCGGGCGATAACGGAAGTGATTCGTTTCGCCGTGCACATGCGAGGGGTCATGCTCAACACTAAAGTGGGTCTTCCACCAGTGAGCGTAGCTACTCGCGCTGGCGGCCAGTGCTTCTTGCTGGGCCGGTTCGGTCACGACTCGCTCCCACTTGGCAAATTCACCAGCGATCGAGCGGCTGGAGTTATTGCCCTCGCGGGGCAAACCCTTTGCTTGCCAATTCGCCAGCGTCGCCACGTAGTTTGGTCCGCCCGCCTTCGCTCCCGGGCCAACGCAGGAATGCTTCCAGCCGCCGAAAGGCTGACGCCGGACAATCGCTCCGGTCATACCACGATTGATATAAGCGTTGCCGACTTCAACTTTGTCTCGCCAAACGGCAATCTCATTCGGATCGAGTGAGTGCAAGCCGCCGGTCAAGCCAAACTCATTGCTGTTCTGAATCTTGAGAGCTTCCTCAAAGCTCTCCACACAGATCAAACCGAGAACCGGCCCAAAGCACTCGGTGCGGTGATACCAGCTACCGGGTTTTACCCCCAGCTTGATGCCTGGCGACCAGAGGCAAGGATTGTTCTCGAGCATTTTCGGCTCGAGCAACCACTCTTCGCCCGGGTCGAGCTGTGTCAAACCGCGACGGAGATTTTCGTCTGGCTCGCGAATGACTGGAGTCGAGACCGCCGAGGGATTCCAAGAGCCACCGGCAATCAAACTCCGAGCCGCGTCTTTGAGTTGTTGTCGAAACTTTTCGCTTTGGTAGATGCTCTTCTCGACGAGAGCCAGGCTCGTCGCGCTGCACTTCTGACCGGAGTGGCCAAAAGCCCCGCGAACCATGTCTTTGATTGCTAAATCGACATCGGCGTTGACCGTGACGATCATTGCGTTCTTTCCGCTGGTCTCAGCAAACAGCGGGAGATCGGGACGCCATGATTGGAAGTTGCGAGCCGTCTCGAAACTGCCCGTGAGGATCACGGCTGCTGTCCGAGGATCAGTAACCAGCGACTTACCTGCGGCTCGATCGCCGATCGGAATAAATTGCAACACCTCGCGCGGGACTCCCGCGGCCCAGAACTGGCTGGCCAGCATCCACGCGGTGAGGACTGACTCCCGAGAGGGCTTCAGAATGACCGTATTGCCGGCCATCAGCGCGGCAAGGCAACCGCCGGCTGGAATCGCGTAAGGAAAATTCCACGGCGGTGTGACGACGACCACGCCACGGGCCCGCATCTCGGTGCCGTCGAACAGTCCGGAGTCGTCCAGCGACTGGGCGTAGTAATTGGCAAAGTCGACCGCTTCGCTGACTTCCACGTCGCCTTCAGTGATCGCTTTGCCTGCATCGAGCACCATGGCGCCGATCGTCTCGCCACGTTGCCGGGCAAACTCGGCAGCCACCTCGCGTAGCACGCTCGCGCGTGCAGCGATCCCCCGCGCCTCCCAAGCAGGCTGGGCAGCAACGGCCACGGCGAGAGCCGCATCGACATCTGCCAGATTTGCTTCGGCATATTGATAGGCCACCACGCCGGGACGGGAAGGATCTTTGCCTTTGCCAGTCAACTCGCGCGCTTGCCTCTGGTTACCAATCCACAGTTCCAGTGGCTCAACCGTCTTGGCTTTCCAGCGCTCGATAATCTCGGCAGCCCACTGGCGATTGGCTTGGAGCGAGAAGTCCGTATCGGGTTCATTATCAAAAGGCTCAGCGGCTCCCTTGGCGATTAGCTTCTCGGTCAATCGATTCTGGGTTCGGTTGGGATGAGCTTGCAGTTGCGGATCGCGAGCGAGTTGGCAGGCTTTGAGGAAAGCCTCTTTCTGCTCGTTCCAAGCCGGGCTCCCCTCCTCGAGTCCGAATAACGCTCCGAGGAAACTCCCTGGCGCCGTATTCTCGTCGAGTCGTCGAACAAGATAGGCGACCGCAGCTTCGAATTCGTGGTCGAGCACGGCTGGGGTATAAATCGTCAGCCCGCCGACGCGCGCGGTTACTTCTAGCGCTTGGGCGTTTGCCATTCCTTCGAGCATTTCAAATTCAATCCGGTCGCCGACTCCGCGTTCTTGGCGGACCAACATGGTGTGAGCCACGTCGAAGAGATTGTGACTGGCGACCCCCAACCGAACGACCTTCGCATTTTCAGGGCGCGAGCCAAACTCGAGCATTCGTTTAAAGTTCGCGTCGACGGCAGGTTTGCTGTGGTAAGGCGCCTGCGGCCAGCCGCGATTTGCGGCTTCGACCTGTTCCATCGCCAGATTCGCCCCTTTGACTAAACGAATCTTGATCCCCGTTCCGGTGCGGGCATGTCGCTGACTAGCCCATTCGGTCAACTCTTGCTGGACGGCAAACGAGTCGGGGAGATAAGCCTGGAGAACGATTCCGGCTTCGTACTTTTCGAATTCGGGCTCATCGAGCACCTCACGGAAGACGTCCACTGTCATATGCAGATCGCGATACTCTTCCATATCGAGATTGACAAATTTCGCTTGGCCGCTGCGATTTTGCTGGGCCGCGCGATAAACCTCTCTCAGCCGCTGCTTGATCGTCTCGATCGTCTGACGATAGCCGGTCATGCTGATTTGGCTGACGATTGAGCTGAGCTTGACCGAGACATAGGTCACTTCCGAATCGCGAAGTTTGTCGAGGTAAAAATTCCAGCGTCGGTCGGCTTCGTGATCGCCGAGGACGGCTTCGCCAAGCTGGTTAAAGTTGACGCGAATCCCTTGAGCGGTGCGCTCGCGGAAATAGTTGGCGAACTTTGCGGGTTCGGCGGAAATGATCACATTGGCGGACTGCTTGCGGACCTGCTGGTTGATCTGCGGCATGACAAAGCCGGGGGCGATACCCGCGAGGAAGTTGCCAGCCCAAAGTTTGGTGCGGTCCCAGCTTTTGAGAAACTTGGGATAGCCAAAGCGGTCGACGAGTCCCTGAAGTCGCTGGGCCGCGCGGTTGGGCTGTTCGATCTTCAGGATCTGGTCGGTCATGATGATTGTGAACTTCTTGCCGGCTTCGTCCTGCATCATCCGGGCCATTTGGGCGGAGTGAGCCCGCTCGGCAGACGTTTCACGAGAGCGGGAGGCACGGAGCAGTTCCGCAGCAAGTTTCACAGCCCGCTCGGAGATGTCTGAGGGGAGTCCAGCCCAAGGGGCGGTAGTCGTCGAAGCAATCATCGTCGATTTCTGATTAAATGAACGAATCTGAGGGCATTGCCGGGCCCTCGATTGTATCAACTCGCCCTCGGACCCTCGAAGGGTGGGAAAACGCGACCCGCCCGGCCGGTAATCACCGCGAAAAGGCCGATAAATCAACGGTCAAGTGGCGAGAGAATGCGAAAGTAATCCTTCGCTGGAGAATGGCAGTCGGGCTCAGCTCGAGTGCAACTCGATGCCAACTGAAATCAAACGGCTCGCACCAGCAATACCAACGGGCGCACCGGAGTCGTCTGAAGCGACTGGGCTTAAGCTTCGGTTGCGGAGTCTCGAAAGCGGTAACCGACGCCGCGGACTGTTTCGATGAGATCCGCGTGGTCGCCAAATTTCTTTCGCAGCGAGCGGATGTGGACGTCGATCGTCCGCTCGAGGACCATCGCATCGGAGCCGAGCGCTGAGTCAACTAGCTCAGTGCGGTCAAAGGCTCGGCCGGGTTGGCGAATCAGGGTTTCCAGTAATCGGAATTCGCTGGGGGTCAAATCGATGGGCTCGCCGTTCAACGTCGCGCGATACTTCACTCGATCGATTGTGACACCCTGCCGAGTGATCACTTCCTCGCCCTCGGCAGTTTGCCGGAGTTGATCGCGTCGGAGCAGCGACTTAATCCGTTCCATCAGCACTTTTACGCTGAACGGTTTGGTGACGTAATCATCGGCGCCGACATTGTAACCGACGACTTGGTCAGTCTCCTCGCTCTTGGCGGTGAGCATGATAATCGGGAGATCGCGGGTTTCCTGAGACGCTCTCAGACGTTTACAAACTTCGAGCCCATCGAGCACAGGAATCATCAAGTCGAGGAGGATCAAAGCGGGTTGCTTGCTCCGCGCTTGATACAGACCATCCTGGCCGTCGCTGCTGAGAATGACTTCATAACCGCTCTGCAGCAGGTTGTATTCCAGCACTTTCGCCAGTGCGCGATCGTCTTCAATTACGAGAATCTTTTGCTTCGGCATCTTGTTTGGAGTACTTACCGAGAGAGAAGTTACCGTGCTTGTGCCGAACGATATCGCCGTCGACGAGATAGACCACTTCCTCGGCTATGTTCTCGGCGTGGTCTGCAATTCGCTCGATGTGACGCGAGGCACTGAAGCAGTGTAGAGCAGGTTCGATCAAACCAGTATCTTTCTTCATCAATTCTTTAAGTTCGCCGATGATCAAGCGATTATTGTTGTCGACTGCCGTGTCGTACTGGATTACCTTTTTGGCCAGCGCCGTATCTGAATTGACGAACGCGTCAATCGCCATCCGCACCATCATGACGGCTTGGCGAACCATCTCGGAAAGTTGCTCGGGGATCGGGAAAAACGGATAGTCACCGAGCCCCTGAGCGCGTTCCGCGATGTTCTTGGCGAGATCTCCGATTCGTTCGAGGTCAGTGTTGACTTTCATCACAGTAGCGATTCGCCGCAGGTCAGCCGCAACGGGCTGGTGCAGCGCGAGGATTTTCAAACAATCCTCTTCGATCTGAACATCGGCCTCGTTCACCTCGCGGTCGGTATCGAGCACCGTCTGGACGAGATCCGTTTGCCGTTCGCAGAGCGCCCGCGCGGCTTGGTCAATCATCTGCTCGATGACGCCAAAGAGCGTCAGCAATTGGGCGTGGAGTTTTTCGAGATCGCGTTGTAAGTGCTTGGACATGCGGGTTAGCCGAATTTGCCAGTGACGTAGTCTTCTGTTTGTTTGTGAGTGGGCCGGGTGAAGACCTGAATGGTCGGCCCATGTTCCACGACTCGTCCCTCGTAGAAAAACACGGTGGAATCGCTGCAGCGGGACGCTTGCTGCATGTTGTGCGTCACGATGACTATAGAATACTGTTCGCTCAATTCGAAAATCAGGTCTTCGACTCGAGCGGTGGAAGCCGGGTCGAGAGCCGAGCAGGGCTCGTCCATCAACAGGATTTTTGGGCCGACTGCGATCGCCCGAGCGATGCAAAGTCGTTGCTGCTGGCCGCCGGAGAGACCGAGTGCTGACTTATGCAGTCGGTCTTTGACCTCATCCCAAAGCGCGGCTTTCCGCAGTGACCACTCGACTAACTGGTCCAACTGTGAAGAACTCGCCTTGAAATGCAGACGCGGGCCAAACGCAACGTTGTCGTAAATCGACTTGGGAAACGGATTGGGCTTTTGAAAAACAATCCCGATATGCCGGCGCAGACCAACCACGTCGGTGCTTTTGGAAAGGACTTCTGTCTCTCCAAGTCGGATCGAGCCCGAGGACTGGGCAGTGGGGATGATGTCATTCATCCGATTGATCCAGCGGAGAAGTGTGCTCTTTCCGCAGCCGCTCGGTCCGATGAAAGCCGTCACATGGTTCTGGGGTATTCGAATGTTGATTTGATGGAGCGCCTGAAAGTCCCCATAGTAGGCGTTGAAATCGGCGATCGAGATCGCCACCGGCAATTCGCTCGGATTCGGCCGACCAGGCCGGGCAGCTTTAAACTCTTGCGGTCGGCGGACGGCCGGGTTGCTTGAAAGCACCATCTCGGAGTCGCTCACGAAATCACCTGTAGTGAAAGAAGTTGAACTGCGGCGTGCGGGACGCTGGACTACAGTCTCATGCATACTTACGCTCCGCACGATTGCGAACCAGAATCGCGATGGAGTTCATCAGCAGCAAGAAAACGAGCAACACGATGATGGCCGCAGCAGCCAGATTCTCAAATGCCGGGTTCTCGTCCTGAGCCCAGCGATAAATCGTTACGGGAAGGACCGGGGACTTGTCCATCAAGTTCCCCAAACTGTTAGTCGTACTGATCACGCCGCCCATCACTGCCAACAAAGGAGCGGCTTCGCCAATGGCACGACTCATGGCCAAAATTGCACCTGTCATAATACCCGGGAGCGCCGACGGAAGCACAGTCGTCGAGACGACCTGCCATTTGTTGGCACCCAGCCCATAAGCGGCTTCGCGAAGCGAGGAGGGCACCGCCCGAATCGCCTCCTGAGCAGCAATAATCACGATCGGCAGAATGACCAGTGCCAAAGTCAAACCGGCCGAGAGGACGCTTTTCGAAAAGGGAAGGTGGAAATACCAAGGGCGCTTGGTTGCCAAGATCGATGCGGTCGCGCCAGCGTACACCGTGCGGTCCCGCAGTTCAGGCTCGGTCGGAGCCGTCGCGCTGCGGTCAATCACATTCAGCTCAATTGGCTGTCCCGATTCATTGAATGCCGACAGCGACGACTCAATCACAAAGACTTGCTTGGTCCGATCGCTGGCTGGGAATTGAACCCATTTTTTACCCAGCGTCTTGGTTTGATAAAAATAGCTGGCACCCATTTCAACCGGCGGCGGCTTGTTCGCCTGAATCTGCCCAAACCAACCGAACATGTAAACGAACGCCGTCACTCCAAGAATGCCGTAGACAATCGAGGGGACCCCCGCCAGGTTACTGACGTTCAGTTGAATGAAACCATGCAACAACCTGCCCAGCCGACTGAGCGGCTGGTACTCCTCAAGGAAAACGGCTGTCGCAATTCCAATCGGCATGGCCGCCAAGCCGCAAATCAAACAGACAACTAACGACCCAATGATCGCTTGCCCTACGCCACTCTGCTCAGGAAGATTCTCGCGGTGACTGTTGACCAGAAACCCCCAGCTGAGCCAACCGCCTCCTTTGAAGAGAATAGCTGTCACAAGCATCACCAGAATCACAATCGCTAAGGAGGCAACTAACAGGCAGATGATCTGAAAGCCCCGGTCAAACGACTTACGGGAGCCAACGCTGCGAGTTCGGTTGAGCGTGTTCGAGATGGCCATTAGTTGTAGACTTCCCGAAAGCGACGACGAATGTATTGGCCGAGCACGGTAATTCCGAAAGTGATCACGAACAAGACAGCGGCCACACTGTAAATCGAGTAATAGCTAAGCGAACCTGGAACGACGGACTCACTTTGAAACGTATTGACGATGTAGCCTGCCATCGTTTGACTTTGCAACCTCGGGTCAAGCGTCCAAGTCGGAGTGCTGCCCGCCGCTAGAGCAACCACCATTGTCTCGCCAATCGCCCGAGCCAAGGCCAGCAGGAACGCGGCGATGATTCCGGAAAGAGCGGCCGGCAGGACAACCTTGACCGTCGTTTCAAATCGAGTTGCACCAAGCCCCAAAGCACCTTCGCGTAGACTCCGAGGTACAGCTCGCAGTGCGTCCTCGGCAAGCGACGTCACAAGCGGCAAACAGAGAATTCCGACCGCGATTCCCGCCGCTGCCGCATTAAAAGTCTTAAAATCGCCAAGAGGCTGAAGAACGTACGGCGTAATGAAGACCATCGCAAAGTAACCGAGCACCACTGTCGGAATACCCGCCAAGACTTCCAGAGCAGGCTTGAGAATCGAACGGACGCGTTTCGAGGCGAACTCGCTCAAATAGACCGCCGTAATCACGCCCAGCGGCAGGGCTATCAGCATCGCGATCGCCGTGATTCGCAAAGTGCCCGAAAGCAGCGGCAAAATCCCGTAGTGAATCTCACCCTGCGTCTGGCCAACCGTCCACTTCGTATCAGTGAAAAAGCGACTCAGGCGAATCTGATCGTTCGCAAAGAAACCCGAAGCTTCATATACCAACATCGCAATGATCCCCAGCGTCGTCAACACCGAGATCAAACTGCAAACGACCAGCACGATGGTCATCAAGGAAGACCACCGCTGGCTGGCGACCGTTGATCGCTGCGGGAGCTTGGACAAGTCGAGGAAATCACCGCTAGCCATTACTTGACCAAGTTGGCTTCGACATAGGTTTCGTTCAGTGGCCCATGACGTTCTTTTCCCTCAGTATCAAAAAAGTGAGGGCCGTTCAAGCCTTTTTCAATATGAGCCTGAACTGCTGAATAAACAGACGAGGGAAGGGGAACATAACCCGCTTCGGTTACTACCTTGGAGATGTTTTCAAACGCAAAGTCGACGAACTCTCGGACCTCAGCTCGTTGCAGCGACTCGCTGTTGATGTACCAGAACAGTGGTCGACTGAGGGGTGCATAATTGTTCGTTTCAATCGACTGCGGACTGGGCAATACAGCCTCCCCGCTTTTCGGATTCACAATCGCGATGGCTGTCAATTCACTCTTCGCCGCCTCGTAGTAGGAGTAGCCAAAAAAGCCGATCGCGTACTTGTCCCCCTTGACCCCAATCGCTAACTGCTTGTCGTCTTCGCTCAGAGTTGTTTGTTCATCGGAGCGTAGCTTCTTGCCGTCTCTCTTGCCGATCACTTCGACAAAGTAGTCATGCGTCCCGGACTTGATCCCCGGCGCGTAAATCGAAATCTTCTGATCCGGCCAGGAAGCGTCGATGTCCTTCCAAGTCTTCACAGCAAAATCTTCTCGGAAAATCTGTTTCAGCTGCTCAACCGTCAACTGCTTGACCCAGTCGTTTCCTTTATTGACGACCACAGTCAGCCCATCATATGCAATCGGCAACTCGATGAACTGAGTGCTGTTCGCCTTCGAACGTTCGAGCTCTTCTTTTTTGATCGACCGGGACGCGTCGCAGATGTCGCATTCCCGCTTGCTCAGCGCTTCAAAGCCGTTGCTCGTCCCCTGACCGCTGACCGAAAACTCAACCTTCGGGTGCACGGCGTTAAACAGCTCTTTAGCCTTGATCGAGATTGGCTCGACAGTGCTCGAGCCTTGAATATCAACCTTGCCCGAAAGCGAACTGGCTGGAGCGGCTCCTCCACCGCCAATCGCAACTGAAGGTTTTTCCGCAGGCACTGGCTTGCTCGCCACCCCACCCCGGTCACATCCCAGAAACGAACAGAAAGACAAGGCCACACTCAACGCAAGCCAACAACGCAAATTCATAAAAATTCTCAACAAATGCTGATAAACCTGTCACTTTTCAATAGGGTAAGCCTACCAGCGAATTGTTAAGAGCGTGTTAAGAATGTGTGTAGTTTGACTGTGGCAAATCGGGCGCCAGCAGACAAAACGCTCCAAACTAGGGGGTCAAAAGACTATCTTTCTCGACTCTCCCAGCCCCACTAAGAGCGAATTCGTTTTTTCCCAAATCCAAACCAGCTCCCAATTCCATAGTTGATGAGATCGTCCCAAAGCGAATAGGCCACCGGAGTCACGAGCAGGGTCAGCAGCAGCGAAAGTGCTTGCCCGCCAATGATCACCTTCGCCATGCTCGCCCGAGAGCCCGCCCCTGGCCCCTGCCCCAGAGCAATCGGGATCATCGCCGCGATGAGCATCAAGGTCGTCATCAAGATGGGCCTCAACCGCGTCTGATTTGCCTCCAAAATCGCTGCCTCAGTCTCCACCCCACATTCTTTCAGGGTATTGGTGTAGTCGATCTGCAAAATCCCGTTCTTCTTTACAATCCCGAACAGCATGAACAAACCAAAGACGGCATAGATGTCGAGGTTCGTCCGCAGCAGCCAGAGCGAGAGAAAGGCAAACGGGAGGGTCAGCGGCAAAGCCAACAAGATCGTCATCGGATGCACCAGACTCTCGAACTGAGCCGCCAGCACCATGTACATGAAAAGAAAGCTGAGCAAAAAAGCGACAATGAAATTCGAATTCGTCTCAGCCAGCAATTTGGCTCGGCCAATAAACTCGTGGCGATAACCGGGCTCGGGATTAATCTCGGCGATGATCTTGTTGATCTCCTCAACGGCCTGTCCCAGCGAAATCCCCCGCAGGTTGGCAACGATCACAATTTGCCGCTGCCGACCATATCGCTCAATCGTCGTCGGCCCCTGAGCCAACTCCACGCTCGCAACATTGGAAAGCGGAACCAGCCGGCCTTCGGGTGTCGGCAGCGTCATCGTCAGAATCGCTTCGGGGTCGTCGCGGTAAGAACGCTCCGCGCGCAGCCAGACATCGAACTGCTCATCGAACTCCTTGTATTTCCCGATCGGCTCGCCTCCTACCAGAATGCTCAACGTCGAAGCGATCGTCTGCACTGGAATCCCGAGGTCCGAAGCCCGCTCGCGATCGATTAGCACCCGCAGTTCCGGTTTCCGCAGCGAAAGGCTCGTATCAACGTCGACGAACTGACCATTGGCCCGCATCTTCGCGGCAATTTGTTCCGAATATTTCTGCAACTGAACGAGATCGGGTCCGACAAAACTCATGTCGACTTCGACTTGCCGAAAACCGGCCGCCTGAAACGCTTGGACATCCTGAACGGCAACTCGCAGATCGGGATACTCGGCCATTAGGGCTCGCGCCTCGTCCATCACATCGAACTGGGTGTATTTTCGCTCACCCAAATCGACCAGTCGGCAGTAGATGCTTACCTCCGTGACATCCCCCTGCCCTTTGGCAACTCGCCCGGTTGTGTCTCCGACAATGGTAAAGACATTCGTCACTCCGCGCAATTGTTTCAGGCGTCCCTCGATTTCCCGCAGCAGGCCATCGGCTCTTTGGAGCGTGTAACCCTCGGGCAGCGTCATTGCGACTTCAAATTCACTCTGGTCATCTCTGGGAACAAAGTCCTTACCGATCAATCCAAAGACAAACGGTGTCGATGCAAATACCCCCAGCGCAGTAAGCACAACCAGCCAGCGGTGGCGCAGCGAGAAGCGAAGAATCGCCAAATAGCTGTTCTCGAGCAGGCGGCTGAAAAATCCACTGCGACTCGACTTATGCCCCGCCTCGAGCTTCAGAAAGCGCGAGCAAAGCATCGGCGTGAGCGTCAGCGAGATCAGCATACTCATCAGTACGGCGAAACCGACCGTAAAGCCAAAGCTGTTGAAGAAGCGACCGACGCGGCCTTCCATAAAGGCAACGGGTACGAATATCACAAGCAGCGAGAGCGTCGTGGCGATCACGGCAGAGGCAATTTCTCCAGTTGCCGTCCGAGCCGCCTCCCGCGCCGATCGGCCGAATTCCTCCATGTGGCGAAAAATGTTTTCGTGCACCACTACCGCGTCATCGATCACAATCCCGATCGCCAAGATCAAACCGAGCATTGTGATGTTGTTTAGTGTGAAGCCCATGATGGCCATGAAGGCGAACGTCGGGATCATCGACATCGGGATCGCCAGCGTCGCAATCAAGGTCGTTCGCCAGTCGCGGATAAAGAACAAAATCGTCAGGCTGACCAGCACCGCCGCCAGCAGCAGGTGAAACTTGACCTCTTCAATCGAGGCCTCGATAAACCGGGACTGGTCGCGAATGATCACGCTGGTGATATCCTGCGGCAGGGTCGGACGGATTTTTTCCAGCCGTTCCTTCACCGCGTGCACTACTTGGACCGTGTTGAGACCTGACTGTTTCTGCACAATCAGACTGACGGCATTATCTCCATCCAACCGACTGAAGCCGCGCGGCTCTTCAAAAGACTCTTCCACCCGGCCGATATCGCTGATGCGAACCGGGTAGCCAGCGCGATCGGCGACGATCAGCCGTTCGAAGTCCTCGCTCGACTCGATTCGGCCCATTGTCCGCAGAACCAGTTCCTCCGGTCCTTGGTCGACCCGGCCGCCGGGAAGCTCAAGGTTCTGACGCAGGAGTGCTTGGCGAACATCCTCCGCCGACAGTTGATAGGCAAACAGCTGATTGGTGTTGAGATAGATGTTGATCGCCCGGCTTCGCCCTCCGACCAGCGTCACCGCTCCCACGCCAGAGACGGTTTCGAGTTGCTCCTTGATCTGCTTCCTCGCTATTTCCGTCACTTCCTGAAAATTGCGCCGGCCGGAAACCGCAAGTGTCATGACGGGAGCCGCGTCGATATCGAACTTGTCGATCAGCGGTGGGTCCGTCCCGACAGGGAACCGTCCGACGATCGTGGAAACCTTGTCCCGCACTTCCTGAGCCGCGACATCGCCGTTCTTGGAGATCATGAAGTTGACGACGACCTGTGAGTAACCTTCTTTAGTCGTCGATCGCAGTTCATCGATTCCCGAAATCGTATTGACGGCTTCTTCAACCAGCTTGGTAACTCCTGACTCCATCTCCTCGACGCTCGCGCCCTTGAGCGTGGTCGTGACGACCACGACGGGCAAATCAACGTTGGGAAAGAGGTCGACACCCAAACGGAAGTAAGAAGCCGCTCCGAGCACGACCGGCGCGCTAACCAGCATGATCGTGAAGATCGGGCGACGGATGCAAAATTCCCAAATACTCATGGTGACTCAGTTAATGCTGTGAACTGGGATGATGACTCGGAGATGGTTTTCAGAAAACCAGAGGGTCGCTCACTCTTGCGGTGGTGGCTCTGCGGCTGAACTTGTCTTATCCCCAGGACCTTTTCGAATTGAAACCGGCGTGCTGTTGGCCAGCCGAGTTTGCCCGCTGGTGACAACTTGGTCTCCTTCGTTGAGGTCGCCAATGACTTCAAACCAGTCTGGGCCTCGCGAACCGAGCTTTACGAGCACCTCTTCCGCCTTGCCGTCGCGAACCCGAAAAACCTTGTTCACTCCGGCAAATCTCACCAAGGCTTCCAGCGGCAAAATCCTCGCCTCATCAGTCGTCGCAATCACCACTTCGGCTTTGGCGAAACCGCCGTGTTTCAGTCGATGCTCGCGGTTGGGAATCGTCACCTCAACTTCAAACGTTCGATTCTGCACATTTACAGTTGGATTGATCCGCGAAACCTTTCCCGGAAACGTCTCGCCCGGCCAAGCCTCTACGGTCAGTCTTGCGTCTTGCCCCGTTTTGAGCTGGGAGACATACCGCTCGGGAACGGTCGCCTTGAATTTCAGCAGGTCATCAAGCACCAGCCGATAGATCGGGGTCGTCGGAAAGGCCCGTACCATTTCACCTACCGAGACCATTCGCTCGGCGACAACGTAGCTCAAATCGCTGGTGGCGATCGGCTGACTCTCGGCTGTCATTTTCAAAGGTTCGATTCGCGGGGCAGCGACGCGCGTGTCAGCCAGCTTTTGCTTCGCAGCTTCAACCGCCGAGTGACGCTGGCGCACCGTCGCCAAGGTGGCTCGAATCTGCAAGCGGGCTTGGGTCAGTGTCGCATCGGCAACTTTGAGCTCGGTTTCGGCTCGCTGAAAGGTCTCCGCAGAGGAGGCCCGCTCGTCAAACAATTTCTGCTGACGCTCGTACTGCTGCTTGGCGTTTTCCTGCAGCAGCCGCGCGCTGACAATCGCCGGATTGGTCTCAGGGTCGAAGTCCGCTCCCGGCATCTCGCTCAATCCGAGCCGAGCCAACTCCTGTTCCAGGGCCCGCTCTGCTTGCTCAACCGCCAAGCGATAATCGACGTCTTCCAACTCGGCGAGAACCGACTCCGAGGGAACACGATCCCCCAAATCGAAACGAAGCTGCGCCACACGGCCTTCGATCTTCGGAGAGATCGTCACCTGCTCGAACCCGTAGAGCGTTCCGACAACCGGAATGGTTCGCTCAACTTTTCGCGTGCTCACCGAGACAACCGTCACGCTGACCGGCTGCGCGGCGGCAGACGCTGCCTTTTCCTGAGGTGTTGCCTCTGGTGTCTTTTTTCCAGATTCGCAGCCGAGCACGTTCGCGAGCAGAAGAACTACCAAAAACCTAAGCAGATGTGAATTCACAGGTGGCTTTCTCGTCCAACAAAGATGAAACAATACGGAGAACAACTCGGGAATCAGCCTGGGGCTTGATGATCGGCAGGTGGTCGGTCTTCTTGACTAGGCGCAGTAGCCGGTGCGACCAAAATCCCTTTCATGATGACCTGCATGATCGGTTCGGATTGGCTGGCGAGGGATTCCTTGCGACCGCTGATCTGTTTGGTGAATAGCGTCCCGTAAAGGAGATCCGAGATGACCTCCAGAAGCGAGTCGACCGGCAAGTCGCGGACCAATCCGTCCCGGATCAGCTCGACCAGCAGCTGACGCCAAGCTCCGATGTTTGCATCGCGATGAGCGAAGTAGGTCGCCTGCTGGCGGTGACGGAAGTGAGCTCGCTCTTGAATAAACAGCTCGATGATCTCGGGATGCTGATCGAAGTAGGCTAGGTAGGCTTCGATGGCTGATGCGATTCGCGTCAAAGGATCCGAGGCCTTTGCTGCTGCCGAATCGACCGTTGTCGTAAGTCGCCGCATTCCCAGATCGACGGTCGCGAGAAAGAGTTCCTCCTTGCTGGGAAAGTAGCGATAGACAGTTCCCTTGCCGACGCCAGCCAGCGCGGCGATCTCCTGGACGTCAGTCGCGGCAAAGCCAACCCGAGCGAATACGTTAGTCGCCGCCTCGAGGATCTCGCTGCGACGTTGCTCCTGACGTCGAGCATCGGGCGGACGCCCAGCGCTGCGGGCGACTTGATTGCTTGAACTTGCGACCGAATCGCGACTTCCCAAGACCGATTCGGCTTGCTCCGATGCTGCAGGGCGAACCTCCGTCGACTCTCCGTTCATCGGCTTTTTCCCGAAACCAGAAATAACATGACGGACCAGTCCGTCCGGTATTTAAATATGGTTCAGGATTGGGGCTTGGTCAAGAAAACGGGCGGTAAACGAATCCCAAAGCGATCGGCAACCAGATTCATAGCCCGGCCGCCTTAAAAAATCAGCTATACCCTCTTCGTCAGCCGGGTCTTCGCGCCAGCCCCCGGTTCGATAGCGAAATCGCGTGCAGGGTGAGTCGCAACTGCGCGCTGCGCGAGACAGAGCAAACGAGCAGTCGCAAAACCCGAGAGCATAGAGTCCTCGGTCCCGCGCACCAACCCAGCACGGCTCTTCTGGCCAACGGCCTTAAAGCCTTCAGCCCGGGGTAGAGCGGCCGAAAAATGCGCAGCGTTTCGGCCGCGCCACCCCGGGTTGACGGACGCGGTAATTCGAAAAGGTCGAACCGCACGTCGCCCCCCAAAGAGACGTGGGGATAAAAAGAAATTCACTGGGGGGCACGGGTGGTTCGACGCCGAACCCTGATTGCCGGAGGAATCAAAAAAAGGCGCCCTCGCTCGCAGCAATTTCTTCAGCTTCAGCGTCGAACCGTCCGAGCCGCAGGGCGGCATCGGCCGGCTCGACCTCGCTGGTGTTGTTTGTTCCCGGTACGTAGGGTTGCGCTCGCAGAGCCGAGCTGACCCTACGCTAAGATATCGCGCCCTGTTGGGGCGAAGAGCCGTGTACCAATGGGGAAGAAATCATTAGGGTGCGTTTAAAGACAAAGCCATTCGGCAGCACAGAGCGTTTGCGTTTGAATCATAACATCCCCCCCGCTCCAGACCGCCTCATCTGTTATCCCTCCGGGATAAAGTCAACGACGCCCCCCAGAGCCAGTTCCCGCTCTCGAACTAGTTTGAGACCGGCGGCTGTACTTCTTCTTCGTAGGGCAGTTCCGGGACACTCCAG
>Ga0169931_10002919_pt1 | contig 27527 bp, 22 predicted proteins | sample Kivu_15m_20L_FD_129675 | JGI IMG/M metagenome (GOLD analysis project Ga0169931, IMG submission 129675) | Freshwater microbial communities from Lake Kivu, Western Province, Rwanda to study Microbial Dark Matter (Phase II) - Kivu_15m_20L... | ecosystem: Environmental > Aquatic > Freshwater > Lake...
ATTAAACTTGTTTAATTTTGTTTTTTTTTCCGTTTACTTATATATTTGTATAAATAAAAAAAAAATAATGATTGTTTACTAATATTTAAATTATTATTTTTTTTGTTTTTTTTTTTTTAATTTTTTTTTTTATATATTTTTTATCTGGTATTTATTTTTATATATTTTTTTACTGTATTTATCATATAAAATTTATATATATATATATAAATTTATTAATATAATCTTTTTATACCTTTACATATTTCAAAGTTTTAATCTGTAAAACTAGCTAATAATTATCTTTATATCCTTGAAGATTTATATTTTTATATTATTTTAAATAAAAAAATTTATCAATACGTTTAAATATTAACAAATAAAACTTTTTGGGTAATGCAAACTTTTAAAAAAAGTTTTAACAAAATAAAAGCCTCTTTAAATATTTTTTTATATATATTTTTTTATTATTTTAAATAAAAAAATTTATCAATACGTTTAAATATTAACAAATTGTCTTTAAATACTTTTTTTTATATATTTTTATATTATTTTAAATAAAAAAATTTATCAATACGTTTAAATATTAACAAATTATCTTTAAATACTTTTTTATATATATTTTTTTATTATTTTAAATAAAAAAATTTATCAATACGTTTAAATATTAACAAATTGTCTTTAAATACTTTTTTTCATATATTTTTTTATTATTTTAAATAAAAAAATTTATCAATACGTTTAAATATTAACAAATTGTCTTTAAATACTTTTTTTCATATATTTTTTTATTATTTTAAATAAAAAAAATTATTAATATGTTTAAATTTTCTAAAAAGCATCTTTATATACTTTTTTAATCAAAATCTATTTGCTCTATTGTAAATTCATCTAAATTTTTCATACATCTTGTCTCCAATAATCTCCTTAATACAAAATTCTCTGCTCTCATTGCTCTCATTATTTCATTCTTTTTTTTATTCATTCTTATATACTCTTTAAACCGTTTTAAATCACTCTTTTTTAATATCTTTTTATTCTTCATATTTTCCTTCATAAAACTTTCTACTTTCTCTATCATCTCCTCTATATCTACTTTACCCATCTTCTTCTCACATTTATTATCTGCTATCGATAATGACATCGCTATTGCTTGCTTATTTGATGTTACCTTTTTACCACTCCTTGACTTTAATTTACCCTTCTCATAACTCTTCATATGTGATTCTATCACCCTATTCCTACATTTATTATATTCTGTTTCTGGCATCTTAAATTAAATTTATATATTATATATTTCTATTTTTTATTTATTTATTTTCTTACTGGTTCATAATGACCACCTGTCCATTCTAATTCTATATTTTTATCTATTTTATTATTTATTGGTATAAATTCTATTACTTTCCCTAATATATCTCTATAATTCCTTACTTTTATATTATAACACCATATATTACATGCTACTTGTATTTCTATCGCTCCTCCCCATACACTAGGATCTCTCATATTATTTATATAATTATTACTCTCTAGTTCTAAAATGAATTTAGTCTCTAAACCATCTATTATCGGTTTATTATTCTCTAAATAATCACATATCATCTGTCTTATCTCATAACTAGACTTATCTTTTATAAAATATTGCAAACTATTAAATAAGCAACTCATTTATTATTATTATTTTCTATTTTATATATATACATTTTTATGAATTATTATTTATATTTTTTATTTTATTTTATTCTTTTATATATTATATTGTTTATGGTCAATAATAATAAAATATCTAATCCTATTAAAGCTATTTGTGTTTTACAATCTAATTCTAATAAAAATCTTAAAGGTTCTATCCATCTTATTGAAATTGATAAAAATCATACCAAAATATTCGGTATAATTGAAGGACTTAATCCCGGAAAACACGGATTCCATATCCATGAATCTGGTGATCTTTCTGATGGTTGTAACTCTCTTTGTGCTCATTATAACCCTTTCAATAAAAAACATGGAGGCTTAAATGATAAAGAAAGACACGTCGGTGATCTCGGTAATATTATCGCTAATTCTAAAGGTATCGCTACCATCGATATTACTGATAAATTAATCAAACTTAGAGGAAAATACTCTGTTATCGGTAGAAGCTTTATTATTCATGAAGATGAAGATGATCTAGGTAAAGGTAACCACGATGATAGCCTTACTACTGGTCACTCTGGAAAACGTATCCTTTGTGGTGTTATTGGTTACTCTAAACTATGTAAATAAATAAAATATTTTTTATTATTCTTTTTATCATATAAAAATTTTTTACTAAATTTTTATATTATTACTAAAGTTTTATCAAATATTTTTACTTCTTCTTACCTCCATGATATGAATAACCATAACCATTATCTATCATCCATTTATTTATATGACATCCTTCATTATATACCTCTGATAATAATCTTCCATATTTATCAAATCCTACGATCTTTATATATATTATTCCTCTTGTCTTCTCTTTTAATTTATCCCGTGCTATTATAGCTAATTCTATTTCTCTTTCTCTATCAAATTTACTCTTTAATGGTTTCATCTCTGGACTATCATAACCATTCATTCTTATTACCCATTTATCTATATTTCCTCTAAAATTTAATAAAACTTTAAGCGTATCTCCATCATATACATCTACTACTTTCGCCCATGTCCCATAATTTTCTAATGTAAATATTTTATAATTATTATTTTTATATTTTACATTTAATTTCCATATTATATAATATTTATTCGCTAACCATCTCTCTCTTGCATTCCATACAGTTACTGTTGATATATAACTTCTTGTTATACTATTTATTATTTCTTTTAACCATTTTTTCTTATTATTCTTTAATGTATTATTATAAATTTTTATTAATTCTTCTATTAATAACATTAATAACTTTTCTATATTAATATTTATTTTAATTTATTTTTTCAATTTTATTCATCTTTTTATATTTTAATTTAATATATATAAAATTAAATATTCTTATAATCATGGTTGTAAGTTATAGATTCGCTGATCAATTTAGTCTTTTACATTTTTCTGTTGGAACTATTGCTTATTTTTGGAATATACCTTTCCTTATTGCTTTAATTATTCATGCTATTTTTGAATGGATTGAAAATACTAAATTTGGTATGGAAATTATTAAAAATTGGATCATTAATCCTGGTTTATTCAAATGGCCTGGTGGTAAATATCAAGCTGATAGTTCTATCAATATATTAGGTGATAATGTATTTTTTGCTATCGGTTGGATTACTGCTTATATTTTAGATATTTTAAGTGATAAATATAATTGGTATGAAAAAAAATTATAATATTATATTTTTTATTTCCTTATATTGACCTTCTAAATTCCCATCCTAATATATTACATATTCCTGACCATATACAATCCTGCTCATATAATTTCTCCCTATTCTTTAATAATGGAAAACAATATTTAAACTCATCTAATCCCAATAATTCTACAAATTTATGTAATACATAATAATACGATAAAAAATTCTTCCTTTGTTTATTTACCTTCGGATATACTTCTTGAAAAGGTGCTTGTATCTCTTTAAACATATATCTTAATTTCTCCTCTAATATTGGACTCAATATTGGAGGTGGTAATCCATTTAATCTATTTAATATATGAACACTATGCTCATAATATTTATTATACCTTAATTTTCTTAAATAATTCTTTATCTTCGCCGGTGTTAATTTAGCCATATTTGATATCCTTTCTTTTTTTATTTCTATTAATATTTTATCAAAAACTTCTGGTGGTATTTCTGTTGTCTCTTTCCCCTGAAATTGAGTTAATATTTCATTAAAATGATTAATCCTCTTATACGCAAAATATGTCACTTCAGGAGGTGGATCTTTAAAACTTGGTTTATTTGAATCTATTACTAATTGATCTATTTTTCCACATTTCGGACATACCATATAACCCTCTGTGCTCTTTAATATCTTCTCTATATCACACTTTTGACATATATTAACATCTATATATATATCATCAACCCGTTTTATATAATTATTATCAACTATCTGTAAATAATCATTTAAGATATCTGATTTTTTAAATACTTTATTTGGATCATAATAATCACTTATACTCTTTATATCCTCATGATTATATATTGTATCTTCTTCTTCTAATAATTCTTCATCATCTTGCCATTCATCTAAATCATTTATTAATTCTTCTCTTAAAATTTCTTTATATTCATTTATATTTTTATTATCTTTTTCTAATTCTTTATTATTTTTATTATTCTTCGGATTTAAATATTTTAATATATTCTTATTATCATATTTTATACCATTCTCTTTTTCTATATTATCATTTATATTGTCACTCATCTTTTTCATATTATCATAATATTTATATAATATATGTCCCGTATTCAAAAAATAATTATTTAAATCATAATTTAAATTATACTTATTTATCTGATCTTCTATTACCTTCTTTTGATTTATTTTATCTAAATAATTATCTAACTCATTATCATTCATTATACTCTTTTTACTTGAATTTATTATTATATTATTTATCTTCTCTAACTCCTTCTCTAATATTATCAATTCTTTTTGCTTTAATTTATAATTCTTTATGATCTCTTTATGTTTCGCATCCAATGTTATTCTATCATCATATATTATCTTCTTCTCATTCTTAACCCTGAATGTTGACATTATAATATTATATATCTATATTACTATTAAATCTTATATCTTATTTTATTTATCTATATATAAACGAATTCTTTTAACGGTATTCGTTTTTTTATTATTTATTTTATATATATTATTATATATATATATTACCCCTTATTCTTTTCTTTTTTATTTATTATGAATCATAAAATAAAATCTAAATCTAATAATAAAATTGATCTTATTAAAATGAAATTTATCTTTAATGCTCTTGAAGATGGTTGGACTATCTCTAAACTTAATAACGGTAATTATGAACTTATTAAAGAAATTAATAAAGTAAAAAAAGAAATTGATCTTAACCAATATATAACAACTTATTTATAATTTAATATTATAATATCTATAATATTAATATTTATTCATCTTATCTTATGGTTCTTTTATCTGAATTTAAATATTTTTCTAATTTTATTGACTTTATTAATTCTAATAAGATTAATATCCCTTTTGAACATTATTATAATAAAATTTTTTATTTAGGATTCATCATCTTAAAAAATCATAAAAAAAAATATATTATTAATCTACTTAAAAATATTTATTATTCTTTAAATACTATTGATATTATTGTTTCTAATAGAATATACTCTATTCCTAATCATATAAATAATAATGAAAATTTTAACAAAAAACTTACTCATTTTATTCATTTAAAAAATAATGGTAATGATTTAGGATTTATTATTAATTCTATTTTAAATATCTATCTCAATCATTTTAAGAATATTACTCACTCTAACTATATCTTTATGATTAAAAATATTATTACTATTTATTTTAAAAAAATATTTTTAAATATTAATTTTAATATTAATTATTCTAACCATATTTCTATTCATGATAATATCTCATCTAAAACTTATCTTAAAATATTTAATGATATCTTTAATAACAATATTGATCTAACCTTTATTAATTATAATTATAATCCTAAATTACATATTGGTCTTATTCTTGACGGTAATAGAAGATTCGGTAAAAAATTTAATGTTAATGGTCATCTCTATGGTGCTATCAATTCTAAAAGAATTATTGCATATATTTATAAACTTGGGATTATTAAAGAATGCTCTCTTTATGTTCTTTCCTATGATAATTATATTAATAGATCACCTCAAGAAAAAGATAATATTTATAAAATTATTGAAGAATATCTTCTCTTTATCAAAAATAACCAAAATATATTTATCAATTATATATTTAATTTCTTAGGAGAAATTAATCTTTTACCTGAAAATTTACAAAATCTTATTCTTTTTATTACCAATCTAAACTCATCTAAAATACATAATATTAATATTATTATTATTAATTATGCTATTGTTTATGACGGTAGAAGAGAAATTATTAATGCTGTTAATAATCATTCTTTTAATTTTACTAATCATTTACTTCTTAATAATGATATTGATTTTGTTATTAGAACTGGTAATTCTAATAGAATTTCTGGTTTTTTCCCATGGAGAACAATATATTCTGAATTTTATTTTTTAGATAAACTTTGGCCTGAATTTAATGAATTTGATCTAGATAATATTATTAATTCTTATAAAAATATTTCTATTAATAAAGGTAAATAATTTATATATTTATTCTAAAATGTATAATAATAATTAAATTTTTATTATATCATATTTTATTTTTATTTATTATTATTTTATTTAGTATTATTTAATTTTTATTTATTATTATTTTATTTTAATTTAGTTATATTATAATTTAGCAATTATTTATAAATTATTTATTTTTTTTATAAATTTAAATTAATTAATTTAATTAAAAATAAAATATTTGTATAAATTTAGATTTATTAAAAATATGGATACCTCGCCTAATATAGTTTTTTTAATTTAATTGCGTGTAATTTTAATTTAATTTTTTTTCTTTATTAAATATATATATAAATAAAATCTAATAATGGGTGCTTTAATGCAATTAGTTGCCTACGGTGCACAAGATGTGTATCTTACCGGTAATCCTCAGATCACCTTCTGGAAGGTCGTCTATCGTCGCTATACTAACTTCGCTATGGAGTCTATTGAACAAACTTTCAATGGTCAGGTTGATTTCGGTAAGAAAGTTACTTGCACTGTTGCCCGTAATGGTGATCTTATCTATCATGTTTATCTCCAAGCTACTCTCCCCGCTGTTACTGTCCCCTCCAACACCTCTTGCTTCTTCCGTTGGGTCAATTATGTTGGTCACGCTTTAATCAAGAACGTTGAAGTCGAAATCGGTGGTCAACGTATTGATAAGCATTACGGTGATTGGCTTAACATCTGGAACGAACTCACTCAAGAACCCGGTCACCAAGTCGGTTATGACAACATGGTTGGTAACACTCTTGCCCTTACCGGTGCTGGTTTAAAGGCTGTTGAGGCTACTACTCTCTATGTTCCTCTTCAATTCTGGTTTTGCCGTAACCCTGGTCTTGCTCTTCCTCTTATTGCTTTACAATACCACGAAGTCCGTATTAACCTTGAGTTCCGTCCTAAGAACGAGTTATACATCGTCTCTGGTCCCTCTGGTGCAACTTGCTCCGTTGCTGATTGTGCCTCTGGTAACACTCAAAACGGTATCTGTGTTCCTCCCCTTGAGTATGCTTCTCTCTACATTGACTACGTTTTCTTAGACACTGATGAACGTCGCCGCTTTGCTCAAATGTCTCATGAGTATCTCATTGAACAACTCCAATTCACTGGTGATGAATCTGTTACTAGCACTAACGTTAAGATTAAGCTTAACTTCAACCATCCTTGCAAGGAACTTGTCTGGGTTGTTCAACGTGATGATGTTGCTCAAAACTGGAAGCAATGGTCCAACTACACTGATGATGTTGATACTGATGGTAATGTTGAGTCTGGTTTCGCTGCTGAAAGCTTCCCTCTCCTCTTATCCGCTCAAGCCTCTGCTGCTAATAACAATGCTACCTTCGGTCCTGCTAACGGTCAAATCTTCGGTCTCTCTGAGTGGGGTGTCAATGGTGCTGGAACTCTTAGCGTCCTTGCCGGTCTTGCTGAGGAACTCGGTCTCCCCGTCGCTGCTTTATCTGCTGCTCTCGGTCTCCCCTTCTCTGGTCTCGCTGGTCCTGGTGTCAATGCCTCTCAATTCGGTGCTCCCGTCAATTTCGGTGTTACTGATGCCGGTTCTGGTGCTGACCACGCTGGTCTTGGTCCCGTCCGTGCTGGTCGTAACCCCGTCGTTCGTGCTAAGCTCCAACTCAACGGTCATGATCGCTTCTCTGAACGCCTTGGTTCTTACTTTAACCTTGTCCAACCCTACCAACACCACACTAACGTCCCTGCCACTGGTATCAACGTTTATTCTTTCGCTCTTAAGCCTGAGGATCACCAACCCTCTGGAACTTGCAACTTCTCCCGTATTGACTCCGCTGTCCTTCAACTCCAACTTACTCCTAAGGCTGCTGGTCAAGTTACCACTGCTAATGGTTTCACTGGCTCTGCCTCTGCTGGTCTTGGTTACCAAAACTTCGGTTCTAAGGTCCGTGTCTATGCCACTAACTACAACGTCTTACGTATTATGAGTGGTATGGGTGGTCTCGCTTACTCTAACTAAGCTATTAACCAATTTAATAAACTATATAAAAAAAATAAAATAATCTTATTATTACTTTATTTTTATTTTTTAAATAATTTATATTTTTTTATATTATTAAACAATTCTTTTATAATAATTTATATTTAATATAAATGTTTTAGTTGAACTTAATGTAATTCAAAAAAATATTAATAATATTATTAATATTTAAAATTTAAATAATAAAAATTTATATAATAATTATCTTAAGCTTTCTTTTTAACTGTATATCCATCTATATTTGCTGTATATCCTCCAAATGCTATAAATGATTTATCTCCAGATAATGCTAAACCACCATCCAAATTTCGAACTGAATATCCTGAATTAGTCCAATTAGTTCCATAATCATCTGAATACCATATGAATTGACTACCTAGTGCTACCATATATTGACCATCTAAACTTGTATCTACTAAAAATATTGCTGTAAATACATCATTTCCATTTTCTTTATTTTTAGCAATTTTCCATGAAGCACCATAATTTGTTGATATTTGAATATTTGAACCTCCTACAATCATATTCTTACCATCTCTAGACATTTTCAAACCATGCTCTGTATTACCAATATTTGTAAATATATTTGTAAAAGTAGCTCCAAAATCGGTTGATAAAAATATATATGAATCACCAAAATTTTCTGTAAATAATATATATTTTCCTTTATCTGAACCGGATTGATTTACTGCAATAGGTGTTTCTAACCATCCAAATGTCCTTATAGTAGTCCATGTTGGATTCGGATCTAATGGATTATTCGTTTTATAAATACCTGTCCCATCAGATATATATAATTGACCATCATCTAAAACTATAGGATATAATTTACCATCTGTAGAACCCTTACCTTTTACTAAACTAAATGTAACACCAAAATCATTTGAATAATAATGACCTGCAATACCTTGACCACCTTTTATTTTTGAAGCTACCATATATTTTCCATCTGTTGATATTGAACATGCCCACCATCCATCATTATTTGCATTTGATGTTGAAATTCTAACTCTAGTTAATGTCTGTCCATAATCATTTGAAACATATACATAATCTATATCATTATCATTATAATCAAATAATAATATTTGATATTGTCCTGTATGAGAAACCGCTATACCTTTAGTAAAATTAAACCGTTTATCCAGTCTATAAGTATTCCCAGGAAATGTATAAGGTTCAACAGTCCCACTTAAATTATTAAAAGATATTGCTTCATTAATATTTAGTTTTTCATCATTTTTTAAAGAAACAAGACCATCTGTAGCTTTTAATGATACAAACTTATTATTACTTCGTAAAGTTTCTACATAATAATCTCCAGAAATTATTTCAATATTATCTCCATTTGATGCCGCATTAATTGCTGCTGTAATTGTAGAATAATTATAAGGAACAATTATAGAAGTCATATATTATATATTATATTAATATTTTAAATTTTATTAATTTAATAAAATTTGTTTAATCTTAATTAGATTATCTTAATTTTATTTTATATATAATTTTTATTATTTATACCTTTAAAATTTAGAATGAGACAACATTTTAATTAATTAATATTTAATTCTTTAATTGTATAAAATTTATATTATATATTTTGAATCAAAAAATATATGTTATTTATTCTAGTAAGATAATTAACTTATATAAATTTAATAAATTAATATATATATTTTTTTATTAATTTTTTATAAAAAAAAAATATTAAGTTATTATATATATAATATAAAAAATGGTTGCTACTGATCAATTTGAATCCGTAACTACTGAAGTAGTAAAACAAAGTAACACATCAGCCCTTGAATTAGGTAAAAAATGGGGTATTACTTTAGATGATAATAATCTTGCTTTATATTTAGCTCAAAATAAAAACTTTAAATCAGATCTTCAAATTAGTGAAAATACTGATGGTGATGTAGCTGATTTTATTAGTGAAACAAAATTAAATAAAGTTGATTCTGCTATTCGCGGACAACAAGTTTTATATTTTGAACATAAAGAACAAACTTTATCTTCTGATGTTGCAACATATGATTTAGGTGTTGTTACCAATTTTGAACTAAAATTAGATGAAGATAGAACGAATCCTTTTGCTGATGGTAATCTAGTAATTGTATCTAGTTTTGTAAGTGATCATTCTACTGTAAGTGATGGAGGTGCTCAATATACTATTACTATTCCAGATAATGGTGTAGGTGATCTCTTCCGTGCTCGTAATCATAGACGTAATATTTGGGGATCTAGTGGTTCTGAATCATATACATCTGATTTAAGTGGCTTTAAAGTAGAACCGAATAATAATTTCAATACTGATAAAGCTGGATTTAATCCTAATGAATTTCCTGTTATAAGTAGCGATTCTAATACTTTCGGATTAGCAACTTGGGCGACTATTTCTGATGTTTATAATATTACATTAGATACATTTGAAAAAACTTCTAGTTCTGACAAATTAGTTTATGATATACAATATGCTTCAGATCTTGCTTTAGCAACTGATCCTACTACTGGTGTATATAGAATTACTCCTGGAACAGCTACTTTTACAGTAACTGGAAGTGCAGTTTTTGATTTACCATTTGCTCAAAACTATGCTAGTGATATTACTGTTGTTAGTGATAGACAATTAACTAATTTACCTAATACAGGTGATCTAAATGAAAATAATTTCTTTAATGTTCTTGGTTTAGGATCAGTTAGAGAAAAAGTTGGTTCCGGTTACAATTTTACTTTAACTATTAATTCTGATGGAGGTTATACATCATCTGATTCATCTTTATTTACAGTAAATTATTCTGGATTAAAAAATAGTAATTTATACTATGTTGATAATACTGTTAATTCGGAACATAAAGTTATATTTGATAATCAAGTAATTACTTTAAGTGACAGTTTATCTAATTATAGATATCATTCTTCTGATGGTAGTAATTCTAGTGATAAAAAAATGTATTTAGTTTATAATCATGAAACTTTAGGTGCTAGTGATGCTGATTCTAATCTTACAATAGTATTATCATCAACTGTTCGTAATGTGGTAGAAAGTAGTGATAGATTAACAGTAGATAGACAAATAAATTATCCAGATGATAATACCTCTGATTCAGTATTACATCCATCTGATTTAGTGAATGGACTTGTTCAATATAAAGTTACTGAAATATTTAACGAAACTAATGATGATAACAGATTAGATTCTGAACGTTTAGATACTTTTAGAATTAGAAATAATAATCATGAATTACATTATTTACTTTCATCTAGCGACGCACCACAATCAGATGTTGTTGTTTATCAAGCATCAGAAACTTTAGTTACTGATTCTGCATATATGATTTATTTAAATAATACTATTAAATTATCTAGTGATGAAGATCCTCTTTATAATGCTAGTGATTTAACTTATTCTTCTGATTTTACTGGATTCGTTTATACAAATAATCCTGGAGAAACTATTATACAAGATTTTATTAATCGAAATGATAATAGAATTGTTGTTAATATGAGAACATCAACAGATATTTTAGGTGATTTTACTGAAATAAATAGTGGTGCTGTATTAGAATTAAGTTCAGGATCTGAAATAAAATCTATTGATAGAAGAACTGGTGTTAATAGATTTTCAGAATCATGGGGTAAATCTTCTAAAATTGTATATACAATTAATTGGAAACAAGAAGGTATTTCTCAAGATGACTTACAAAATGAATATGCTGTAGAAAGTATTACAGTATCTGGAATTACATCAGATGCTACATTATCTTCAGGTTCTCAAATAGGTATTACTCGTGATTTAACAATTGAACCTTTGAATATAACAATTCTTAACTATCAACGTGGCTCAGTAACAGAAACCTTATTAGATCTTACAAGTGATGTTTTATCATTTAATGCTAGTGATGAAGTTAATGTTAATATAGATCAAGTTAAAGTTTATAAAGTTACAAGAACTGATACATTTAAATTGAGGTTTGATCCTTTATTAGATGGTTATAATAATTTACAATATACTACAGAAACTTTACAAGATAAATTAGAATATTATATAATTAAAGATGATGATGTTACTATACATATGGGAGATCAATATTCTGGTGATTTATCGTCTCATGAATTCTATTTAAGAGCTTTAAGAGTTAATGGACAACCAATTAAATCAAGAAGACTTAGTGATATTAGTGATAATAGAATAAATAATTTTAATATAAAATTTAATCAGAATGCTTTTAGAAATGCTACTTATAATCGCGTATATAAAAATAGATCTGATCCATCATCATCATGGGAGAATGGAACTGGTTTAACCAATTTAACTGGTAATTATAGAAAATTTATTGATACTAGAGATAGTAATAAATTAAATCCTGAAAATGCTAATTTATTCTTATCTTTTAGATCAAAAAATAATTTTGAATTTATGGGTTCTTCTATTTATCATATTGAATTAAATGCTGATACCAATAAAATTAACCAAAGTTGGTCAGCTACAAAATATAACTTTGGTAATGTAAGTAGTAACTTACAAGTTCTTGAAAATTGGCAATTATCATCATCTAGTGCTTTACCTAATAATATTAGCACTGTTCCAAAGCAAACATTAGATGTTACAATTGAAATATCGAATAATCAATCTTTTGGAAATGAAGAAACAGTTACAATTAAATTAAGAAATACATCATCTGGTCCTGTTATTCATCAAATTACACTTAAATCATATATGATGTCTTCTTTCTGGATTTTTGGTTTCTCTGGACAAGTTTCTAGAATAGATACTACTAAAGCATTAGATGCAGTTGGAACTGGTTCTACTACTACTAAATATCAATTAATAAATAATACAATGACTGAAATAGATTTAGGTGTTTATGTTAAATACACATCTACACCTAAAGCTGTTAAAGTTAGTGCAAATTATCCAAATGTATTATTTAAACTACTTGATAATGTTGTAGCTGTTGATTTATATGGATCTGCATCAAATCAAACAGTATTTACAAATACTCCAACTCATAATAATAATACTGAATTTATATTTTCTTCCAGTGGATCAGTTGATGCTATTCTTAAATGGCGTCGTGGTTATCAAAATACATCAATTACTGGAGTTCGTGGTAGAACAACTGCGACTGTTACAATTGGAAATTATACACAAGTATTTTCTAATGTATTTGCTGGAAAAGAAGTAACATTAGATACTTTAGTTAATGGATCTAACACTATGGATTTAGGTTTAGTATTGACATTCCATAAATCTTTAATTAATGATAATTCTAATGCAACAATACCCTCAGTATATAGTTCTTTGATTAATCCAAGGAGTGATACATTTAACCCAGTTGCATCAACTGGAAGCATTATTGTTGAAAATCCTTTAAATTTCACTGACTCAGAATCTTTAAGAACTACAATTAATTTTGACTTAAAACAAACTGGTTATTTATATCAATTATTTGGTATTTATGCAAGAAGACCTGTATCAAATGGTTCATATACTTATACTTTAAATTATGAAAGAAATGCTTTAGTAATTGAGAGAAATAGTGATTATAAATTAAATTTAACCGGTGCAGTTAGTGCTTCATATAGTGCTGTTGAAACAATACATATTTGGTCTATGGATAATACTAATACACGATTTTTTAATACTAGTAGAAATAAATTACCTGCTATTCCGATAGGTAATTCATTCAGAATTCAACTTAGAAGAGGTGATACTCCTAAATTAGGTAGAGTTTTCTATGTTTGGGTTACTCCACCTCAAGTAGGAGTGAGTGCTGTTAGTAATGTTGGTGCTACTGCAGTTGTAAATAATGGATTAAATAGAATATCAAATTGGAATTTTGTCGATTCTGCTACTACTCAAACATTATTCTCAAATAGTCAAGCTAATCCTACAGTTAGTTTAGTTTCTTCTGGTTCTAATGTTCTTAGGTATCATGCATATAGAATGGGAACATCTGAGTCTCAAACTACTAGGTTTATTGATATAAGAGAAAATAATCTTAATGTTACATTATATAGAGGTTCTACAACTACTGATGGATATCAAATATTAGATGGACGTATATCTGATAAAACAGTTGGAAGTAATGTAGGAGGACCAGTAACTTCAGGAAATGGAACAACTGGTGAAAATTATTCTTCATTACAAAATATGGTTGCATCACCTACACGTTTATGGAATTTAGATTTTGAACAACAATTAGTTGAAATTAATGCAGCAGCATCTTTAATTGATACTTCATTAGGTGTTACTCAAAATACTGATTTAGTTAATATGAGACTAGTTATTGATAATACAATGGTCAAGAGTGGCTCATACACATTATATTTCAATCCATTAGAGAGTGTTCAACCTTATTTATATCATGCTTCAACTATATATGAGACTAAATCTGGTCATTCAAATGTTGATAAAATAGTTAGACGTGTTTATAAATATGAGATGAATCCAGTTAATTACAATTCTATTAATAATACAACTAAAGGTCTTTATGGATTATATAGACTTCAAACTGATAATGCATCTGATATAGTATCTAATCAACCTGAAGATGATTCATTTATTAGAGTTGGATTTAGTATTAAGAATATTGAATATAAAGATTATCTAATACCAACACCATCTGGTAGAAAATTAAAAGATAGATTACAAGCGATTTCAGGGCCTGTTAATTCAAGTTGGACAAATCTTCTATCCGCAAACACATCAGATTTACTCGCAACATATACTCCTAATAGTAGTGTTTCATCATTAAATTTTACTGCACACGGTCAAACAAGTATTCAACAATTACTTAGACTAATTTATGCAACAAGGGAACAAAATAAATTATTATATGTAAATTGTAAAGATTTATATAGAGCAAATGATATATTAGGGAATACTATGTATGCTATATCTTATAATGGAACAGTTTATGCTAACAGAATTACATCAGAAGTTAATCATCTCAACCCTGACATTAATGAGAATGCTGTATTTAGACAATCATCTAGAATTAGAGATTTATTATATCATAATTCATCTATCCAACATTTAGAAGTTCCTTTATTTTACTAATTTTTAATATCATTTAAAATAATTTAATTAAATTTTAATATATAAAATTTTATATATTAAACTTTTTTTATAATAAAATATCTAAATAAAATCTTTATTAAGAATAAATGAAATACATGAATCATTTCCAATTACTAAACTACCATAAAATCTAAAAATATATCCTTGAAAATATCTTTTATAACTTGGTATATCTAAATAATCAATCAATATTTCTCTAATTCTATTTTCTAATTCAATATTTAATTTATAATTTTTTAATTTATAATAAGGTATTATTTTTAATTCTAATTCACTTTTATTTTGAAAAAATTTATTATATATTTCTAATGTAATTATATCTTGAGAATTATATTTATTAAATTCTTGATTAATTTTATTTTTATATATATCTAACGTTTTTTCAAATTCATACCATTCATATGTTAATTTATTATGATTTATATAATCATTATATTTTGGACGAATAATATAAAAATATTTTAGAACTAAATTATTATTATTTAATTCTAAATTTATATAATAATTTACTACTACAAATCTTTGATATAATATATTTTTTTGTAATATAATTTCATATTCATAATGATTAAAATTAGTCAAATATTTTATAATAATTTCTAAATAATCTTTACATATTTGAAAAATATTATTATTATAATTATTTCTATCCAATACATAAATAAAACATAAATTATCTTCTGTATTATATTGTTCTCCATTTCTTAAATATTTATCTATATTTTCTTTATAAATATCTAAAAATTTTATAATTTTTTTATCATATTCTACTATATTATTTTTAATATTTATAGTATCATATTGTAAATAATTATAATCTTTAGATAATACAAATGGAGATCCACTTATAAAATATCTAAATAATCTACTATTTTTTATACTTAAATCAATCAAAAATAAATTGATATCTTTTATACCTAATTCTGTAAAAAAATTTATATCATTACATTCATTTATTAAATCTAAATTATTATTATCAATATCATTCATATTTATATCATTTACAATATTATTATCATTCATCAAATTAATATTATTATTATTATATATTTCATATAAATCAGTCATTATTACTAATTATTAATAAAATTATAATTAATTTTTAGACTTATATATTATTATTTATATAAATAAATTTATAAAAATAATTATTACATTATTTAATAATGATCATAATAAATTTTTTTAAATTCCTCAAAGAATTGATTAGAATCTAATTTACATTGTAATCCATTGATTAATAAATCTGTATATCCTCTAAATAAAGGATAATCTATAAAATTAGAATCATACATATTTTTTAATTTGGATATATAATTATTTATATCTTTTTCTCTTTCTAATCCAGGACTTTCTTTAGATTTTAATTCATTTGGAAAATCACCAAAATTTAATATTTGAGCTAAAATGCAAGATAGGGAGCAAATATCGTGATTAAAACTTATTTCCTTATCAGGATCTATTAATCTCATAGCTTCATCAATAGATGTATACCATCTAGTGCATACTTCACCAATAGGATTTAATTCTCCTTTACAATATGAACTACCAAAATCACAAATCATAATATTATTAATCATAAATTGATTATCAGGAAGATTTAATATATTGATTAAAATATTGGATGGTTTTAGATCACAATGTATAATTTCATTTGAATGAATATATATTACTTTTTCACAGATATCTAGAAAATAATATAATAAATATCTTATATTATATTGATTATATACTTTATTTCTATTAGCTTCAATTTCTAATAATGATTGAAATGTAGTATCCATTCTTCTCATTACTAAAAAAAATCCAACTCTTCCCATATATAAATCTGTTCTTAATTTACACATTATATTAGCTTCATGATTACATTTAATTACTGATTCTGGATATTCATAATATTTATTATCTCTAATGATTCTAGGTAAAAAAATATTCCATTCTTCAAAACATTTTATAGCATATGTATTACCATATTTATCCCATCCATTAAATATACTTCCATGAGAACCACTTCCAATAATTCTTCCTGGTAATAACCATACTTTTAAACCTGTATTTAACTTGATTTTCATTAATCTAATTAATGTATCATTATCTTTACTATTATTTATAGAATCATATGAATAATATAAATTTTTTTTACCATTTTCATGTCTTTTTAAATAAATATAGATCTGTAATCGAGTATCAAATACTATATATTGAATATCATTAATGTCATCCATTTTTAGTAATTATATTTTTTATAACGTTACATAATTAATTAAAATTATTTCATTTTTTTTGATTATAATTTAATAATTTATTATGATAAAAACTGTAGCACCGTTCCCAAATAATATTATTTTCTTGATTATTAATAAATAATTTATATAATAAATTAGAGAAATAATCCGAACTCTCTAATGAATAAAAAGAAGGTAGATTATCAATAGAAATTACATTAATAAATTGATTTACTTTTAAAATAAAATTGTTAAATGTAGTCGTTTTATTATAAATAGGAAAAGGATTATATGGATGAGTTGGATCACAACTTATATCTAATATTAGAGTAGTATTATTAAAATATTTTATATCATTTTCAGTAATGAAAGGATCTATTTTTTCTGATAATTTTATACAATTAATAATAATATCATAGTTCCATAACTCATTTTTTTGATCATTACGATAGAAACATTTATATTTATATTTTAAATTTAGATTATCTAATATAGATCTTACACCTTGCCCACAATTACCATTTGGACCAATAATACATATATTTAATTCTTCTATCTTTTTATTTGATATTTTACCCCATTCATTTAAACCAATTTTTATACCACATATACCAGCATAATATCCAAAAGTAGTTAATCTGTTATTATTATTATCAATAAAATATTCAAGATCAAATAATTTGCTATTAGAATCGAAGAATTTATGAATAAGAGGATTATTATTTTTAATAAAATGAGAAAAATATAGATGTTGATGATGATTTAAATGATTAAGTTGATATAAAGATAATTCTTTTAATCCGACAATTAAGTAGTTTTTATTATTGGAAGCAATATTGATCCATGAATTAGGTTCAATAATAAAGCATCCTTCATTTTGATAATCTATATCTTGATAGCATCTGTTAATACTACTTTCAACATAAATTTCATAATTATATAAATTAATTAAAATTTGACAATGTTTAGGAATAAGTGGTGTTCTATTTTCATTATTTTTCGTTTCATTTCGCAAGATAATTTTGTTAAATTGCATATAATTTATATATATTATTAATATAAATATATGAATGATAATATTATCCAAAATTTACAAAAACATCATAAATATAAAAATTTATATAGACCAAATTCATTATATTGGGGAATTGGTATAGAAAATGAATTATATTTAGAATATAATAAAAAAATTAGTAAAAAGAAATCAGAAATATTAAATAATCATAAGAGAGAAAGATATAGTGTAGATTATTTTTCAAATTATAAAAAGGGTATAATAAAAGATTTATTAGAAGAATATTTAGAAAATTATACAGAAGATGATGATATATATTTACCAATATTAGTGAATAGTCATTCATTTATTAATACAGATATGAATAATGAACCTAAAACTATTTATGGTAGTAAATGTGAAGTTAATCCTGAATATAGTGATGAGACATTTTTAGATACATTAAAAATGTTAGATCCATATTTTTTTGAAAATGAAGATAATACATTTATATTTGATGGAGATAGTATAGAAATAGTTACATTAAATTTTTATAATATTTTATATAAAGATGTTATTAAAGAATTAAAAATGAATAAATTAGAATTTTTAAAACATTTACAATTATGTCAAAAAAAGTTATCATTAAATTCAGATAAAGGAATAATCAATTGGATGACAACGAATCATGCAATTGGTGTATTTATGACTAATTTAAATAATGTATCGGTATTTTGTAATGGAACAATTCATTTTAATTTAACATTACCAACAATTTTAAATGAAAATTCTGAAATATCTGAATCTTCTTATAAAGAGTTTGAAGATAAGCATAAATATGCCATAAAATTAATACAATATATGGAACCATTTCTTATTACAATGTATGGTTCAAGTGATCCATTTTATAGATTTAATAGTAATTTATCTGCTGTATCACAAAGATGTGCTGTATCAAGATATATAGGAATTGGAACATATGATACAGATTTAATGTTAAAAGGTAAATTATTAACAAAGAGTGTTAAGGATTTAGATAAAAATTTTTGGTATAATAAATATTATGAAAATTGTGATTATAATAAATTAAATGATATAGGTTATGATATTAATTTTAATAAACATTATAATCATGGTATAGAACTTAGATTTTTTGATCATATGAGTGATGAAAAAATTAGTCAATCTTTATTATTTATTATTTATTTAATGGATGAAGCATTATATAAATATTGTAATAATATTGATATAGAAAATCCAATAAAAAATAAAATATGGAATAAATTTGTTGAGAGAGTTTTTAGAAAAGGGAAGAGTTATATATTAACAGATTTTGAATTAAATTTATATAAAAAATTATTTAATATTAATAATTTTTATTCAAATTCAATTATAGATGTATATACTGAGATTTTTCATTTTATTATGAAAAAATATTCGAATGATGGTTTTTTTTCAAAATATGTTATTCAAAATAATAATAATGTTATACATATTTAAATATTAAATATTATTTTTTGTAATATTTAATATAATTATTATTTATTTTGCTTTTTTTATTTTTTTTTTATAAAAGTTTTTTTTAATTTTTTTTTTATATTATTGGATGTTATTTTTTGGTTAATTTTGAGTTGTGTAAGAATATCATATTCTAATATTTTATCAATTAAGTAGAATAAGAATATAGAAGTAAATATCATTTGCATCATAATGATTGATTTTAATATATTTCCTTTTACTGATAACCAATCAACACTATTCATATAAGAATTTGAAACACTAAAATATAAACAATTTAATAATACATTTTTATTAGATATTTTACTAGAAACAGTATCATCAATATACATTTTTTCAGGAGTAATTAGATGAATACAATAATAAATAAATGCAAATATAAACCAACTCATAGAGAATAAAAATAGAATATTAACAATAGCATTTTGTTTTATAGGTGTATAAGGATTTAGAAGATCTTTAACAAATAATAAAATTTCAAAAACTAATAAAATAAATATAAGAATACAAATAGATAATAATGTATAATCTAATATGTCATTAGTAAATTTTTTATTTTTATCTTGAAGAATAACTATAATGATAAATAATACTATAAAAAATATATAAAGTTTTTTTGAAAATATCATATAATTATGTATAATAATATATTAAATATCAATATATTATTTTACTATTATCTTTGAAAAAAGATAATAATTTAGTTTCTTTCTCTTCTATCAGATTTAACTTTAAAATATCTGATTGCTAATGGTTCTAAATTCATATCTTTACAGCATTTATCCATAATTTCAACAACACTTTCAAATAATCTTGGTTCTCTTGGTCTTCTATTATTATTGTTGGTTTTATTATTTTTCAAAGAGTTAGGAGATATTTCATTATCTTGTTTAAGTAAAATAATAAAATATCTGTGTGTTTCACCAAAAGGAGGTCTAGGGTTATGATAACGACGAATAACAGTTCCACTTGTAATATCATCACCTTTAATATTAGAGATCATTAAATGTAAATATAATTTATTGGGAGCATTTTCAGGTAAATCAGGATCAATAATAGCAAGAGTATAAAGATCATCATTATTTAGATCATTTAATTTAATAAAAGGAGATATTTTTGTAATAAAGGAATCATATAATTTTCCATTTTTATCTAAAATATCATTATCAAATTTAACAAAGATTTTATCACCATTATCTAATAAATTTTTTACCATATTAGAATTAGATGATAATTTTAGTTTATTGAGAGCATTATTAATCATATTATTATTATTTTTACGATTATTAGATTTATTATTAGTAGATTGATTATTATTAGATTTATTATTAGTAGATTGATTATTATTACTCATAGTATATTATAATTTTTAATAATATTTTTTTTTTATATAATAGAGAATAAATATAAATAATAAATATTACATAATAGGTTCGATTATAAAGTTAGAATTTAATTTATTTTGTATTAAAGATAAATAATTTTTATGAATAGATATTTGATACATTAAATCATTATTATTAATAATACAATTAGATGTCCAATTATTAAGAAAAGTAAAGTCAATAAGAGATTCAATTCTAATATGAATACCTTTTTTATGTTTTTTTCTATAAATATCTTTCATTTTCCATTCAGCAGATAAAGCATTATATTTATCAGGAAAACCAGAAATATAGAATATATAATACCATCCACCGTTTGTTTGAGAAGTATATTTAGCCCCACCAGAGATTATACTATTATGTTGTTTGATTCTTCTTTCAAGATTATTAGTGCAACCTACATAAGTTTTATTAGATTTATCATTTTTAAGAAGATAAATATAATATATATCATTATCAGTCATTGAAAATATTTTTTTATAATATAATATAATATATATATATAATAATAAGTATATGTCAAATATAATATATTTTATTGATTCAAATTTATTAGTTCCGAGTAATTTTCCAACGCATTTTAATAATTCAGAGGAAATAGTAAATTATTATATAAATAATCCGATAGTATTTGGAGGATTAAATAATATAATAACAAATAATTTAAAAGCTTATGATTTACATTATACAACTGTTGGTATAAACTATCCTTGTCCAGCTCAGGGTAATGTATATTTATGTAAAAATATAACATTTAGCACACCAGTAGGATCAAAATTTTATTATGTTTTAGATACAGCATTTCAATTAATTAATTTTTTAACTTTTAAAGGAGGTTATTTACAGGCAGGAAGACCAAATAAATGTTGTTTTATTTATAGTAGTTTAAACGCATTAAATTCAGTTTTTTCAACATAATATATTTATAAAAATAATATATTAATAGAAATAATATATAAAATATATAATTTATAAAAATAAAAGAATATAAGAATATTTTTTTATTGTTTTGAGTATTATAATATATCAGACACACTAAGAGATTTATTTTGTTGATTAATATTTTTATTTGCAATATTACTTAAAATATTTTCAAGTTCTATTTCAGTAACTTTAATATTAATATTATCATTAATTTCTTGAGGTAGAGGGAATCTACCTTTAACATTTTTAAAATTAGTAATAAATTTTTCAATATTAGATTTTCTCAAATTATTTTCTTGTTTAATTCTAAGTCTTTCATTTTCTTCATTAATATTTATAATATATTTAAAACTTTGAGCACTTGTTAATGTATCAAGAATTTCAGGTTTAGATATGGATTGAAATTCAGTTGTATTTTCAAAACTTGTTTTAAACATATCAATAATATCTTGATTAATAGATGGACTAACTTCCATAAGTCTATCGAATTCTTCTTTACATATTTTTAATAATTGAATAACAGGTGTTCTTTCATCAGGAGCTTTAGCTAATTCGATTCTAATATTTCTATAAAATTTATCCCAAGAAATAGAACTAACACGATGACTTTCATTTAGTTCTGAAATTCTTAAAAATCTTTCAACAGTTCCAAGAATACCGGCAAAAATATTAAAAGAGCCAATAGCAATAGTTGCATAAGATTTAATATCTTCAGGAAATCTATCAATTGCAAAATTAGCGGTTCCAGTTAGGGTAGAAATAATAATAATAGGTATAGAGAAAAAAGCTTTTAAACGATAATATTTAGTTTCACATTTATTATGTAACCATTTATAACACATTGCTTTATCCGCCCAATCAATTAATATTTTTTCATGTTCTGGACGCCAATCAATATCACTAATTTCATTATTATTATTTTCAATATTAAAATTTTCTTTTCCATCTTCTTCTATTTCAGTCATTATTATAATTTATAGTATGATTTATATATTATACTTTTATTTTTTACTAAATAAAAAAAGAAAAAATATATAATATTTATAGATTAATGTCAAAACAACAACAACAGGAATTTACATTAGATAAGATTGAAGATAAAATTAAAGATTTAAAAAATAAATTTTGTTATATAAAAGAAATAAAAGAATTAATAACAAATATTTTAGTAAGTTTAGATTCAAAGATGTCTAAAGTTGATACTATATATGAAGAATTATCAAATATTAATAAAGTAGATTATCTTTATATTTTTGGTTTAGATTCATTAAATTTTCAAAAATTGTATATAAGAATTGAAATGGATTATATGATAAAAAACTATATTTTAATTATAAATCGTTTTTATTGTAATTATTATAAATTATTTAATATAATTAAAATATATATTTTTAAGAATATAAAAGATAAAAAAATATTAGATAATTTAAGTAATTTAAAAACATATCCTAAATATAATGATATTAATATTTATCAAAAGTATGATTTTGAAACAATAACAGATATATTTCAGGATATAATTAATTTAATTAATATATTAAATGATTATGCAATTAATGAGAAACAAAGTATGAATAATTTAAAAAATAAACAATCTATAGGATTAAAAATTAATACATTTATATATACATATCAAAGTAATTATGAAGAAATTTTAAATAAAATTTTATTATTTACAAGATATTGTTTATTTTTTACAAATAATAATATTGATTATTTATTAAAATACCAAAAAAAATTACAATTATTTTTAGATCAAATTAATGAGGAAATTAAATTAGAAAATGTTATAAATTCTAATGTTGATAATGTTAATGATATTAATTTACCATTTTCTCCTACACCTACTCCTATATCTAACTCTATATCACCTAATGAAAAATCACCTGAAGATATTAAATTATTATATCAAGAGAAGACTTTTAATAATAAATTAGAAAATTCTAATAAAATTATTGAAAATCAAAATGAAAATATTAAAATTTCAATAAATAAAGATATTCAAAATGATGAAAATATATCAAATAATCAAACTATAACAAATAGTTTAAAAAAACTAAAAAATATTGCTAGTATTATTAAAAATAATAATAAAAATAAAAAAAAATCTCCAGAATTAATACCTATTATTAGTCAAAATATTAATGAAAATTTACAAAATAATATTAAAAAAGATGATAATATAAATAAAATAGATAATAATCTTTTAGAAATTAATAATAATATAGATCATGAAAATAATAATGAAATAAAAGATAATCAAAATATTAATAATAATATAAATGAAGATAATCAAAATATTAATAATAATATAAATGAAGATAATCAAAATATAAATGAAGATAATCAAAATATGAATAATAATAATATAAATGAAGATAATCAAAATATGAATAATAATAATCAAAATATAGATAATAATAATCAAAATATAGATAATGTAGATGAAAATAATCAAAATATAGATAATAATAATCAAAATATAGATAATGTAGATGAAAATAATCAAAATATAGATAATAATAATCAAAATATAGATAATAATAATAAGAATATTAATGAGAATATTAATGAAGATAATCAAAATATAGATAATAATAATGAGAATATTAATGAGAATATTAATGAAGATAATAAAAATATAGATAATAATAATCAAAATATAGATAATAATAATCAAAATATAAATGAAGAAGATAATAATAATTAAAATAAAGATAATAAAAAATAATTAGGGATAAAGAATAAAAGTTTATTATATTATATTTACATGTATTTATATGTATATATAAATTAAATATAGATTTATTAATCAATATCGTTATTATCAGGTGGAATATTATTAAGAAAGTCATTCATTTCATCATTTTCATTATTTTGGTAAAGTTTGGTCATGATAGGATGAACAATTTTTTCTAATTCATTTTTTTTGGAATTATAAATAGAAGGATCAATATCATTAGTTTCAAGATTTTTGAACCATTCTTCTAATTCATTAACTTTATTGTTCATAATATCTCTTTCATTTTGGGATAGTTTAAGATTATTATCATTTGAAGTATTTTTAACAGTATAAAGATAATTTTCGAAATTATTTTGAGATTCAATAATTTCTTTATTTTTTTTATCAATTTCAGAGAATTTATGAGCTTCATTGATTAATCTTTCAATATCATTTTTATTTAATCTACCGCTTTGATTAGTAATAGTAATTTTATTAATTTTTTTAGTGCTTTTATCAGAAGCAGAAACATTAAGAATTCCGTTAGAGTCAATATCAAATGATACTTCAATTTGAGGAATTCCTCTAGGAGCGGGAGGAATACCGGTTAATTGAAATTCACCGAGTTTATTACAATCTTTAGTTAAAGATCTTTCACCTTCAAAAACTTGAATAGTAACAATAGTTTGGTTATCAGTATAAGTAGAAAAGACTTGTTTTTTATTGCAAGGTATAGGTGAATTACGTTGTATAAGAGTTGTCATAATACCTCCAGCAGTTTCAATACCTAAACTCAAAGGAGTTACATCAATTAATAATAATTGATCTAATTTTTCATCTTTAGATCCTGATAATAATGCAGCTTGGACAGCAGCACCATAAGCAACAGCTTCATCAGGATTGATAGTTTTATTAAGAGATTTGCCGTTAAAGAAGTTAGAAAGAATTTCTTGAATTTTAGGTATTCTGGTAGATCCTCCGACAAGAACGACTTCATCAATTTGATTTTTAGACATTTTAGCATCTGAAAGAACATTTTCAACAGGTTCAAGAGTAGATTGGAATATATTATTACAAAGGTTTTCAAATTTAGCTCTAGTAATATTAAGATTAAAGTCATGACCATCAAATAATGCTTCAACTTCAATATTAGTAGAAGTAGTAGATGATAGAGTTCTTTTAGCTCTTTCACATGCTGTTTTGAGTCTTCTTAATGCTTTAACTGATTTAGTAAGATCAATTTTAGTTTTCTTTTTAAATTCTTGAACACAATAATCAGTTAAAATATTATCAAAATCTTCTCCACCTAAATGAGTATTTCCATTGGTAGCTTTGACTTCAAAAATACCACCATCAAGAGTTAAAAGAGATACATCGAATGTTCCTCCACCTAGATCATAAATAAGGATATTTTTTCCACCGGAGTTGCTAGTTATTTCAGTTTTATCAAGTCCATAAGCAATAGCAGCGGCGGTAGGTTCATTAATAATTCTAAGGACATTAAGACCAGCAATAGCACCAGCATCTTTAGTAGCTTGTCTTTGTTCATCATTAAAATAAGCGGGAACAGTAATAACAGCTTTGGTAACTTTTTCACCGAGATAATTTTCAGATATTTCTTTAAGTTTAGTAAGGATCATAGCGGATATTTGTTCAGGTTCAAGAGATTTAGATTCATTCATAAAATTAATATTAATGATAGGTTTATTATTAGGACTAGAAGATACATCATAAGTTAATAATTTGATTTCTTGTTGGATAAAAGGATCATCAAATTTTTTACCGATTAATCTTTTAGCATCATAGATAGTATTTTTAGGGTTCATACTAGATTGATTTTTAGCGGGTTCTCCAATAAGTCTTTCATTATCAGTAAAAGCAACCCAAGATGGAGTAATTCTATTACCTTGTTCATTAGGTATAATTTCAACTTTACCTTGTCTATAAATACCAATACATGAATAACATGTTCCTAAATCGATACCAATCGTTGCCATTATATTTATGTATATATAAGTATATAAATTTTTAAATACTTTTTTATAGTAAGAAAAAAAGATATAAATATATTTTGATGAATTATTTAATATATTAAATAAAATAAAATAAAAACGCATTTAAAGACTATTTGATAATATTTAAACGTATTGATAAATTTTTTTATATATTACATATAAAAATTATATAAAAATTATATAAAAAAACGTATTTAAAGACTATTTGTTAATATTTAAACGTATTGATAAATTTTTTTATATATTACATATAAAAATTATATAAAAATTATATAAAAAAACGTATTTAAAGACTATTTGTTAATATTTAAACGTATTGATAAAT
>Ga0169931_10002920_pt1 | contig 27526 bp, 30 predicted proteins | sample Kivu_15m_20L_FD_129675 | JGI IMG/M metagenome (GOLD analysis project Ga0169931, IMG submission 129675) | Freshwater microbial communities from Lake Kivu, Western Province, Rwanda to study Microbial Dark Matter (Phase II) - Kivu_15m_20L... | ecosystem: Environmental > Aquatic > Freshwater > Lake...
ACCAAGTCCTTCCTTGCCAGTTTCCAAAAGATAGCCATATTCTCTAACCTTTTGAATATCAGCTACTACCGATGCTTCGAGGGTATTTCTAACGAGTCGTAAGTAGTTTCCACTATAAAAAAAGGACATTTCGGGCTTAAAACTGGGTAGCCCTGTTTGTTCCATCCTATCTACCGCTTGTTGCATAAAATGGGGCAAAAACACATCGTCATCGTCATAAGTTACAACAAAATCTCCTCCCGCAAATTTCAAAGCGTCCCTGCGAATCGCCCCAACATTTGTATAGGGTTTTTTTGTTTCCAAATCAGTAGCGCAGTTGATTATCATAATGCCGTATGGCATCAATTTACAAGTATTGTCCGAATACGGATTTTCTACATCGGTATTGTAAATAATCAGCTCCTTATTAGGATATGTCTGGGCTAAAAAGCAGTTTACCGCTCTCTCCACGCAGGAAAACCTGCGATATGTACACATCACTGCACTTATTTTTTTAGACATCGTTATATTTTTCTGGTTCAAGGTGTTGTTTTGAATATTGTGTAGTTACACGCTCCCGTTGTTGAGATAGTATTTTTCTTCTTCATCGAGATTATCTAAATCTAAATACCAAGACATATGCCTACACATCATAGTATCATAAGCAATTCTTACTGAACTATATTGGTTATCACCAAAGTTTTTGAGCATAAAGAAGGTAGTATCTGTATCTGCCTCGAATATATCTGGCTCTACTTCATTTAGCCACCACCTACCTTCATTTCGGATAGCTTGATTTTTATATCGGTAGTGATTAGGTATATCATCAACACAAATAGCAAGTCCTACTTTTTTATTATACTTTTTACATAATGAAAGCATAATCTTTTTCCAGTGTCTGGGAAAGTTTTCATTTAGTTCAATATCTGAATCTGTATAAACAAAGTATTCATCAAGCTCTTTGTAAATACCAGTCGCCCACAATGCCAGATGCCCTTCGTTTTTATGATACCTAATATCTACTTTACCCTTTATTTCCTGATACCAATTAAGTAAAGGTTGGTATGTAGATTCATTATCTATAATAATTATTTGCTCATCGGAATTAAGTTCCAATAAGTATTCAACCATTTTTTTTGTGGTCGTAAACCGATTACGATTGTTGATTACAACTTTTATATTATCCATTTTGCTTCAGGGCAATCATTTTGTCCTCCCATAAATACTTTCGCTTTTGTGGAGCAGCCACACTTGTTACAACGATAATGACCATTTACATTATGGAACTGCTCACAGGATATACATATTTTAAGGCGTTCTTGGGCTTTTTCTTTCATTTCATCTTTTAGAACATCGGGGGGATATGAAGCAACAAGATTTTCAAAAACTTCTTTTACTGGAAGTTTACTATCCTTAACCGATTTTAATACCTGAAAGTATTTGTAACTGGCCTTGCTTTGGTCATAAGTATCTGTAATAGCATAAGGTATCTTATCTCTATAATCGCCCTTGAAGAATATCTGTTCTTTTAAGCTATCGGTAACTCCTGCATTATGAAAAATATACTTTTGTTCATACTTTTCAATACTATCAGTAGCCCAGCAAAAGTCCATTTCAGGAATGATATTTGTTTGATAACCACGAAGCCACCCGTTCCATAACATTGCCCACATATCAGCACACCAGATTTGTAATTCGTGATGGGTGGGGTCAGCTTGTTTCTTTTGATGATTGAGTTGAGTGATGTTTCTAAAAAGATTTTCGCAATCTCTTTCCATTTTATCAAAAAACATCCAATCTACTCCTTTAAGAATATATTGTGCGCCCCCTGATTGTTCTTCTCTTTCTTTTACAAACTCTGGATGTATTCCAACTATCTTACACATAGCATCCAAAACATCATCGCCTTTTGATTTGATATAATTGTACCCTATGTATGATTTAGTATCGGAAACATACCAGTTATTATCATCATCAGATAGATTAAGTATAAACTCTGGAAAATTTGTAAATAATATATCGCAATCGTGATAAAATATCGTCCTTTCCTTTAGCTCTGGACACTCTTTGAAGTGCTTTTTGAGTATGTGAGGTCGGATTGAAGATATGTAGGCAATATTTTCTCTTGTATCATTATAGTAAAAGAAGGAAGCTACATCTCTGAAATTGTCCTCTACTGCCCTTCCCCAACTAATATCGTTTTTGCAGGTATCTAAAGTATTGTTATATGCAAATAGAATTTCGATTTTGAAATGATTATGCAAACCCAACTCCTTGAAATTAGTTAGCATCACTTCTATTTGCCAAGCGAAATATTTCATTGTCGGCTGAACACATATCAGCACAGGTTTTAGTTTCATAAATAACCTTCTTTCTCTAAATCAAATATACTAACAACTTCCCAAATCTGTTATGCTTCCTGAACCGCCCGTTTGTACAACGGTTCCAGTTTCAGCACAGATTACTATTGGACTTGTACCTACAGTTTGAGTAAAGAATGCTCCTCCGCAATCGAACCATTCAATACTTATAGAGTTTGTTCCAACAACTTGATAATTATTACAAGAAACGGCATTTGTTGTAGTCGTAGTTGTAGTTGTAGTAGTTGGGGCTTCCGTAGTTGTCGAAGTCGTTGTAGTAGTAGTAGTCGGGGCTTCGGTTGTAGTCGAAGTCGTTGTAGTCGTAGTCGGAGCTTCGGTTGTGGTCGAAGTCGTTGTAGTCGTAGTAGTCGGGGCTTCCGTAGTTGTGGAAGTCGTTGTAGTCGTAGTCGGAGCTGCCGTAGTCGTACTTGTTGTAGTAGTAGTAGTTGGGCAAGTTCCCTGACTTGCTATTTGGCCAGCACCTCCAGAAACAGTATATGTATTAGTTCCATCAGAATAAACGCCATCAGACACAGGGGTTGTCAAACCAGAATCTTGGTATAAAAAACACCCAGTGGTTAAAGGAGAACAATTACTATATGCGTTTAATCCCATAGTTTTTTTTAAGTACAGAATGTTATGTAATCACTACAAGCGGCAGCAGGACTTGATGCGTCATAACCAAGACAATACAAAAATACTGGTAAAGTAGTTGTCGTGGTTGTAGTTGTTGTAGTCGGTGCGGCAGTTGTAGTTGTTGTCGTTGTCGTAGTAGTCGGAGCTGCGGTAGTCGTAGTAGTCGTAGTAGTCGTAGTAATAGGGGCAGCCGTTGTCGTAGTTGTCGTAGTGGTAGTAGTAGGTGCAGCCGTAGTGGTAGTAGTTGTTGTAGTCGTAGTTGTTCCACCACCGCCAATAATACTCAAATCATTAAATACATAGTTATCATTATTGGTAGATATGTATGTTTGACCTGCATCTACATATGTATAAAAGTATCCAATACCTAAACCATTCAGAGATATGAGTACCGAATCAATAGTTTGTGCGCCAAGTATAGAAGTATAAAGATTAAAGGTTGCTTGGCCAGTTGCCTTCCATTCGAGGGTCGTAGTATCTTCTGTTGTAAAAACAAAACCCGTTATATTCCAACGATATTCAGTTTGTGCATTCGCCGTATCAAGCAAATTGTATGGGTTGCCCATAACATTCGCCGTCTGTGCGTAGTTCCTTAAATTCTTTATTCGTAAGGAAACATCAACCTGTGCAAAATTTGGGTGTTGTTTCATCAATCCTTTTTAATCAATAATACCGCAACTGACAAAGCCGCTATTGATAACATAACAATAGGTACTTTATCGTTGTCTTGATTTATAATATCTGGTTTTACCACTTCTTCCTTTCCTTCAAAACCTTGTTCTCCTTTTACTGGAACTTCGTTTCTTCGATATAAACCCTCTTGGGGTTTATTCCAACTTATACCTTTTCCTAATACTAAATTACCTCCAAACACACCATCTGTAGCAGGTGGGTTAGGTCGGGTGGATAAGTATTCATTCAGGGCTATAATTGAAGCGAGATTTCCATAATTATCGAAGAAGTTCGGGTTGTTTGAGATTATTTCTCCATACAAGAATTCTTGTAAATTTCTACCAAATGATGTAGTAATTCTTTTTGTGTACATCGTCAGTTTCACATCTGCATTCGGCAAGATAGTTGTTGAAAAGCTCGAATTACCATTCAACACAACATCAGTATTGTAATCAGATAAGTCAACAACTATTGAAGTATTGTCTTGATAAGGGTCAACCGTTGTAGGAATATTGGTTACAAACTTATTTCCATCTGCATCATATCTATTGTAATTGACTAAACCTATCAGTTGCGATAGATTAGAACAATACATATAAAATGCTTCAACTAAATAAATGTACTGGCCCAGCGAATTTCTTACTTGAGAATAAGTAACCGCAGGAACACCCGCATCCTGAACCTCCACTAATAATGCAGGGCTATCATTTAATATCTGCACATTAAATACTGCCACTATTTCGTAGTAATAATATTTCCGCTTACATCACACACAACAAGTTTACCTGACTTGTCCATATAACAACGCATTCCAAACTCTTTTGTCAGCTCTCTGTTCAGCTCTGACAATCTGGATGATGGCTCGTTGTTTTGCATAGCACTTGAATAAGCAGTAGCAACTATTTCAGCGTTTTGTAATTCTTGCTCTGAAGGTGTGTAAGGTTTTGATTCCTTTTTTTCGGTAGCAGCATCGAAAGATTTCGGTGTACTTTTTTTATGCTTGTAGTTTTTAACGATGATAAAAAGCAGAAAACCTCCGCCAAACATTAGAGCCGCCTTTATCATTGCTTTGTTATTCGTGTTCATATTATTTCTTTTTGGTTAAAAACCACAATAAACCTATCGTAGCTATACCTAATACGGAATAAGTAATTAAGTTTCGTTTAGTTTTTTTGCTTTCTTCAGATAATAGTTTTTCCTTTTGTAATCTTAATTTTTCGTCTATTTCATCAAGTTGCTTTTGTGTTACAATCCCTATATTTCCCAATAGCTTATTAATACCAGATTGAATTGCTTCAGATTGAGCAGCTATTTCATCCAAAACTTTTTCGCCTATCTTTTTATCGGATGCTTCTTGCTTAACCTGACCTGCTTGTTCCGCCGCCTTGCGTAAATACTCTGATATTTGTTCTAATGTTAATGGCATTATCTAAAGATTTCCGTATAACCAAGATGGTCTAAATGGGTCATTTGTTTGTTGTTCTGTCGGTAATGCCATAGGTGGTCGCCAAGTTCCTGATGCTTGGGCCGCCTTTAACTCAAGTTGCGTTAACTCCTCACTGGTACAAGTTGTTTTACCTGCCATTTGCATCATCAGTGCCGCCTCTGTTTCGTTTCCAAAATCACCATCTACACCATATTTAGGAAGTGCATTAGGGTTTAGTTTCAGTAAAGCATCTTGTAATCTTTTCACATTATTACCACGACTTCCTTTTTTAAGAGGAAAATTATCATTACGAGTTGAACCAGAGCCGCCACCTGAACCACCAGAGCCACCACCTTGAAAAATATCAGGTATAGGTATAATATCTTCCTGTGGTTTATATTTTGGTTTTTTGGTAAAATGTCTAATGATAAGCACTAAACCCACTGCGATAGGAAGCCCTATTAAAATTGCTTGTTTAGTATTAATTTTCATTTGAAAAATGTTTTTACGAGTTCGAATCCTAATGCCAATAAACTTCCAATACCTAAAGCATATCCATACATCCAATTCACTTTATTTTCCCACTTCTTTTTTGTAAGTTCTAAACTTTCAACCCGTTTTACTAATCCTTTATGTCCGAATTCTTCATCGCCTGTTATAGAAACATATATCTTATTGATTAGCTCACGCATTTCTTTGACTTCGGTAGATAAATCATTGACTTTATCTTCAATGTGCGTCATCTTTTGAGCAACATCTGTACCCATACCGAAATTATTGTTTGTTTGTTGTTCGGGCATAGCATCCCTTAATGCCACTAAATTATGGCATTCAGCGTAAAGTTAAGTCATTTTTTTTTGTTTATTTTTCTTCTTTTAAGCCATATTTAATGTACTTATACCATACCCTTTCGTGTAGATAGTACTGAATTGGCTTGTAAAGAAGCTCGGCTACGGAAAATGCAGCCCCATATTTTATGCTACCAGTAGCAAAATACATCATAATAAACCCGACTCCAGAGCTTACTAATCGGTAGCTAATTGTCTTGGCAATATGCCTTTTCTTTTCAACTATCATAGTTTCCCGTCTTTTTTCATTTGCTCCCTGATTTTAGTAGCTGAAATATCAGCGATTTCAGGGGGTGGAATATGCTCAATAATATCATATCCGACCCCTCTGCCAAACTCTACAGAGGATATATCAGGAATGATAATCACTTTTACTCTGCCTTTTTCAATAAATTCAGAGTATTCTATCTCAATGTTCTTTTTTACATCTTTTGAGGCAAAAGGGTTTTTTTCATCTGGCTCAATATCTCGAATGGCTATACACACATTCTTTCCATCCGATAAAAGATTGTGAAACAATGCCTTATGCCCTTCGTGAAGGGGTTGCCACCTGCCAATAAATAGAGCATATCTGCCCTTTTTAGGAGGCATACTGCTACTTGCGTGAATTTTTTTAGTCCAGCTCATAGTATTTTTTTAATAATTCCTTAATTTCGATAATACACTCATCCACAGATTGCAATGATGTATCAAAACATAAACTACACTCACCATCCAGAGGTTCTTCAAAGTCAGTGGCGAAGTTCATATTTCTTCCCCTATCCCCGCTATATTTCAAATGTATCTCTACCAGTTCTTTGGCGTTATCCCGTAGGTATTTACGGAGTTCTTGGTACGGAGTTACAAAGCTCAAAACTGGGGTAAACCCTTCTTTTTCGAGGTACAATGCCATATTGAAAGCACCTTTCAGGTTGTTTATTCTACCTTCTTTTGAGTAATCTTTGTTTTTTGTTATTTCCCTCCATTTATCTCCATCAATTTGTACAATAATTGAACCGCATAGGCAACCCATAAGCTCATTTTGGCAAAGATTGTCGGCAAGAGTGGTTTTTCCAGAAGCGGGTTGGCCGAAGAATAGTATTATCATTTGATTACTGCTTTTAATTTCCCTTTACGAGTTACGAAAGACACATTTTTAGGGTTGCAAGAAATGTGAAATTTGAGAACTTCCTCTCCAGTATCCGACTTTACAATATCCTCCGTAGTGAATGATTTGCAGTTCATTACTACTTCATCAACAAAATGCTGATTTTCATCCACTAAAACTCTCCATTTCTTATCGTGCTTTTGCGGATAGTTTGTATTGTATCTTATTTTGACCGATAGCTTCATAAACTACTTTTTATAGTTGAAATATTCAAAATACCACTTGTTCTTTTCATATAGTTGATTGCAAATGAACTCACCTAAATATCTTTCAGCTTTCGAGGGTACTGGGCTTATTGACTTTTGTATCTTATGGTCGCCATACCTTCCGTGAAACTTGTCGTCCTCAAAAGTTACTTGCTCAATGTTATCAAAATCGTGCTTGAAATAGGGCAGCTCCAAGAATTTATACACTTTTCGTAACTCTTTGTCAGGGTTTTCAGTCAAATCTTCAAACCTTATGAAAAGCATATTTTTATCCCAGCCCCTGTGAATCACTTCTTGTAACCTAAATAGGGTGTTCAGGGGTAATGTTTTCATCCAGTGAGTAATTCTTTGCCCCACATTGACGGCATTTATCTGTTCTTCTAACTGGAATTCGGTTTTTTCGGGGTACTTCAGGTAGTTTTTCTCCATCGAAGCCACTATTTCCCTCAAATCCCTGACCATACAGATTATTTTGGGATTGGGGTAGAACGCTTTGAGAAAACCATAACTGATACTCCACCCTCTGGACTTGTCTATTGCGTACTTTCTATCGGTCAATCCATCAAAATAACCCTCAATGCCGTACCTACAAAACATCAGAAATGCTGATTTCATCTGATTTTCATCTTGCGCCTTGAATTGAGGTGAGCTTGAGTATATTTTACGAGCTTCTTTGAGTAATTCTATAAGTCCACTTGTAGGTGTTGCGTATATGTCTGGATTGTTTCCCAGTATATTCTGAAGCAAGGTGCTTCCAGAACGAGGCATACTACAATTAAAAAAAATCTTTTCCAATTTACTTTTACTTTCGGGATAAAATTAAACTTATTTTTTTTATCAAAAAATCTTTTTTTTGTCTTGCTTTTACTTTACTTTTACGACCAGAGAAATTACTTCAAATGATTAACATTCCCGTATCAGTAGGAGAGCTTTTTGATAAGGTTTCCATACTTGAAATTAAGCTCAATAAAATCACTGATGAAACAAAACTGATTAATATCAAAAAAGAGTACGATTTTCTATGCAAAATTGCCCTCAATTTAGATGCTGATTTTCAGAATAAAATTTTGTACAAAAAGTTGTACGAAATCAATCAAACTCTTTGGGGTATTGAGGACTCGAAACGCACTCACGAAGCCAATAAGGACTTTGGCGAGAAGTTCGTGTATTGGGCAAGGCAGGTTTACATCAAAAATGATGAAAGAGCAAGGGTAAAGCGTGATATAAATACCCAATACGGCTCTGAAATCGTAGAAGAAAAATCATATAAATCATACTGATATGCCTTATAGCACTGGACTATACAAAAACGAGATTAGACAACACTTTTTAGAGCATATTCCTGCTACCGCATCTATACTGGATGCAGGGGCAGGGTGCGGCACTTACTCTAACTTGCTTAAAAATCACTTTCACCTAATTGATGGGATAGAGATATTCCCAAAGTATGTGGAGATGTTTGACTTGAAAAACAAGTATAATAACCTATTTGTAGCCGACATACTGAACTTTGACATCGATGAGTATGACTACATCATTTTAGGCGATATAATTGAGCATATGAGCGTTGAACAAGCTCAAAAGTTTCTTGCCAAAATTCAAAAGAAGGGTAAAAAGTGCCTTGTTGGTGTTCCATATCTATACGAACAAGGAGCAGAGTTCGATAACACGCACGAAACACATCTTCAGCCCGACCTTACCCACGAAATCTTTATGCAGCGTTATCCTCATATGAAACTGCTGATGGGTACTCACGAATACGGATACTACATTAACTACTAATATGCCTAAAATATTTTTTCAATCCAGTTTACCCAGAGCGGGTTCTACCCTTTTACAAAATATTATGGGGCAAAACCCTGATTTTTATGTTACTCCTACAAGTGGACTTATGGAGTTGTTGTATGGTGCAAAGGTTAACTACACTGAAATTACAGAATTCAAGCATTCTAAATATCCAGAGTTGATGAAAAAGGGGTTTATTGCTTATTGTAATGAAGGGATACACGGATTTGCTAATGCGGTTACTGATAAAAAATATTATTTAGATAAAGGTAGAGCTTGGGGATTTTATATTGATTGGCTTGAACAATTTATGCCATACCAACCAAAGATTATCTGTATGATACGGGATTTGCGTGATGTTTTTACAAGTATGGAAAAAGCATTCAGAAAAAACCCTGATAAAGAAAGGATGATTATTTGGGGAGAGATGAGAAATAATACGACCGCTAAAAGAATTGACACTTGGGCTTCTACACCTCCGATTGGTATTGCTGTAGAAAGATTAGAATCTATCTTACAAATGGGGAAAGGAAACAAAATTCTATTTGTCAAGTATGAAGATTTTTGTTTACGACCTGAAGTGGAAATTAGTAAAATATACAACTATCTTGAAGTGCCTTATTTTTCTCACAACTTCGATTACATACCACAAATAACGGATGAAGATGATGCTCCACACGATGGATTTGGCGACCATATTATCAGAAACAGGTTAGAGCTTCAACAATCAGATGCTATGAGAATTCTTGGCCCTCAAATATGTGATTGGATTTACAATAGATTTAACTGGTTCTTTCAATATTTTGGATATAACAAATGAAACCTATCTGCTTAAACTTGGGTGATTGCAATGGTCTGGGCGACCTTGTATGCGCTACACCTACCATAAAGAAACTGCACGATTACTACGAAAGGAAAGTAACTATTCTTTCGAGAATACCAGAGATTTTCAAAATGAACCCTTATGTAGATGAGAGCTTCAAAGTAACTTCTGTTGATTTGAATTACTTCAACGAAAATTACTTGATGCACAATTCATTCTACAATGTAGGTAAGAAAAATCAGTATGGTATAGAATATAAACACAATATGTGTGATATTCGTCAGTTTCACGCTATTCACTTGGGTTTTATGTTGGCTAAAGATGAATTAGAATGCTTTTATCGGCCTACACACGACTTCAATATTGAAATACCAAAAGAGTATGTGTTAATTCATCCAGTAAGCACTTGGCCTGTTAGAACTTGGCCTTCAATAAATTGGATGACTTTAACGCAAATGTTGAATGACATCGGGTTAAAAGTTATTTCTATCGGTAAAGATTCAAGTGAAACTGGATTCTTTAATGTTCAAAAGCCCGTTTTTAATTTTGAGATTGAAAAGGGATTAAATCTGATGAATAAAACAAACATCAGTGATTGCTGGAACTTAATTACCAGAGCAAGATGTTTTATTACAATGGATAGTGGCCTTCTGCATCTGGCAGGAACAACTGATAGCCCTATTGTACATTTAGGTTCTTCAATCAAACCCGAATTCAGAATACCTTATAGAAATGGAGGACGGCAAGATTACAAATATGGTTATGTAAGAGGTGGTTGTGGTTTAGAGTGCGGTTCGAATGCCAAGTATGGTATTAAGGAATGGGGAAATATTCAGGGAGTTGCTCCTTTGATTAAGTGTTTGGAGAACAAGCCAAGTTTTGAGTGTCATCCGAGCGTAGAACAAGTTTTAGAAAGTGTCAAATCTTTAATATAGTAGTATGCAAAAGAAAAAAATGCTTGTTATTTGTCCTCATTTGAGTACGGGAGGAAGCGGTCAGGTTACGGCTAACAAGATTTCCTTAATAAAGGATGAGTTTGATATTATGGTTGTTGAACACGCATTTGTCGCTTGGAGATTCGTTGTTCAGCGTAATCGAATCATTGATGTTGTGGGTAGCAACAAGTTCAAGAGCTTGGGGGAAAACAAAACACAGGAACTACAATCCATAATCAATGAATTCAGTCCTGATGTTATATCTATGGAGGAGTTCCCAGAAATGTTTATGAGTGATGATATGGCTAATTGGGTTTACAGAGCGGAAAGAACCTACACGATTGTTGAAACAACTCACGATAGCAGCTTTAACCCTTCAAAAAAGAGGTTTATGCCCGATAAGTTTGTTTTCGTGAGTCCTTATAATGCACTAAAATATACCCACCTACCAATACCTTACGAGATTATTGAATATCCAGTAGATATAAAACAACAAGATAAAGCTAATACTCGAAAGAAACTTGGTTTAGAAAGCGACCATAAGCATATAGTTATTGTTGGATTATTTACGCCGAGAAAAAATCAAAAATATGCTTTCGAGCTTTGTGATAAATTAGCTGAATACAAGGTTAAGTTCCACTTTTTAGGAAATCAAGCTGATAATTTCGAAAGCTATTGGAAACCCTTGATGGAATGGCGGCAGGAAAATGAGAGATTAAAGAATATTATGATTTGGGGAGAAAGGTCTGACACAGATGATTTCTTAAAAGCTGCTGATATGTTTCTTTTTCCCTCAAAAGGTGATAGAGGAAATAAAGAATTATCACCTTTGGTAATAAAAGAATCACTTGAATATCCAGAATTACCTAAATTAATGTACAATCTTGATGTATATCTTAATAGGTATAACGGAACCGAAAATATGAATTACCTATCTGGTGATTTACAAACAGACGCAGATAAAATTGTAGAAATACTTAAACCGAAAAAAGAATTGGTTACAGAAGAAGTTATTGTTTTAGGAACTTATCCTAATCTAAAAAGCAGAGTTCAGCTTACAAAAGATACGATTGAGAGTTTGAAACCTTTGGGCAGAAAGATTATGTTGATTTCACACTACCCAGTAGATGCGGACATTCAGCGAATGGTAGATTATTATATTTTCGATGCTTACAATCCACTTTGCCATCACTCATACTATACTCGATTTTATCGATACACAAACGAGTATCACGCTGATATGAATATAAACGGGCTTAAACATAGCAATCAATCGCTCACCGTTTTAATAAACCTATTTACTGCATCCAAATTAGCCAAACAACTGGGCTACAAAAGGTATTTCTATACAACTTATGATGTAATTCTGCACGAAAAGGATATTGCGGTTGTAGATGAGTCCTTTCAAAAGGTTTCTGAAAACAATACTGCCTTTTTAGGAACTAACAATACTCCTTTTAACAAAGGTATTCAGACCAACGGAATGACATTTGATGTAGATTTCTTTTTGAACACTTTTACCGATGTAAGAACGGCTAATGAATACAATGCCGACTGCGAAAAGATTGGTGCGCAGAACTTTTTAGAGGACTATATGATTAAAAAGCTGAATCCTCGAATCAATGATATAGTAATTCAGCATAACAAAGAACAAACCATTCTTAAAAATAGTGGACTTGGTGTTGCCTCTAATAGTGAGTATTACTCTATTCTTCCCATTCAGAAAGAAGAAAACAACTTTATGTTCTATTTCTATACTTACAATGTAGATGATAGGATTGTAAGAGTAATGATGAAGGAAGATGGAGCAGAGTTTTTCAACGGAAGTTTTCAAATAAGCAAAAGCACATCAGGAACATCGGGCGAAAGCGAATTCAGAAAAGAGTTTTCTTTTACAGGAAAGCCGATAGAGGTGCTAATTCAGTTTTACGATGGCGATACTATGTATAAAGAAGAATCTTATGTTATCAGCCACAAAACACTTGAAAAGTACAAGCATACTGGGTATTACAAGAGATTGAACAAAAGGCCAAAAATCAAGCTCGTACACATTCAGACAAGCGTAAATGATGAAAGGGAGCAGAAAAGCAGGGAGCAGTTACAACAAGTAACGGCGCACGGGATTGAATATATCCTACATCAAAACGAGCCGTACAAGGATTTGCCCCCTAAATTCAACTGCCAGAGGCCGCAGTGTGTTTCTATGGAACTTTTTTCTGAAGAAGAAATACAGAGATTAGGAACGGCTTTAACACCTCCTCATTACGGATGCTTCGAAGCATTTAAGAACGCAGTTTTGAGCGAGTTTGACGATTGCGATTTCTTAATAGTTTGTGAGGGGGATTGTATTATTGAAGTTCCTATTCAAGATTTCTGTAGTAAAGTATTCGATGCCGCTAACATTTGCGAGGACAACAATATCGGGTACTTTAGTTTCGGCGATACGCATACGCTTGAAACAAAGTGGGGTTTACAATCACCCAAAACTCAAGACATACCTAACCAAGATTTATTGTTTGTAACAAATCACATTATTGGTTTACAATGTATTATGTTCCCGAAGTTTACAAAAAAATGGTTAAAAGAACGATTTAGGACTGAAAAATGGGATGCGAGTGATATGTTCTTTAATCTGATTTTCAGGCATTCCCCTTACAAAATGGGAATTCTGAATAAAAGAATTACAACGCAGTTGGACGGGTACTCTTTAATTGATAAGGAATTCAAAAAATTCAAGTAATGTACTTTATCAGTCCAGAGATATACATAAAGCACGGCGGCATTAAGGGTATGGGCGTATATGCAAAGAATGATATACCTGCTAATACGATGCTTGAGCTTTCACCCGTAAGTAGTTGTTGGAAAAGCAACTGGGAGGAAACTCCTTATCATTTGAAAAAGATTGTGTTTTCTTTTCCTATGAATACCGATAACTATGTTATTGTTTTGGGATACATCTCGGTTTACAATCACGATGATAATAATAATGTCTATTGGTTTAGTTGTGATGTCGGTGTTGGAATCATAACAAGAAGGGATATTAAAAAAGATGAGGAAATATGTGTTAGTTATGGCGATGCTTATTGGTTAAATGGTTGGACTAAATATTAGTATATGAAAATATGTCAAGTTACTACGGGAATGATACCTGTTCGCCCTGTTGGAGAAATGGGATGGGGTGCAGTAGAAAAGATTGTAAGAGAGTACAAGATTGCTTTGGAAAAGCTCGGACACGAAGTAGATATTAAGCACCTTAACGAACTCGATGGGATATGGCAAGAGTATGACTTTGTACACTGCCATATGGGTAATTTAGCTCTTGAGCTTGACAGAAAAGGTATTCCGTATGTTTTTTCGTTGCACGACCACCACACAGAGCATTACGGAAAGGATAGCTATTGCTTCAGACACAATCTGGAAGCGATGAAAAAGTCAATTTTCGCTATTACTCACGCAGAGTATCTGGTTGATTACTTTGATGATACAGATAAACTATTTTATTTAAGCCACGCCGTTAATACTTCATTCTTTACTCCGAGTAATAGAAGCAAGATGAATCATAAGCTACTTATGGTTGCTAATAATGGACTGGCAGGGGACTACGGATACGATAGAAAGGGGTTTAGATATGGTATAGAAACTGCTAAAGCACTTGATTTACCTATCACTATTGTAGGAACAGATGCCAACCAGCGTTTTTTCGATATTCATAAGGATATAGCTGAATACCCAAAACTAAACCTGATTGCTCGTAACCCTACCGAAAACGAGCTTTTAGAGATTTATCAAGACCAAACTATCTTTTTACACCCCAGTATGCTTGAGGCAGGTCATCCGAACCTGACCTTGCTTGAAGCAGCAAGTTGTTGTGTACCAATGGCGGCTACTTACAGAGGTTCAAAAGAGATTTATGGACTATTCAAGCTAAATGAATTAAGCACTAACGAGGTTATTACACGGGTGAACGAGATTATTTCATCGTATGATGATATTCTAAATAAAATGAAGCAGCTTCGAAACCAATACGACTGGATACATACTTGTAAAACACTATCTAATATGTATTATGCGGTTAGCCAATTCCATAATTTTGATTCCGATACGATAAGAGAAAAGTACAAGAATGTCTATAACACTACAGAGAAACTATGATAAAGTACAATATACACCACATTAAAGGGCTTTATTTTCAGATAACTGATGATGAAGGGAAAAATCGTGAATACGATGTATCGTTTGTGGATAGAGAAACGAATAAAGAGATTTACAAACTTAAAATGAAGGTTGGCCACTGGGCGCAACTTGCGAGAAAGTATTTTTCAGATGTAGCCGTATATGTGAGATATGAGGGGAGAACTATTAAGCAGATAAACTTTCTTGAGCAGATTAAAGGTAAAAGGGTTTTTATTTCTTTTGAAAGCAAAGCTCTTGGAGATACTCTTGCGTGGATGCCATATTGTAGAGAGTTTGCAAAGCACTATGAATGTAAGGTGCTGGTATCTACTTTTAAGAACTTTATGTTTGAAAAAACACACCCCGATTTAGAGTTTGTAGAAAGAGGAGTAACCGTGAAGGATTTAGCAGCAATGATTGAAATTGGTTGGTACTGGGATAAAGAAAGAGAACCTGTAAACCCAATACTAATTCCACTTCAGCAAAGCGCAACAAACATATTAAAGCTACCTTATACAGAAATTCAACCCGATATTGACTTCACGCCGAAAGAAAGGCCGATTGCTGAAAAGTATGTTTGTGTTTCTATGTACTCTACTTCTCAACTAAAACTATGGTACTACTGGCAAGAGGTAATTGATTTCCTTGTTGAAAAGGGATATAAGGTTATTGAGATTTCAAAAGAATCTGAAATGATGTATCAAAAGACATCCGATTTTAGGAACTTGACTGAAATGACCGACAAATCTTTGGATAATACGATGAATTATATCTATCACTCGGATTTCTATATTGGTTTATCGAGTGGCCTTTCTTGGTTAGCTTGGGCTTTGCGAAAGCGAGTGTATATGATTTCTAATTTCACAAACAAAGAACACGAATTCAATATCAATACTATTAGGATTACAGACGAATCTATTTGTAACGGATGTTGGCACGACCTTAAATTCCGTTTTGATAAAGGAAACTGGATGTGGTGTCCAAGACACGAAGATACCCCTCGTCATTTCGAGTGTCATAAACTTATTAAATCAGATAAATTAATCAATTCAATCAGAGAAAATGAAGGAATCTAAAATTTTAGGGTTTATCGCAGGTGCGCATTCTTGCGGAACTTGTTTTGTCAAGAACGGAGAGGTGGTAGCAGTTATTGAAGAAGAAAGATTAACCAGAATCAAGCCCCACACCGATTTCGAAAACTCTTTTGAGAGATACCCTATTAATAGTATGCGGTGCTTACAAGAGCGTTATGGGGTGAAATTCGAGGAAATGGATTACTTCACTTCCTTTTTCCCATATAAAACGGGTATGGAGATATTCAGAGCGGCTTTTCTCTATGAGATACCCGAAGATAAATATATTTACATTGACCACCACGAAGCTCACGCAATACTTTCTTATTATACATCAGGTTTTCAAGAGGACACCCTTGTATTTTGCGCTGATGCCAGTGGCGGTGTGAATGGACATAGCTCAAGAACTTATCTGGGTACAAGAGGTAGATTAGAGTACTTGGATGGAATTACAACCAAAAGAAAGTCGCTTGGACACTTCTACGCTGCTATTACGGAGATTGTAGGTTTTAAGCGATTAAAAGACGAGGGTAAAGTTGTTGGATTATCTGGACACGGAAGGGTATGGCCTAATTTATATTCAGCTTGGAGCGAAGCCATAAAGATTGAAGGTTGCCAAACGGATGCCGATAATCATCATATCGAAGCAGGGGGTGTGTATTTAGATTTGTTTACAAAGTTCTATGAGGTACTTGGCTCAAAGTATTGGAAGTTCAAAGGAGCTATTGAAGATATTGCCTGTACTGGACAAACGATTTTTGAAGAAAAGGTAGTTGAACTTATTAGTAACCTTCATAAAAGAGTACCACACACAAAAAAGGTAGCTTTGAGCGGCGGTATATTTGCGAATGTAAAACTCAATAAGAGAATTAACGAGCTTGATTTATTCGATGAAGTGTATGTATTGCCCCCTATGGCAGATGATGGACTGGCTTTTGCTTGTTGCTTGGGAGCTTTGAAGCAAATTCACCCTCAATTTCAGCCCTATCGCCTTAAAGATGTGTTTTTGGGTAATGAATACTCGGAGCAGGAGTTTAATAATGCCGCTCAAGGTTTTATCCGTCAGGACTTTGATTTAGAGGTAGTAGCAAAACTTCTGTCTGATAAAAAGATTTTAGGACTATATCAAGGTAGAAGTGAACACGGGCCAAGAGCTTTGGGAAATCGCAGTATCATTTGCGACCCGACACACCCAGAAACTTACGATATTTTGAATGGCAAGTTGGAGCGCAATGACTATATGCCTTTTGCTCCTGCGGTTTTGGATGAAGATGTAGATACTATTTTTCACTTAAATAAATCTAAATATACCGCAGAGTTTATGACTTTGCTTGTTGATACGAAGGATGAGTGGAAAGATAAGATACCAACCGTTGTACATCCAAAAGATAAAACGGCTCGTATCCAGATTGTAACTGCAAATAGCAATCCTGTCTTTTATCAAATACTTAAAAAGTACAAAGAAGTAACTGGAGTTGGTATTTTAGTAAATACATCCTTTAATGTTCACAATGAGCCGATAGTGGAAACACCTGAAAATGCTTTCAATCATTTAAGAAACGGAATCGTTGATTATTTGATTAGCCCTTATGGTATTTTCTCAAAGTGATTATTGAGCGTCTATTGAGGCAAGTATGTTATCGATATTAAATATTTGCCTTTCTGTATCGTAAGGGAATTCGTGGAATGTGCCTCCGATATTATATTTCGTTAAAAAGGCGTTACGAAGGTCAGGTTTTTTTGTTTCTGGATTGGCTAATATGTTATTGTGCATATCATAGCCGAATATTTTAGGGGAATTTCCTATCCAAAGGACGCTTGACTTTTTTTGTAATGCGGCAGCGAGGTGTTGACAAAAGCTATCTATAAATAATCTTTTTTGGCTTCTTGCAATAAGAACGGCTATAGATTTGTAGTTGTCTTGTACGGGTATAGTATGCTCATAATTAATTTGGTCATCTCTTTTGATGTGATAAATAGTGTATCGGTTGTTATATTGTTCTATAACTGCTTTGGCTACAAATGAAGGCATATCTCTTGCCCAACTATATTTATAATCTTGTTGACCACCTCCATTTGTTTGGATGACCATAATTGGTTTTTCACTTACATACTTGTTTGAGTAATAAATAAATTCTCTTTCGTTGATGTAAACTTCGGGGGTTTCTCCATTATATGGAACATCGCACAATCGACACCAGCTTTCTATAATATGCTCTTTTAGTTGTATATGTTCTGTAACTAAATACGGCTCATTTGCAAATATTATAACTTCTCTGTTCTGTATGTATTTTTCAAAAAAGTATGTTTCTTGTCCGTGATTAAAGGACATATCTACATAAGGCAAATTCAAGAAAACATCTGGGTATCCTGTAACTACAATAAGTAAAGAATCGGGATATTTTTTTTTAATGGCCTTGCATACGGCGGTTGCAAATATGGATTTTCCCATACCGCCACTTATGGATAATATGATATTCATTTAATTTCACTTTATACTTCTCGTCCAGTACTTAAATTATTACTATCTCTATAAGGTTCAACACCACACCAACTCTTTATTGCATCGGGGTCTTTTCTCGTACCGATTAATAAGATGTTGTACTTGCCTTCGCAGTTCGATGTAAATGTAACACAATCCATAGCACTATCCAAAACTGCATATCCCGTTCCAAATGTATCTACAGGAGATACTTTTGTAATCGTATTCTTATTTAAGAATTTGTAGTAGGATGGAAGTTCGATAGTTGCTTGACAATTTATAGTAGATACCTGATACCTATAAATATTTTCCCCTTCTGTGGGAGCTTCTACAAAATTATGTGATAATGTATGTGTATTTTTCTTGGCAGGGTTTGGATGTGGAATCGTAAAACTTCCTATTACTTTACTAAACGCATCTAAATATACTGTATTGTTATCACTTGTAGTGCAGCTTTGCAACCCGACTATAGAAGAATATTCGTTTGAAATTGTTGAATTGCAGGAGGCAATCATAACTCCAAATAGGCCATTAAAAGTACCCAAACAACTGCTTAATGCAAAATTATAGTTGCAAAAAAAACTGATGAAGGCACTTCCTATAGAAGTGTTACCAGAACCACCACCGCCGCAATCACAATTTGATTTGCCAACTATATCGGTATTTAATTGAACTTGACCTGAACCTTTACCGCCAAAACACACACTACATCCTCCTATGATAGTATTAAAATCTGGAGTAATACCCCCCGACATAGTATGATTACATCCATTTGTAATCACATTGAAGGAACCAGAACTAATAGTATTTCCTCCGCAAGAAGGTAAAATAGATAGGTAAGTTGAGCAATATAACATTGCAGGTATGGATTGCGTACCCGAAGAACCTGAAGTCCCTGCTGCACCACTGCCGCCATTAACACCACTTGTTCCTGATGTTCCGTTTGAACCAGTACCACCATTTGCACCACTTAAACCACTTACACCACTTGAACCTGATGTACCCGACCCTGTTGATGTTCCACTAACTCCGCTTGAACCAGAAGTACCCGAAGTACCATTAGAACCTGATGTTCTACTCGCTCCACTAACGCCACTTGCACCACTTGAACCAGAAGTACCTGAAGAACCCGATGTGCCTGACACTTGAGAACCCGTAGAAACACCACTTGCACCACTTGAACCCGATGTACCATTAGAACCTGATGTGCTTGAAACCCCTGAAACTCCTGATACACCAGAGCTACCTGATGTTCTTGAAACCCCTGAAAATCCACTTGAACCCGATGTTCCTGAAACACCCGATACTCCACTACCTCCTGATGCCCCATTTGCTCCACTCACACCAGAGCTTCCCGATGTTCCTGAACCCGTAGATGTTCCACTTGCTCCATTTCCACCATTTGAACCTGATGTACCACTTGAACCCGATGTTCCTGAACCCGTAGATGTTCCAGAGTTTCCAGAAGAACCGCTTGTTCCTGCCGTACCAGATGTGCCAGAGCTTCCTGATGTACGAGAAACACCAGAACTTCCCGAAGTTCCCGCAGCCCCAGAAGTACCTGATGAGCCGCTACTACCCGATGTGCTGGATGCTGCTGATAATCCTGATGTCGCTGAAGAACCTGAAGTTCCCGAAGTTCCACTGACTTGACTTGCCGTAGATGTTCCCGAAACTCCACTTGAGCCGTTTGTTCCTGAAACCCCACTTGAGCCAGATGTGGCATTTGCCGTAGATGTCCCTGAAGCCCCACTTGAGCCGTTTGTTCCATTTGTTCCGTTTGAACCTGATGTAGCTGAAACCGTAGAGCTTCCGTTTGCTCCTGTAGAACCCGAAGTACCATTTGTTCCGTTAGAACCCGATGTATTTGATTGTCCGCTATTACCACTTGAGCCGTTTCCTCCTGCCGTTCCATTAGAGCCAGAAGTACCTGAAGTACCCGTTGTTCCCGAAGAACCCGATGTCCCCGATGTTCCTGAAGAACCTGCCGCTCCGCTCGAACCCGATGTGCGACTTGCTCCGCTTGAACCCGATGTTCCAGAGCTTCCAGAAGTCGCTGCCGTACCAGAGCTTCCGCTTGAACCCGATGTATTTGAAGCACCCGAAACCCCCGATGAACCTGATGTTGCGTTTGTTCCGCTCGTTCCAGAGCTTCCCGAAGAACCTGATGCGCCACTTGAACCCGATGATGCCGAAGTACCATTTGAACCCGAAGTACCCGAACTGCCCGATGTACCTGATGTCGCTGCCGTTCCTGAAGTTCCCGAAGAACCTGATACTGCCCGTGAGCCGCTCGTTCCACTTGTTCCGCTTGTCCCAGAGCTGCCTGAAGTACCCGAAGCACCACTTGTACCCGACAATCCCGAACTGCCCGATGTTCCGTTTGTGCCAGAAGTACCAGAGCTGCCAGATGTTCGACTTGCTCCTGCACTACCACTTGTTGCTGATGTTCCACTTGTTCCTGCCGTACCATTCGAACCTGATAGGTTCAAACTCCAACTTGTATATGTTCCACTTCCGACAAATGTTGTCGGGGTTACGACCATAGCTCCAGTCCCTGAATTATACGATACAACTTTAGCAATGACATAGTTATTAGCATCATTGCTTATTTGCACGAAATCTCCTGCGGCGTAGCCAAGACCCGTATTAGTGGTTAACGATATGTTGGAGAAAGGCATTAATTAGTAAAGTTCAAAGTTGGTACATCTTCAGTTTTTACAATAGAAAAACCAAGTTGTTGCGCAATCAAAGTAAAGATGATTGTATCATCCGTACCCCAGTTAGCTAACTCTTGCTGCGTAAATGTAGTTGAATGAAGCAGCAGCGTATTGAAAATTGCATTACCATTTGTTCCGTCTGGATTTTTTTGGTATTCTACACTTCCAAATTTTGCTTCAAATCGAGTTTGGTCGGAATTGCTTCCAGCCGCACCTCCAATAACAAGTTGTGAGCATTTTACAATCATTTGATTGGCAGTAAGCTCTGTACTGGCAAACGGCGTACTTTGTACGACTTTCTTTGCGGGTGGGTTAATTGTGGCTACTAACATATTTTAGTTTTTAATCAATGTATTTTAATCTTTCAACTCCTTTCCAGTTGTTTTGCACGGCTTTATCCTTACGAGTACCTATCAAAATTACATCATATTCTCCGTCTGTGTCTGTTGTAAAATCAATTTTAGTTTGTCCTGCATCCATCACCCCATATCCTTTTCCGTAGTGGTTAATAGGAGAAATATGAATGTGGTCATTACAATTCAAAAACTTATAGTATGAAGGCAAATCTAAAGAAGCTATACATCCTTGAGAAGTAATCCTGTATTTATAGATATTATCTCCTGCCGTTGGGCTTTCTACAAAGGAGTGAATAAGATTTTTATTTGATTTAGTGGGGTCAGGATGTTGGATGTTAAAAGTTCCTCCATTTTTAGAGATACCATACACAGATGTAGTATTATTAGCTCCGTTACAACTATCGAGTCCAAGCGTTACATTGTAACAAGTACTTGATGGGCCACCACTATCAGAACTGGTAAAATTAGTAAAACAAGTAGCCCCATAAAATTCAGTAGCACACTGATTATTTATTATTGAAGAATAACAAGTGCCTGAACATATTGCAGCAGCTCCAAGTGTGTTTATGATAGCATTTCCTTCTAACCGACAACCTCCTGCATTTCCCGATATAATTTTTCCTCCGTCCGAATTTGCTATAAATGAACCATTATCTGGCCCTGCGCAGCATATTCGAGCATATAAAGATGCAGTTATCATCGAGTGATTTGAACAGCATATCACAGATTGGTTAGCTCCTGCGCAGTAATGAACCAAAGAAGTGCAAGAAGCACCGACTGTACCAACAGAGCAGCAGTTAACAATAGATGTGTTGTTAGTGCCACACACCACCATATTTGTACTGGGTAAGCTACTACTTGTCCCTGATGTTCCTGAAGAACCCGCTCCACCAGAACCTCCGTTTGCCCCACTTGCCCCTGATGTTCCACCAGCCCCTGTCGCCCCGTTTGCTCCGTTAGAACCTGATGTTCCTGAAACTCCCGATGATTTTCCTGCACCCGATGAACCCGATGTTCCTGAAGAACCCGATGTTCCTGACACTCCCGATGCACCAATATTTCCGTTTGCACCACTTGAACCTGATGTGCCTGATGAACCCGATGTTCCTGACCCTCCTGAACCTCCTGCACTTGGCGTTGCACCCGAAGAACCTGATGTACCCGAAGAACCTGATGTTCCTGACTTTCCTGCTGCTCCGTTTACACCATTAGAACCCGATGTGCCACTTGCTCCTGATACACCATTAGAACCCGATGTACCAGAGCCGCCCGAACCTCCGTTTGCACCATTCGAACCTGATGTACCATTTGAACCTGTTGAACCTGATGTACCAGAGCCGCCACTTGATTGTCCCGCCCCTGAAGAACCTGATGTACCTCCAGTGCCGCTTGAACCTGATGTACCCGAACTTCCACTTACTTGGGTAGCACCCGAAACGCCTGATGTACCACTTACACCGCTTGTTCCCGCTACATTACTCACACCAGAGCCGCCACTACCACCACTTGAACCTGAAGTTCCTGATGAGCCGTTTGTTCCTGAAACACCACTTGCTCCCGAACCTCCCGCCGCACCATTAGAACCAGATGTGCCACTTGCTCCAGAGCTTCCACTTGAACCTTTTCCACCTGCACTTGCCGTTGCTCCACTTGAACCTGATGTACCATTTGAACCTGCCGTTCCTGATGAACCGCTATTGCCTTGCGATGGCCCCGCTCCCGATGAGCCAGAAGTACCATTCGAGCCGTTTGTTCCTGATGAGCCACTTGTTCCTTGCGTTGGGGTAGCTCCATTTGTCCCACTTGTACCTGATGAGCCAGAAGTACGGCTTAATCCACTACCTCCTGCCGCTCCAGTAGAACCAGAAGTACCCGATGAACCTGCCGTTCCTGAAGTTCCTGATGAACCTGATGATGCCGCCGTTCCCGTAGTACCGCTAACACCACTTGTAGCATTTGTACTTACTCCTGCCGTTCCGCTCGTTCCACTCGTTCCTATGCTTCCGTTTGTACCTGAAGAACCTGATGTACCGCTTACTCCCGATGTACCCGTAGATGTACCACTTGAACCTGATGTTCCTGCCGCTCCCGATGAACCCGTAGTTCCCGATGAGCCAGAAGTACCAGATGTACCACCGCCTTGACCAGAAGCACCGCTCGAACCCGAAGTTCCCGAACTTCCAGAAAATGCAGAGCTGCCGCTTGAACCCGATGTTCCATTTGTACCACCACTCGCCCCACTTGCTCCGCTCGTTGCCGATGAGCCGTTAGTTCCCGTAGTTCCTGAAGAACCCGATGTATTACTTGTATTAGATGCTCCTGAAACACCGCTTGACCCTGCCGTTCCGCTTACGCCTGTCGTTCCACTTACACCGCTTGTGGAGTTTGTACTTGCGTTACCGCTTGTACCATTAGAACCCGATGTTCCCGATGTACCTGCGGTAGCCGATGTACCTGATGAGCCGTGTTGACCTGATAGCTGAACATCCCAAGAAGCATATGAGCCGTTTGCACCGCTAAAAGAAAGCGGTGTTAAAACCAGCGAACCTGTATTAGCGTTATACGATACAACACGGCCATAGATGATTGTATTTGCATCATAGGTGAGCGAAATAAAATCATTGACTTTATAATCAAGACCAGTTTGTGTTGTTATCGTTATATTACTAAAGGGCATATTAAGATTTACTTCTACAAATTATTCTCTCTGTTTCTACTCCTCTCCACGCTTTTTTTGCAGCATCGTCTTTACGAGTTCCAATTAAAAGTACATAGTAAGAGCCATCACAATTTGATTTGATATTAATTTCTGTCTGCTGGGTGTTAACATCACCATATGCTACGCCCATATGATTTTTAGGTGTAATCCAAACTTGGTCATTACAATTCAAAAACTTGTAGTAATCGGGTAGTGATACTATGGCTTCGCAGTTTTGTGTTGCTACTTCATATCTGTAAATATTATCTCCTGCCGTTGGCGATTCCACAAAACTATGTACAAGATTATGCGTATGTTTTTTGGTAGGGTCGGGGTGTCTTATGCTAAATTTTCCACTTGTCTTTGATAATTGGTCAACACAGGTATAGCCACTAATCGTTGGAGATAACATACAATTTCCTAATACTATTGCACAAGAAGTTGATGAGGTTAATTTATTACCATATCCTCCGAAAACTGCTGATTTTTTTGGATTTCTTTCTAAACTATTACTTTGACCACCACCAATAAACAATAAACATCCTGCTGCGGATTTACCTCCAGATTGATAACCTTGAATAGCATTTGGGCCTCCACCCCCAATAAAAGCGTGGCATAAGGGTTTAGGAGACTCGTCTGTACCGCAACTTGATGTAATACCATTTGAATCACCGCCTCCAATAAAATTCATTGTCATACCTGCGTAGTCAGAGCAGCTTCTTATTCTATTGGCGTTACCTCCACCGATAGTTGTAAATGAGATTGTCGTACTAAAAGTGGTACATATAGAATTTGACGCACCGCCAAATATAGCCGAACACGCAGTTCCTGTTAGCAAATGACTACCTTCACAATCACACACATTTCCACTTGCGATTGGTACATATGGAGAAGTACAAGAAGCACCACTTGAACCTGATGTACCAGAGCTACCTGTTCCACCTGCCGCCCCTGATGAACCTGAAGTTCCTGATGCGCCTTTTCCACCCGCAGCACCCGATGTACCCGAAGAACCAGAGCTGCCACTTGTACCATTACTACCTGAAGTTCCTGATGAACCTGATGTTCTTGATGCCCCAGAGCTACCTGATGCTCCATTCGTTCCTGACGAGCCGTTTGTACCAGAACTACCCGATGTTCCCGACACACCACTTGACCCTGAAGTACCCGTAGTTCCTGATGAGCCGCTCGTTCCAGAGCTTCCCGATGTACCAGAACCACCACTGGCCCCAGCAGTACCATTTGAGCCGCTTGTTCCAGAGCTTCCTGATGTGCCGTTACTACCCGATGTGCCTGATGTCCCAGAGCTTCCGCTCGTTCCTGTCGAGCCGCTCGTTCCAGAGCTTCCACTTGTACCCGATACACCACTCGTTCCAGAGCTACCGCTCGTTCCAGAGCTTCCCGATGTACCACTCGACCCTGAAGTGCCTGACACACCAGAGCCGCCAGAGCTACCACTTGTTCCAGAGCTACCCGATGTACCTGATGTACCATTAGAACCAGAAGTGCCATTGCTACCTGCTGCTCCAGAGCTTCCTGAAGTTCCCCCCGTTCCGCTTGAACCAGAAGTGCCATTGCTACCTGCTGCTCCAGAGCTTCCTGATGTACCAGTTGAACCAGAAGTGCCGCTCGTACCTGACGAACCCGAAGTCCCAGAAACGCCCGAAGTACCATTCGTTCCGCTTGAACCAGATGTTCCAGAGCTACCGCTTGTTCCCGATGCCCCTGAAGTCCCTGACGAGCCACTCGTTCCGTTTGTACCTGTAGTACCAGAGCTTCCTGATGTGCCATTACCACCAGAAGTGCCACTTGCACCCCCTGTTCCGTTGCTTCCTGATGTTGCCGAAGTGCCTGAACCACCACTTACACCATTAGAACCGCTCGTACCATTCGTACCGCCTGTACCTGATGAGCCAGAAGTACCATTAGAACCTGCCGTATTACTTTTACCAGAAACTCCTGATGAGCCGTTGGCGGCATTTGAGCCGCTTGTACCTGCCGAGCCGCTTGTTCCTGACAAGGCCGAAGCACCCGAAGTACCATTCGAACCTGCCGTTCCACTTGCTCCGCTCGTACCATTAGAGCCATTAGCATTAAAACTTACACCGCTTGAACCTGAAGTACCCGTTGTTCCCGAAGAACCCGAAGTTCCACTCGCTCCACTCGTTCCTACAACAAGTCCGTTACTACCCGAAGTACCTGATGAACCCGATGAACCAATATTCCCGCTTGTTCCAGAGCTTCCCGAAACTCCTGAAGTACCATTTGCTTGACCATTTGAGCCAGAAGTACCTGATGAACCCGAAGAACCTGATGTTCCCGATGTTCCCGATACCCCAGCACTACCCGCCGCACCTGAAGAACCTGATGTTCCGTTTGAACCTGAAGTTCCGCTTGTAGCATTTGAACCTGATGTTCCGCTCGAACTTGCCCCCGTAGTTCCTGATGTACCTGAACTGCCTGAAGAAGCGGATGCACCTCTTGTACCTGCCGTACCCGATGTGCCAAAAGCACCCGTAAGATTTACTTCCCAGTTTGTAAATGTGCCACTCCCCTCAAAAAATAAGGGAGTAACAACCATTACACCTGTTCCTGAATTATAGGAAACAACACGGCCTATGATATAATTCGATGATGTGTTGCTTAATTGAACAAAATCATTCGCCTTATATGACAGACCTGTGTTGGTCGTTATTGTTATGTTAGAGTAATTCGGCATCTATTTCAGAATATAGCACTTTTTAAGTCAATGGTAGAGTAATTGAGGTGCTACTTGTTCCTGAAAATTCTGCGGTATTTCCTGAAGTACCTGCACTACCACTTGTTGCCGCCGTACCACTGCTTCCTGATGTCGCCGATGTTCCAGAGCTACCTGATGTCGCACTTGTACCTGAAGAACCCGATGTCGCAGATGTTCCTGATGAACCGCTCGAACCAGAGCTACCTGATGTCGCACTTGTACCTGAAGAACCCGATGTCGCAGATGTTCCTGATGAACCGCTCGAACCAGAACTACCAGAAGTTGCACTTGTTCCTGATGAACCTGAACTTGCGGATGTTCCTGAAGAACCGCTTGAACCAGAGCTACCAGAAGTTGCACTCGTTCCGCTTGAGCCAGAGGTTGCAGAAGTACCACTTGAACCACTGCTTCCACTTGAGCCAGAGGTTGCAGAAGTACCACTTGAACCACTGCTTCCACTTGAGCCA